>JGI1358J11329_10001491_pt1 | contig 19219 bp, 21 predicted proteins | sample Subgroupgradi54m_FD_11329 | JGI IMG/M metagenome (IMG submission 11329)
AGCTTGAGTGGGAAAAATGACCTCCGACGAACGCCGTTCGATGAATGGCAAGCCGAGTACAAATTTGTAGAGGTCGTCAGGCAGAACGACACCGCGGGTGGCCAGCAGGCTGTGCAACATATCCACAATGCCTATATCCTGCGTGCCGATGGCCGGACATTTGAGAAAGGACCTGCCTACAATCTTCTCGGTGCGATTCTCGGAGGCCTCCCGTTGGTGGGCGGCTTGTTCCGCAACGACCCAAATCACAAATTTTGCTCCGAGCTGGTATGCGACATGCAACGGGCCGTGGGCAAAGAATTGCCAGGTATTTCATCCAACAGTTGGCGTACCCCTAACGATCTCTTCGCAACAATTTCCAAGTGGGGCCGGGATCTCCGTGAAGGGGTGCCGCCTGCCAAACCAGCAGAGCAGACTCTGTGAGGAAGCGCGTCCTCATCCTCGGAGTGGGAAGTTTCCTCGTGATAGCGGGGATCAAGATGGTTAGCGACTTGGCACAAGAACGATCCCGAGGACACCCCCTCATGTTACCAGGGAGGATCGTCTTCCAAACGGATCGGGAAGTACGACCTTACGATGGCGTTTTCTTAGTCGAGGAAGGGCAAATGCATCGCATCGCTGATGGCGTTTTCCCACGCTTGACGCGGGACGGTAAAAAGGTCCTCTATAAGCGGGAACACACCCTCTACCTCCTTGACCTGGCCTCTAACCAGACCCACGCACTCGATTGGACAACCCAGTACTCCCCCTACGACTTCGAACTCTCGCCAGACCAGCAATGGCTGGCGTTTACCACGACGAAACTCCTGCATTCCAAATCTCCGTACCCCCAATTCAACGTGATGGTCGCGAGGTTCGATGGGAGCGAGGTTCGACAGATAACGGATATAGGTATTGGTATCGGTCGTCTTTGGTGGTCCCCCAACGGCGAAACCATCCTCTTCCATTGGCCGTATGACAATGTGCAGCACGAGGGAGGGGGATTGTACACGATCCGTCTGGATGGGACAGATTTGCGGGAGGTCGTCGGAGGGCTGACTTCTCATGGGGCGGAGGCCAAAAAAAAAAAAAACGCACGGTTATTCACCGTGGACCTCGGCGGTTCTAACAAACGCCAGGTGTCCCACGCCCAGTTCGATTGCCGGCAACCCGTGTTCTCTCCCGATGGTACGCAAGTCCTCTTCCGCTCACCTCGAAAAGTTGGGGCCGGCGCGATTCTCGGCAGCACTCTCTACGCCATCAACGTAGACGGTACCCATGAGTGCCAAGTGACCCCGGACCAGCGAATCAAAAAGTACGGCGAGTGGCGCTGGGCCACAGACCAGAATCCCGACTGGGCCCCATGAGCCGCCCCGTGCTTTCTTGCATGATGTTGCTGATCGGAATACCGGCAGTTTTTGCGGTTGAGGGATCTCCTACTACGACCGCCGATTGGATCCAGCAAGGCAAGCGTGCGATCGAGCAGAATGACTACGCAACAGCGGGCAAATGCCTCTCGATGATTCTACAGCGCTCGGACAACAAGTCGAGCGATCCTGAAGCGATTGCACTGGGCGCCGTGGTCATGGCGTACGGCCTATGGCAACAACACCCGGATCAACCGTTGCTGGTTAGGCAGCAACTGCAGGATGCGATCGCTCGCAATCCAGACTGGGCCTATCCGTACTATTTTCTTGCCCGGGTCCTTTCGTATCCGGCGCCATCGGCTCAAATCGTGCCATTGCTCGAGAAGGCCCTCTCTTTGGATCCGGGGTTGGCGACCGCAGACGATTTCGCATTCCTGACCCTCCTCTATAATCAGAAAGGGGATACTGCCCGTGCAATTCTAATCGCTGAGCAGGGTCTCGAGCGGTTCCCAGCAGGGGTGCTGCTTCGCCTCGTGTCGGGTGAGACCCGTCTCGCTCGCGAGGAGGCGTTGACAGGATTTTATGAACTCCAGTATGCGATCTTTCTCGGGGGCGGCGGTCACCCGGTCTCCGTTAAAGCGAAGCAGGACCTCCAAGGACTGATCAGGCAATATCGTAATGAAAGCGGTCGTCGGCAAGCCCCCGAGCTGTACGCATGCCTTGAGGCATTTCATTGGGAATCGGCGGGAGATTTTCCAAAGGCCATCGGGTTACTCCAAAACGCACTCGTGATACGCAACCCCCCGCATCCATTAGCGCATTTGTTGCTGGGCGAGGCCTATCTTCAGAACAATCAACTCGAACGGGGGATCCAAGAATTGAAATTGGTCGTCGGCATAATCCCGTGGTTTGCTCCCGCCTATGGCGAGCTAGGAGACGCTTACGAAGCATTGGGAGAACATACGTCGGCTCGGGAATGGTGGCAGCAATGCATGTCTATTGATCCCACCAACTGGAAGGCCCATCAAGCAGAGACTTCCCTTAAACGTTTGGGTGCGGGTGAGCGATGACCCTCTGGGTTCTGCCCCCTACGTTATCCACGCGGGTGGTACTCACCAGCGCCAGATGTATCCTTGTTGGGAGTACCCTAGCCGCTCTGTTGTTGTCGGGATGCGCGACGATGGGGACGGTTACTCCCATGGGCCAGGGTTCGGTGGTGAAGCGCTCAGGACTTGCGGAGAAAGTGGCCAATCACTGGCCGGGAGCGGATATTCAGAAGCCGAAAGAAGTTTTCGATCCCAACGATCCTCAAGTGACATGGTGGGCGGAATTTCCCCCAATGACGTTTTTGGTGGAGCCCAAGTTCGTCGCCCGTTGGTACAGCCCTGACGAAGCGCTCTTCAAAGAAGAAAACTTTTCCGCGTTCTGGGGAAACTACCAATGGGCTGCGGTCAGCTTACCGATCCAAAATGGGTTGGCACGATCCATGCAAGGGGAATGGCATGTCGAGGTTTTTTCTGGAGGCCGCTTGATTGACCGCAAATCGTTCTTTATTGGGACACCAGAGGTTCGTCGGTATGCCCAGAGCGACCGCGCTCAGAAGGATGCTCAGCTGACCCTGACCTTCTTGCCTTGTTACGATGATCTCACGGGGGGCAGGGTCAATCTCCTCAAGGTCAATGTCTCGTACTTCACGGATCCGCAGGGGGAGCTCCGAAGGTTGGAGAGAACCCTGCAGGGGACTTCTGATGATGCGGCAGTGTGGGTCCAGGTTGGGTGGGTCAAGTTTCTCTCAAAGGATCGCACGGGGGCCACAGAGGCTTTTCAGAAGGCGAAGGATTTACGCCCGGAGAGCGGGTTCATCCAAAATCTCCTCGGAATGGCCCAGGCTTCTTGGAAGAGATATGCCGAGGCGGAAACCTCTTTTGTTTCGGCAGCCCAAGCTCAGCCTAACTCTCCCCAAATCCATTTCAATTTAGGAGAAGCCCGGCTGGCGCTTGGGAAGTACGAGCAAGCGAAGTCTGCCTATGAGCAGGCGATGGGTTTTGGATTAGAAAATAAAACGCTCGCACAGGAACGCATTGCATTGATAGGGCGTGCGATGGCTAACCAATGGCAGGCCGCCAAGAACTCTTTCCAACCAGAAGCCCAAGCCGTGGAGGCTCTGGATACTCCAGAAGGCATGATGTACCTGGGAGCGGTGCTCTATGCGGGGAAGCGTTATGAAGAGTCCATTGCCGTTTTGCGAAAGGCCTTGGAAAAGAAATCGAACCTTTCCGATGCCCGCATCCTGTTAGGCATGATCTACTTGGACAAGGAGTTTCCGGAGCAAGCCGAGAAAGAATTTCTGCTGGCCGTGGATTTGGACACGTCACGCGTAGAAGCCCATGTTGGCTTAGCCGCAGCGTATATGAGACTCAAGGAGTATGATCAAGCAGAAGCCCAGCTCCATCAGGCGCTTGTACTCGCCCCTCAAGAGGCCAAGGCCCATGAGCTTCTAGGTGATCTGTATCAAGCCAAGGAACAATATGAGGAAGCTCTCGGTGCCTATCACACTGCGGTGACGCTTGCCCCGGCTAGCGCTCGTACCCATCTTGGAATGGCCACGTGTTTGAGGGCGACAGAAAATTACGAACGTGCGGTCCAAGAATACGAAGAAGTGCTGAGAGTTGCCCCTAACAATGTGGACGCCCACATTGGTTTGGGATCCTGCTATCAATCCTTAGGAAACTTGGTGCAGGCGGAGGAGGAGTTGAAGCGGGCGATGCGCTTGGAGCCGCAACGACAGGAGGTAGCGGTTTTGTATCAAGAACTCCTTCGCCGAAAGAAAGAGGGTCCTGCAGCTACCGAGCCGGTCGAGTACCGCATCTAATGCAAGGAGCGGATGAGCAGGAGGCAGCCATGCATAGGAGGATTGCGATGCGCCATCTCATGTCCATCGTGTTGGTCGGGTGCGTGGCGCTGGGCCCCGCGACCCCCGTGCTCGCCGACGCCGGGGTACCGATCGTGCCGATGCAGGATACCCAATCCCAGCGAGGCGATGCCATCCCCTTGCCTCAGATGCAGGCCGGGCAGGTCCAGGATCAACAGCATTTGCAGCAGCGGGTGGTCTTGGACAATAGCCGTCGCCGTCAAGCCGCTTCGCCACACATTTTCATCGACCACATCTTGCCGGTCGAGGTGACGTTTGACGCGGCCCCGGAACACGATCGCCAGATCGGGGTGAATGACCCCTTCCATGCGGCGTGGGTCTTCACCAATACGGGGACCATGGCACACCTCGTCACCCTCTTGACCGTCATCACCCCGGTCGGCACCACCGATTCAAAGGAATTCTATACCAAGGATCAACGGGTGCCGGTCGGCGGGGCCACGTTGCCGGTGACCATTTCCCAGGCCCAGCTCGCCGAGGCCGGCATCAGGGCAGGGGAGCACCAAGTGGCGTTCGTGGCCCTTGATGCGTTTGGTAACCGCCTGGGGGGCGAGACCGCCGGATTCTTTGGCCACCCCTTGGCAATCGGCACCGCGGCCCCCGCGTTCGCCACGGCCCCGACGTACACGGCGACCCTCGCGGCCGACGCGCCCTTCACCGCGACCTACACGCTCACGAATACGGGGGATGCCCCCGCGGCCGTCACCGTGACGACGGTCTTGACCCCCCTGGGGAATCCCGACCCCACCGCCGTCCGGGAACTCGCCCAAGCCGCGCGCCTGGCCCCGGGGACGAGCACGGTCACCCAGACGCTCTCCGCCGCGGACCGCACCGCCCAGGGGATTACCCCGGGGCAGTACACCGTCAGCTTCCTGGTCTTGGATGCCGCCGGCCGCCGCCTCGGCCCGGGCTTTGCGGGGAACCCCTTGGCAATCGGCACCGCGGCCCCCGCGTTCGCCACGGCCCCGACGTACACGGCGACGCTGGCTCCCACCGAGGATTTCACCGCCCGCTTCGTCCTGCAGAATCCCGGCACGGCTCCGAGCCGGGTGACCCTCTTGACCGTCATCACCCCGGTGGGCACCACCAACTCGCAGGAGTTCTACCGAGATGCGACCCTGCCGGTTGGCGGAGGGGCCCTGCCGGTGACGATCACGAATCAAGCCTTAGCCGCACGGGGCATCGTGCCTGGCCAATACCTCGTCACCTTTGTGGTCTATGACGCGTTCGGCAACCGGCTGGGCGGCCCTACTTTTGGATATTTCGGCAATCCCTGGTCCTTCGGGACGGCCCAACTGGCGTTCCCGGAGCGCCCCACGTTCACTCCCACGGTCCCACCGGATCAGGATTTCGTCGCCACCTTCAATGTCAGCCACACGGGCGACACCGTGGCCAACGGAGTAGTCCTGTTGGCGGCATTCACGCCGGTGCGCACGACCAACACGATCGAGGCGGTCAAGAAAGTGACGGTCCCACTCCGCGGGGGTCTCCTCGATTTCCGCCTGACGATGCTCGAGCGCGCTCTGCTCAACCTCTCGCCAGGGGTCTACACGGTCACGTTCCTGGTGTTCGACCCCTTTGGGAGGAAGATCGGCGACGGATTCTTCGGATCCGCCGTCGAGTTGACGTAACGGAGGGTGGGAAGATGATCAGTTCCCACTTGACCTCTTTCCTACTTTCAGGTACGCTTGGGGTGGAGGGTACCGACGATGATCAAAGACGAGATCCTGAAGGACATGGACTTCGAGGCGATCGCAGAAACCCGCCTGGATGCCAAGCGCCGAGTGACGCTGGGGCACGCCACGATGGGGAGCCAGGTGGCGAGCTTCAAAGTCTACCGGAACGCCCACGGCCAGATCATTCTCGATCCGATGGTGTCCATTCCGGCCCATGAGGCGTGGCTGTTCAAGAACCGGCGGGCCTTAGCGTTGGTGCGGCAGGGGTTGGAGGATGCCACGCAGGGCCGTCTGGTCCGCCCGAAGGAGGATTTCTCGAAGGCCCTCAAACGTCATCGCGGCTGATGTTTGACCTGGTGTTGACCCGGCACGCCCAGGAGGAGTTGGCTCGCCTGGAAGGGGTCGCCCGGCATGCCGGACTCGTCAAGCAGGTGAAGAAGGCGCTCGGCTTGCTGCAGACCAACCCACGGCACCCCTCGCTGCAGACCCATCGGTTCTACGCATTGGGCCACCCCTACGATCCCGACGGGAAGGTCTTTGAGGCCTATGTCCAGCACCAGACGCCTGCGGCGTACCGGCTGTTCTGGTGTTACGGCCCCCGGAAGGGACAGATAACGATCATCGCCATCACCCCTCACCCGTAAGTCGGGACCATGAACGAGAAAATGTCCATGCAGCACGTGAGCCCCCGAACGGCACCATGTCCAAAAGTGCCAGGGTTGCGATGACATGAACATGGCATGGTGCCCGCGCTGCCAAAAACCGGTCTTGGCAGTGTCTCAAAGAGACCAGAGCTTAGTCGTCACCTCATCCCAAGCGTGCTTGCGCTCTTTATCGGCTGAACCGATGCGGAGAAAGCGAGGGAAGCGGAAGCGCCGATGAAGCCCGTTGATTGCGAGGGGGAGCGACTTCCTGGAATGCGGGCGCTCCATCGAACGCCATCCGGTCTGCGCCGCCTTGACATACGTGTATCCTGTGTGATACGCTTTCGTATGGAACCCACAGGAGGATCCCATGCCGAGCTTAACCCTCGCGATCCCGGCTGATTTGAAAGTACAGATGGGGCGGTTTCCAGAGATCAATTGGTCTGAGGTGGCCCGCCAGGCCATCGCGGAGAAAATGCGGGTGCTTCAGACCATGCAGAGATTGCTCGCCAAAAGCGTGTTGACGGAAGGAGACGCGGTGGCCATCGGCCGACAGATCAAATCGCGCGTCTGGCATAAACACCGTCGCGCCGCCTAAGTGGAACTCGTCGTTGACGCCAACGTCTTGGTCGCAGCCTTCTTGCGGGCGGGCACGACGCGAGAGTTGCTCCTCGATGAGCGTCTGACGCTCTGGGCCCCTGAGCACAGTCTCACGGAAGCGGAACGCGTGTTGACGGCGCGTCGGCTTCGTCGGAAGCTGGGGGAGCTCCTGCCGGCAGACGTGCGGTTGGTCTTGACCGAATCCAGTGGTCATGTCCGCTTCACTTCCGCGACAGTCTACCAGTCCCAAATGGACCAGGCAGAGCGGCTCGCTCCGCATCTCCACGATGCTCCGTATCTGGCCCTCGCCCTCCACCTGCGAGCCCCGCTCTGGTCCAACGATGCCGGCTTGAAACACCAGTCGGTCGTGCCTGTGTACACCACGCAAGAACTCCTCGGCCTGCTCTGAAGGAGTCCGGACAAGCGTCTACACGTGAGATGAGTTTCGAGTAACGGTCCGATGACGCAGCACGACTCGCCCCCGCGGTCGGTGTGAACCCATCCCCCGCAGGAGGTGAGTGTGATGAACCGCGTGCTCGTGCTGGCAATGCTCGTGCTGGTGATCCTGGATACCGGGATTGTGCAGCAGGGGCCCCACCAGGGCAGGCCGTGGATCCTCTGGTACGACACCGCGACGGGCCGGCAGTGGCTCGAGGAGGATCCGACCCTCTATCGCATGGACGCCGAGGCCACGGCCCGGACATGGACCCCGTAGTTTGGCCGGCACCGAGTAACCACTTGACAATATAACCCAAAGGTTATATACTTTCTGGTGAGCAGGAAACGCGTGATCTACTATGTGGATGCGAGAGGCCAGAGCCCCGTGCTGGATGGTTTGCGCGCCCTCACGCGGCAAGAACAGCAAAAGATCTTTGCGTATGTCTCGTGGCTGGAAGAACGCGGCGAGGAGCTTCGACGTCCGATTGCCGGGTACGTTGGCGAGAAGCTCTATGAGCTCCGACCGAAGGCCCATCGGGTCTTGTATTTCTTCATGCTGAAGGACTGTGCGGTGCTTGTTCATGTCTTCCGTAAGACAACGGACCGCCTACCGGACGCTGAAAAGCAAACCGCGTTGAACCGAATGCACAATTTCTTGACGCGGTATCGGCAAGGGGCCGTGAGCATAGGAGGCGAGTCGAGATGAAAACCATTCGAGCCACCACCCATCGGCAAGTCCTCAGGTCGCTCCTGAAGGACAAGCGATTCCGGAGAGGGTATCAGGAGGAGCTGGAGAAGCTCCGGATCGCGGAGACCTTGGTACATCTTCGCGAGCACCGGGGGCTGACTCAGGCGGCACTGGCGCAGCGCATGGGCGTCAGCCAACCGTTTATTGCCAAACTGGAGTCGGGCGGCATCCATAATTTTAGCATCGAAACCTTGGTCAAGCTCGCGGTGGCTCTGAACAGTGCGTTAGAAGTCCGGCTCCATCCGCATCCTGCCAAAGCCGCGTAGTAAAGAAATTAATATTGACAGATCACGAAAATCATGTAGGATAAGAGGAGAAGGGTGGGGTGGTCACGAATTGTGACCACCTCCGCGCCTTGAAGTTTTCTCCGCTGAGCGCGGCACGTTAATTGTACTCATAATTTTCGTATCCCCTTGATGGATGGGCCCATGATCAGGTAAGCTTAAGGTACGAGCACCTTTCACCAAGCAGGAGGTCCCAGATGTCGCTCCCCGCGGCCATCAGAGCCACCGTGTCTAGGAGACCATGACGCCACCGGCGACCCCGGTGGCGTTGGTGTTTTGAGATGACACCCTATTGTTGGTTCGTCCCGCGAATCGTGCAAGAGCACGGCGGCACCGTGAAGGCCGACAGCCACCTCGGCCGCGGCACAACGTTTACCGTTCGCCTGCCGGTGCAGGCCACCCCATGACGCTTCTTCAGCATCATCTTCTAGCTTTGGCGTTGACGGCCCTTTTCTCGGCAGGGCTTGGAATCTTTGTATGGTTGAGGAATCCTCGGCGGCGGCTCAACCAACTCTTTGCTCTGCACTCATTAGCCATTGCTGGATGGAGCGCGACAGAGCCGTGGTCGACCATACTTGCGACCTCGGAAACTTCGGGGATGTTCTGGCTTCGGATAGAACATATTGCTGTGTTTCTTCTCCCGCCGCTCGTGTTCCATCTCGTGGCTGAACTCTTGGAGTTACGCACGACACGACGGTTTATCCAGTTTGGTTATTTGCTGAGCGCGCTCTTGATTTGCGGAACGTTTTCACCGCTTCTCTTGTCAAGGCAAGTCCCGAAATTTTATGCCCCGCTGTGGTTAGTGCCTGGGCCGTTGTATCCCGTCGCGATCCTCTTCTTCTGGGTCTATGTGAGCGCCAGCTTGTGGTATCTCTGGCGTGGCTATCATCGCGCTCACGGTGCTCGTCGGTTACAGATCAAATGTTTCTTCATCGCATCTCTCCTCGGATATCTTGGTGGCGGGTCAGATTTCCTGATGGTCTATAACCTCTATGTTCCGTGGCTCAATCCGTACAGCTTGTATCTCGTCCCAATTTATAAGTTGATCACCGCCTATGCGATCCTGCAGTACCATTTCTTAGATATTCATGTGTTCGTGAGGAAGTCGCTTGTTTATTCATTGTTGGTTGGGGCAATCACGATTCTCTATTTTGGGGTCGCGGTGATTATTGAGCGCACCTTTCAGCAGCGGCTGGGCTATCACTCGCTTGGTCTTACTCTTGCTGTATTTGCTTTGATTACTATCATGTTTCAGCCCTTGAAGATCGCGATCCAGCGAATAGTCGACCTCCTCATCTTCCGGGCGCCCCAGCAGACGGTGGCCAAGAAGCTGGAGGCGTACGAAGCACGGGCGCGGGACGGGGAACGCTACCGGACAGTCGCCACGTTGGCGGCGGGGATCTCGCACGAGTTGAAGAACCCCTTGGCGGCGGTCCAGACGTACCTGGAGTATCTCCCTGAGAAAGGGGCAGAAGTCCAATTCCGCCAGCAGTTTTATGAGATCGTCGGCGCGGAGGTCAAGCGTCTCCAACACATTGCCCAGGGCTTGCTCGACTTCTCGAAACCCCAGGCGCCGGTTCTGCAGTCCATGGACGTCCGCGCGGTCCTCGAAGATGTCCTAGCCCTCGTGAGCGCCGAGTTACGCGATAAGGGCGTGACCGTCAAGACCACGTATACCCACAACGGGACGGCGGTGGTCGGCGATGCTGGCCAGCTGAGCCAGGTGTTCCTCAACCTCATCCTCAACGCCCGAGAGGCCATGGGGCCCGGCGGGGTTTTGACGATCGTCACGAGTTCCGCCAACGGCCACGTGGAAGTACAAGTCGCCGACACGGGTTGCGGCATTCACCCCAAAGATATGCCGCATGTCTTCGAGCCGTTTTTCTCTAAGAAAACCAACGGTACTGGGCTAGGGCTTTCCATCGTGCAGAGCATTATCCAGGAGCACGGCGGCACGGTTGCGGTCCAGAGCACCCCCGGTTGCGGTACCACCTTCATCGTGCGGTTGCCGCTGTGACGTTGCTCCAGCATCATATTCTGGCATTAGCGTTAACGGCGAGCACGACCCTGATTCTCGGCCTGCTGGTTTTATGTGCAGATCACAAGAAATCGCTAAACCGCGTGTTTGCCATTTATTCGGCGAGCATTACCTGTTGGAGTTTTGCAGAAGCTTTTCTGGTTAACACGCCCGATAAGGTGGTGGCGTGGTTTTGGCTGACATGTGAATGGCTCGGGGTAAGTTTTATCGCACCAAGCTTCTTGCATACGGTATTTTTGTTCACACAACGTTACGGTAAGCGAGAAAAGATCCTCGTGCGTGCGGGGTACGTTCTCGGCGCGCTCTTCATCCTTCTGCACCTTACATCTAATCTTGTGACGATGACGGTTCGTCCCGTTGCATATACTCGGTATTTTGCCAAGCTCGCCCCTCTAGGACATTATCTACCAGCTCTTTTCTTTACCTTGGTTACCATCGGCTTGGTAACGCTCTGGCAGTCATCTAGACAAGTCGTAGGACAGCACCGGTTGCAAACCCAGATTCTTCTTTGGAGTTCGCTCATCGGCTATTTTGGTGGTGGTGCGGACTGGGTGCTGACGCTGGGTTATTATGTCCCTGTCTTGAATCCGTTCGGTATCTATGGGGTCTCCTTGTACTCCATCGCTACGTTTTACGCCATATACCAACATCGGTTATTTGAGATTAGATTTGTGATTCGCAAGAGCCTGATCTATTCCACCCTTATTACATCGCTCACCGTTGGCTACTTCGGGCTCGTGTATGCGGCCGAGCGCCTCTTCCAAACCACCTTCGGTTACCAGTCCCTGGGAGTCTCACTGGCGGCCTTCGCCCTCATGGCGCTCCTGTTCCAGCCGCTCCGCATCGGCATCCAACGGGTTGTAGACCAGATCATCTTCCGGGCACCGCAGCAGACGGTGGCAAAGAAGCTGGAGGCGTACGAGGCGCGGGCGCGGGAAGGGGAGCGGTACCGCGCGATCGCCACGTTGGCCGCCGGGATTGCGCACGAGATCAAAAATCCTCTGGTGGCGATCCAGACGTTCCTCGAATTTTTCCCGAAGAAGCAGGAGGATCCCGAGTTCCGCCAGCAATTCTACGAAATCCTGGGTAGCGAGGTGAGTCGTCTTCAACAGGTGGCACAGGGGCTGCTCGAGCTCTCGAAACCCCAGCCGTTGGAGTTTCGGCCGGTGGATGTGCGCGTGGTGCTCGATGATGTCTTGGCACTCGTTCGCGCGGAGCTGGCGGCGAAGGCCGTCGAGGTCTCGACCACCTACACGCACAATGGCTCGCTGGTTCAGGGGAACGCCCCCCAGCTCAAGCAGGCCCTGCTCAACATCATCCTGAATGCCGGGGACGCGATGCCGCACGGCGGCGCGCTCACCATCTTCACCGGGTCGGTGAATGGTCGTGTCGAAGTGCACATTGCCGACACCGGGCAGGGGATTCACCCAAAGGACCTCCCGCACCTCTTCGAGCCATTCTTCTCCACGAAAACTCAGGGGACCGGGCTGGGTCTGGCGATCGTCCGCGGCATCATCGAGGAACATCGCGGCACCATCAGCGTCCAGAGCACCCCTGGCCGTGGCACCACCTTCCTGATCCGTCTCCCCCTCTAAAATATCCGTTGACAGCCCCGGCCCACCAAGGTACCCTGAACACTCGCCGTACCTCACTGCTCTTTTACATCTGAACGTAGGATAAGCGGTATCAAAGGAGGATACGATGCAGCATGTCGTATCAGACGAGTATGGCCGTCGGCTCCAGACCGCTTATCAGCCCCGAGATAAGCTGAGGCCCGTGGTCCAGGTAGTTGCCTGGGCCGCGGGTTTCTTTTTGGGAGACCACTAGGGATGGTGCGGTCCAGGGATAATCAGGTGATGACGGTGCAGGAAGTCGCGACCTACCTCCGGATGCGGCCGGTGACGATTTACAAGCATGCCGCTCGGGGGAAGCTGCCGGGGTTTAAGGTCGGAGCGGCTTGGCGGTTCAAGAAGAAGACGATCGATCGGTGGATTGCAATGCAGGAAACTTCAAGGCGTGGGATTTACTATCTTCAAGAGTAGGCCATCGTTTACGTTTTAGAAAATCTCAGTTGGGATCTGGCTGAATCAGAGGGGAATCGTCGAGAAAGCTAGGAAACCTGGAAAACGAGAAAATCGTAGCTATTTCACCGCGACTAATTTGGGGAGCGAATGCAAAGGCAAGACTACATACATGCTGGTGAAAATGGACATCGCGTCCATATCGTTTCTTTGATTCCTGAGCAGCCCAAACGGTTGCTATTCGTTCCGCCCCTCGTTGGTGCTACAGGGGTATTAGCAATAAAAACATTCAGATACTTCCTTCGGGAACACTGTATTCTGATGTCGTTTGATTACTGCGGACACTTAAGTCAAGAGGATACCCAGTTTACTCTCAAGAGAACTTTTGCAGACACTAGACTAGCCCTATCCCATGCGATGGAGTATGCAAGAACGGTTGCAATTCCTGTTCATGTCGTGGGTGCTTGCTACGGTTTGATTCCCTTGCTTTTTGTACTTGAAGAGTTTGGGTGGCCACGGGATGTGAAATCCCTATTCAGCATTGGTGGATTGTTCAGTATGCACGAAATAATCAATTTTGATGGCTACAACCCTTATCTAAAAAAACGGGGGCTTACGTTTAAGAGCAAGGATGATCTTATGGGTTTTATGATCGCAGAAAAGGATACTTTTGTTCGAGACAAGCAAAAATATATCGAAGCTCTCACCGAGTACTTACAACAGGTCTTCACGGAGCTGGAAGACGTTATTTCTTATGAGCGCTTCGGAGTCATGACGTATTCCAACGTCGATTTCTATCAAACATTCTATGAGTTTCTCACGATCGATTTACCCGAAATCTCGGTACCCCACTATTTTCCTTGTTTATTCTTTACTGGTGCTCACGACACAGTCTTGGATTTGAAGACTCCTAAAGGAGAAGAAGAATACACACAACGCATCATGGCGCTGGCCTCGCATGCGAAATTTTTCAAACTTAGAATTGACCATTTTGGTCGGGGTGCGGACCATTACGTGATTGGCCGAGAAGGTGTGAAATTTCTGATTGCGAGTGAAGTAGCCAGTGCTCTCGATAAGTGTTTGTGATGAATGTTATCCGAGTGACATCGGAGACGTTTGAGGCGAAGCGTTGGCCGTATTATTGCATCCTCCCCCTGTCTTTATTGCTGGTTCTTTGGTCTGTCCTGAAAAAGAGATGCTATAGCTTAGTTGGAAGGAAACAGGACGTCAATCTCTTGCTGTTTGATGGAGTCGGTAAGTATGGAAAAGTGATCAAACGTAATGTGACTGGCTGGAAAGCGGTAGACCTGATTTACAACCATCGCTTCGGCGAGAGCCGATCTCTCGGTGGTTGCTTGGATGATTTTTGGTTTGACAGCTTGAACTGCCAGGCGGCCAGAAACCGTTTTCGATTGGCGAAGCGTGAGCTCAAAAAGGCAATTTTGCACCTGTCAAGCCATGGTGTCGTTAGAATCTTGTCATTGGCGGCCGGCACGGGTCAAATTGAGAGCGAGGCCGTAGCAGATGTTAAGAGGGGGAACGTCCATGTTAAAGCCATGTTGGTTGATAAAGAGCCCGCCGCTTTAACACGAGCGAGAGAATTTATTGCTATCAACAATGTTGCTGAGGATGTTGAGGTTGTGCAAGCTGATGCTCGGGAGGCGCTTGGAATCGCAGCGGGTTTTAAGCCGCACATCATTGCAATGATAGCGTTTTTGGATTATCTATCGTATAAAGAAGGTGTGCGATTCATCTCGAAATTATTCAATATTCTTCCCCAGGGCGGATATTTTATTACCTCGAACACAATGCCGAACGTCGAAATGCAGTTTGTCACACATATTGTCGGCTGGCCGTTAATTTACAGGGATCATCAGGAAATTAGTCGCCTGATACGAGAGAGCGGTTTTGCCGAGTATGAGCTTATTGACGACCCTTTGTGTATTCAGAACGTCGTTGTCGCTCGGAAAACCAAGCGAAACCCACAAGCCATATGAATTTCCTCTTTCTCAATTTTGTCATTGTCCTATGGGTGACGGTGGTCACAACCTTTTTGCTTGGGATATTTGTTTGGTCGAGAAGACGAGATGGCCTCGTCAATCGAACGTTCGCCCTTTATTGTTTTAGTATCTCCTGGTGGAGTTTTTGCGAAATTTTTGGCATTGTTGTCGATAAGAAATCAACAGCCCTTTTTTGGACCAGGATCGAACAAATCGGCGTTTTCTTTATCCCGACATTTTTTGTTCACTTCATGTTTTCACTCTTAACGATCAAGAACAAACAGTTGTTAATAAAGGTTACCTATTGTTTCAGCGCCATCACGGCGCTGCTCAGCTTCACACCGTATATGATAGCGGATTCGGTTCCGATCTCAGCAGCCCCTTACGTAAAGCGCTTTGGTACTCCAGGGTTCGCGTATCATTTTGCTATTCTTTTCTTTGTTGTCTTGACGGTCTTCGGGTTGCGTGAGCTCTATGGTGCATATCGAGTATCTTCGGGATCAAGGAGGAATCAGTTAAGGTATCTCTTTTATAGCACGCTGATTGGCTATATAGGTGGCGGAGCTAATTTTCTTCTCGTTTACAATATTAATGTTCCCATACTGAATCCATTCGGGACCTATGCGTTGCCTATTTATATCGCAGTCGTTACCTATGCGATCGCTCGCTACCGCCTTATGGATATTAATCTTGCTATCACTCGTACGACTGTTTTTACCATTGTCTATGCGCTTGCATTAGGATTGCCACTCTTTGTGGCCTTGTCATGGCAGCAAGCTTTTGAGCGGCGCTTGGGTGCTCGCTGGTGGGTGTGGCTCTGGGTCGCGTGTGCTTTCTTAACCACGATTGCCCACTATGTGAATCTCTATTTTCAAAAGCGAGCTGAGAATCGATTATTACAAGAGCAGCGAAGGTATCAGATGACGCTCAGGCAGGCGGCACAGGGGATGACCCTTATCAAGGAGATGGACCGGCTGCTCAATCTGGTCGTGCACATCCTGACCCGGACGGTACGCATTACGCACGCGGCGGCGTATCTCCTCGATAAAGAGGCGAAGGTCTACGTCCTGCGGGCCACGCGCGGTCATCAAACACTCGAGGTGGGACACACGATTCTGGCCGCCTCACCCCTCATCGCCGAACTGTTCCGCCAGCGTGGGGCGATCGTGCAGGAGGAGCTGAAGCTCCAGCTCCAAGGGGGCGGGGGACCCGCGCCGCTGGTGGCGGCCGAGCAGGGGATGGTGGCGATCCAGGCGGCGGTGCTCGTGCCGTCGTTTGTGGAGGAGCAGCTGATTGGGTTCCTCGTGCTCGGCGAGAAGCGCTCGGGGAAGATGTACAGCCAGGACGACCTGCAGGTGTTCGAGGTGCTGGCGAGCCAGGCGGCGCTGGCGATCGAGAACGCGCAGTTCTACGAGGAGCTGCAGCGGACACAGGCAGACCTGTTCCAGACGGCGAAGATGGCCACCCTCGGGCAGATGGCCGGCGGGATGAGCCACCAGATCAACAACCGGTTCTACGTCCTGACGATCCTGGCCGGGACGATGAAGGCGGCGCTTAAGGGGATCGCTCCGGAGGGCGTGAGCGCGGCGCTGCAGGAGCTGATTGCCCGGGCGGTGACCACCTTTGAGAAGATCGAGGATAATGCGATCCGCGGGGGCGATATCGTGAAGACCCTCCTGCGCTTCTCCCGGCCGAGCCGCGGCGACCAGAAGGCGATCTCCTTGCAAGAGATGATCGAGACGGCGCTGGATGTCGTGCAGTACAAGATCCGGATGGATGAACTTGATTTCTCGAAGGAGCTGCCTAGCAATCTCCCCCTCGTCCAAGGGAACCTCAATCAGCTCGCCGACAGTCTCTTCAACCTCTTCTCGAATGCCTACGATGCGATCAACTCGAAGAAGGAGCGGCTCAATCCGACCGGCTACCGGGGGGCCATTCAGATCAAGGGGACCGCGGTGGGCGGCACGGTGGAGCTGACGATCCACGACAACGGCATCGGGATGACCCCGCAGGAGCAGTCACAGCTGTTCGTGCCGTTCTTTACGACGAAAGCCACCTCAGAGAAGGGGACGGGGCTCGGCCTCTTCATCATCAAGCGGATTGTCGAGCACCACGGCGGACAGATCCAGGTGCGCTCGATCTTCGGCGAGGGGACGACCTTCGTGATCACCCTGCCGGCGGTGCAGTCTCAGCAGGCGGTGGCATGAAGCTCCTGATCGTGGATGACGAGTATTCGGTGGTGGACGCGCTGCGCGAGTACCTGACGATGCGGGGGTACGAGGTGTTCGGGGCGGGCCGGTGGGAAGAGGTGGTGACGGTCCTTCGACAGGAGCATCCGGAGGTGATCCTGCTGGACATCCGGTTGCCGGGGATGTCGGGGATGGAGATCCTCCAGAAGATCCGGATCCTCGAGCCACGGGCCCAGGTCATCATGATCACAGCGCTCGATGATGCGAATCTTCGTCGGGACGCGATGGCCGCAGGGGCGGTGGGGTTCGCCTTCAAACCGCTGGACGTGCAGTCGCTGGAGCGCGTGATCATGGCGGCGACGCGCCAGCCGCCGCCGCTGGCTCCAAAATCGCCGATCAAGGCCAGCCAGGTGACGGTGCTCGTCGTGGATGATGAACCGGAGATCTGCGTGGCGCTCCGGTACTACCTCGTCGGGCTCGGCTACAAGGTGCTGACAGCGGCCAACGGGACGGAGGCGTTGAAGACGCTCCAGGAGGCGCGGCCGCGCCCGGACATCATGCTGTTGGACCTCTCGATGCCACAGAAGGGGGGGTTCGCGGTGCTGGAGGAGCTGCGGCAATACGGGACGCGCATCCCGATCGTGGTGATGAGCGCTCATGACAATGAGACCGTGCGGCAGGCGACGCAGCTCCTCGGGGTGCGGAAGTTCCTCCAGAAACCGATGCCGTTGCCGGCGATTGAGCGGACCGTGCGGGAAGTCTTGGCGCAGGGTCCGGCGCCCCTCCAGGCATGAGTTTGAAACTGTTGATTGTGGATGATGAGCTGGACGCCCTCGAGGGAGTGCGGTTTTTCTTTGAGGCGCGCGGGGTGGAGGTACTGACGGCGCAGGGGGGACACGAAGCCCTGGCGCTGATCAAGGCCTGCCATCCGCAGGTGATCATGCTCGATATCAAGATGAAGGGGATGAGCGGGATGGAAATCCTGCAGAAGGCGAAAGCGCTGGACCCCTCGGTGGCGGTGGTCATGATCACCGGGCTGAGCGAGGACGGACTGGAGGAGACCTGCCGGGCGCTCGGGGCGATGGCGTTCCTGGCGAAGCCGGTGCGGGTGGAGGAGCTTGAACACGTGATTGAGACGCTCAATGTCCATTAATCACTCGAAGGTGCTGGTCGTGGACGACGAAGTCGAGGTCACCTACGCCCTGCAGGCCTACTTCCAGCAGAAGGGGTACGAGATGGTGACCGCCTTCGACGGGGCGCAGGCGATGGCCCAGCTGGAGACCAAGCCGATTGACCTCGTGCTGCTGGACCTGAAAATGCCGGGCGTCAACGGGGTCGAGGTGCTGCGCTTCATCCGCCAGCATCGGCCGCAGACGAAGGTGATCGTGATCACCGGCTTTGACGACGAGTACCGGGGGATGGTGGAGTCGTTGGGCGTTCACGGCTTCCTCAACAAGCCGTTCGGGATCGAGGCGCTGACCCACACGATCGAGAAGGTGTTGGAGCACCCGGCGGAGCGGATGGTCTCGCTCCAGGAGGCCGCGCCGGCCTCCGCGGCGACGACCGTCACCCCCAAAGCCAAGCTGTTGTTGGTCGAGCCCTCGGAGTACCTGTGCAATATTAAGCGAGTCTTCTTTGAGTCGCCGGGGCGTTGCGGCGGCCAGTATCAGGTTGATGCGGCCTACTCGACCGTCGAGGCGATCGAGAAGCTGCACCACTTCCGGCCGGACATCGTGCTGGTGGACTTGCTCGCGGCCGGGTCGCTGGGGGATCTGGCGACACAGCTCCTGCGCTCCTCGGACCGGCCGAAGGAGATCATCGTGCACGGCAGCGGGACCATGGCGCAGCGCCAGCAGGAGCGGGTGGAGGCGCTCACGCGCAAAGGGGTGCAGCTCGTGCTTAACGAGACCTTCACGCAGGCGGGGCTGCAGCGGCTGAACACGGTGGTGCGGGACGTGGCCCTCCAACATGGATTGACGGCATGATCATCCACAGCACGCTCCTGCTGGCGACCGCCGTGATCAGCGCGGCGCTGGGTTTGTTCGTCTACTGGCGCAACCGCGAGGGACTAACGAACCAGGCCTGGCTGGCCCTGACCCTCGGCGTGGGCTGCTGGAGTCTCGGGTTCGGNCTGATGCTCACCCTGCCGGGNCANGCGGCGGCGCTNGCNTGGGCGCGCGTGGCGCATGTCGGGGCNGCGGTGATCCCGGTCGCCTTCCTGCGGTTCACGCTGGCGCTCATTGACGGGCCGCGGCCNGGNCGNCGGGCGGTGACCGGNAGCCGNNTGGTGGCGGGGCTCCTGG
>JGI1358J11329_10001495_pt1 | contig 19208 bp, 18 predicted proteins | sample Subgroupgradi54m_FD_11329 | JGI IMG/M metagenome (IMG submission 11329)
AAAAGAGGTTATAGAAAAGTCAGGATAGACGGACAGATTTTCAAACTAGATGACAGTTTTATTCTGATAAAAACTAACAAACACACCATAGAGGTTATTATAGACGAAATAGTTTTATCTAAAACTACAGACAGACTTAGAGTGGCGGAAGACGTGGAGAAAGGGCTAAGGCTAGGTAACAGCGAATTAATCGTAGCTATTATAAAGGATGCGGGATTTAATATCTCTGAAAAACCCAAAAAAATGCAGGATGAACTTTTTTCGGAAAAATTTGCCTGCGCAGTCTGCGGAATTTCAATTTCCGAAATAGAACCTAGAATATTTTCCTTTAATACTCCCCACGGCGCATGTCCAACGTGCAATGGTTTGGGAACACTTTTGACAGTTGATAAAGACTTGGTATTTAATAACAATTTATCAATAAGAGAGGGGGGAATTCTGCCTTATTCGAATCTTTTTGAAAATGAAACATGGTTCTCAAGAACTCTTGTTAAATTTTGTGAAGAAAATGATATTTCTGTTAAAAAAAGACTTCTAGACGTAAGCGATAAGAAAAAAGATCTTCTGCTTTTTGGAACCGGAGAAAAAATATATGAAGTTGTTGGAAAAAATAGGTGGGGGAGACTAACTGAAATTCACGAAACTTTTAGGGGAATTCTCTGGGACTTGAGAGAAAAATATCAATCTACGGAATCTTTATTTTTAAAATCCCGTATAGAAAAATTCATGAGATATGAAACCTGCAAAGATTGTAATGGAGCAAGACTCAAAAAAGAATCATTATCAATAACAATTGAGAAAAAATCAATTATTGATGTCTGTGATATGTCAATAGTAGGCGCTTTGGAATTTATCAAAAAAATTTCAAGTACCATCTCTTCCCGTGAAACGGAAATTTCCAAATTAATCTTGAAAGAAACAAAACAAAGACTTTTATTCTTAGTAGATGTTGGACTTGATTACTTAACTTTATCCCGTGGCGCACAAAGTCTAGCCGGTGGAGAAGCTCAGAGAATTAGGCTCGCCTCTCAAATTGGGTCAGGACTTACAGGCGTCTTGTATGTTTTGGACGAGCCGTCAATCGGACTTCATCAGAAAGACAATAAGAAACTCATTGAAACTCTTAAAAAACTTAGAGATTTGGGAAACACTGTTCTCGTTGTTGAGCATGATAAGGAAACAATGGAGAATTCGGATTACATAGTGGACTTTGGACCGGGAGCCGGAGCGGGCGGAGGAAGAATTATTGCCAAAGGCACAGTTGAAGAGATTAAAAAAAATCCAAATTCTATAACCGGGGAGTATTTATCAGGGAAAAGAAAAATTAAATCAACCCTTGGTACTTTGAAAAAAGACGATTATGGTAATGCCCGCCCGCCATCGAGTTCGCTCGAAGGCGAAGTCGGGCGGGGAAAAATGCTGTCAATTCTTGGAGCGAAAGAACATAATTTAAAAAACATTGATGTTAATTTTCCCTTAAATAAATTAGTTGTTGTAACAGGTGTATCCGGATCGGGAAAATCTACGCTTATAAATGATATTTTGTATCATGCCTTGATGCAAATGCAAAATCCGTATCACAGAGATAAACCAGGAAAATTTGAAAGTATCAACGGTTACCAAAATATAAAAAGAGTTTACATGATTGATCAATCACCAATCGGAAGAACTCCAAGAAGCAATCCCGCGACTTATACAGGGGCTTTTACGTACATCAGAGATATCTTTGCCAGGAGTAAAGAAGCAAAGGTTAGAGGTTACCGACCGGGTAGGTTTTCATTTAATGTAAAAGGAGGGCGCTGTGAAGCTTGTGAAGGAGAAGGACAAATAAAAATCGAAATGCAGTTCTTGCCGGATGTTTATGTAACTTGTGAGGTCTGTAATGGAAAACAATACAACAAAGAGGCTTTGGAAATTTTATTAAATGGTCGCAATATTGCGGATGTTTTATCAATGAGCGTTAAAGAAGCTTTGCAGTTCTTTTCTTTTGTACCGGTTCTTTCACACAAATTACAAACTTTAAATGATGTTGGGCTGTCATACATAAAACTTGGTCAGCCAGCTCCAACTTTGTCTGGTGGAGAGGCTCAAAGAGTAAAATTGTCCGATGAGCTGTCCAAAAAAGGACAAAGTTGCTTGTACCTTTTAGACGAGCCAACAACCGGACTTCATTTTGCAGATTTGGAAAAATTGTTGGTAGTTTTGAGAAATTTAGTTAACAGAGGAAACACTGTTATTGTAATCGAACATAATTTGGATGTTATTAAAAACGCAGATTACATAATTGACCTTGGCCCTGATGGAGGAGAAAAAGGTGGAGAAGTAGTTGCAATTGGAACCCCAGAGGAAATTGCTAAAAATCCCCGCTCCTACACCGGCCAATTCCTAAAAAGAATACTAAGTTAGTTTACGGAAAAAGAAAAAAATACATATCACAATTGGCAAAATAAGAAATAAGAACTCTAAGACAATTGGCCTTCGATTTTTCTTTTTTAGCTCTATAAGGATGTTAACTATTCCAAAAAACAAAGTGCTAAGCGCTAAATAAACCATAGTTTTTATTATCAATTCAATTTTAAAGTCGGGAAATTGATATAGACCTACGGCTTGACCAATTAAAGAAAGACAACCTATTATTAAAAACAGGTTGAAAAAGAGCATGTTTTGCTTTAAATCTTTAAATAAATTCCTAAATATAGAAAAATCCGCGTACATATGTAAAATATTACTGCTAATTATTAGCATACCATATTCAGATGTTCAGATACAAAATAACACGGATGTTATTTGGCTTCGAACCCAAAGATTTAGCTTATAAATTCACTTCATTCAAATATGTCTTCATTTCTTAATTATATCTAATAATTTTTTCTTATTGACATTTTTACTTTTCCCTTCCATACTACAGAGTATCGAAGGTAAATAGTAATGGCGAAATTTAATAGACTTTCAAAATCTGAAAAACAACGATTGTTAATTGCTCTTTGCCAAGCGGTGAGTTCTGTTAAGGATGACAAAGAAGCTGCGCAAGTATTAACAGATCTTCTCACTCCTTCGGAAATTGAAATGGTTGCAAAAAGACTTGAGATAGCAAAACTTCTCATCCAAGGAAAAACTTACGATCAGATAAGAGCAAAAATCAATGCGGGCTATTCTACTATTGGAAGGATAAACACCTGGCTTAATCTTGCCGGAGAGGGATTTAAAATCGCAGTATCCAGAATGAAGAAAGAAAAGAAGCAATCTACCTTTGAAGAAAAACTCGATCCCTTTTCTTGGCATAATATTGGCAGAAGGTATCCAACCCACATCTGGCCTCTTCTAGTAATTGAAGAATTCTTTAAGATTGCAAAGAAAAATGAAAAATCTAAGTTACTCACCATACTACAGAGTATGGAAGGTAAAAGAATGACGAAAGAAGAGAATAAGGAATATTTCGAGAGTTTTAATAACGGGATGTTGACTAATAAATTGATAAAGAGTAAAAAGAAATTAGAACACAAAAGGAGGTGAGAAAATGATTAAAGGAATTGAAGGGATTTTAATTGGAAGTCAAAACGCTAAAAAATTAGCAGACTTTTATAAAAAGAAAGTCGGCTTAAAAGTGACTTTCGAAGCAGTTATGGGCGACAATAACGAACAAGTTTATTTATTTGAAATGAAAGGCGCCGGTCTGTATATTAACGACCATTCCGAAATTAAAGGAAAAAGCGAAAATCCCAATCGAGTTATCTTTAATTTGGAAGTCGATAATATTGAAAATGAAGTAAAAAGATTAGGAAAGAACAAGGTTAAGAAAATTAAAGATATTTATCATATTGAAGGATACGGAAAAATTGCAACATTTGAAGATGTTGATGGTAATTATTTTCAACTTGTCCAGGTAAAAGAAAGCTAAAGCTGTACACATTGTGCTAAGATTAGAGAGATGAGAAAAATTTTTATATTTTTCCCCTTTCTATTTTTTATTTTTCAATTATTTCTAACGCCTGTTTTTGCAGAGGCTAATTTCACAACTGACTACGCTGTTACATACAATGTTTTGGAAAATGCGCTGACGCATGTTACTTTTGATGTTACATTCACAAATAAAACCAGCCAATATTATGCGTCTTCCTATTCCATACAAGTCGGATTTAAAAATATAGAAAATGTTCTGGCAAGAGATCCGGATGGAAAAATTACACCATTAATAACCAAAAATGACAACGGGAACAATATTGAAATAAACTTTAACAAAAAAGTTGTTGGCCTTGATAAAAAACTTACTTTCGCAATTTCTTTTGACACGAAAGATATAGCACAAAAGTCAGGAAAAATATGGGATATCAATATCCCGGGACTTACAAAACAAATAGAATATAACTCATTTAATGTCAGTGTAATCGTCCCCAAATTTTTAGGAAGTCCTTCTTATATCAAGCCTGACATCGGAAAATTCAACGGCACTAATTTAAATTTCACAAAAGAAAACTTGGGAGAATCGGGAATTTCTATTTCATTTGGAAATGAAGAGATTTACGCATTCAATCTTTTGTATCACCTAAAAAATTCAAATTTATTTCCAATTAAAACAGAAATAGCACTTCCTCCGTCTACCAATTATCAAGATGTTGAAATTTCAGATATAAATCCAAAACCTCAGAATGTTTTACAAGATAAAGATGGCAACTGGTTGGCTCAATATATTCTAACACCTGGTAAAAAAATCGATATCAAAGTAACTGGAAAAGTAAAAATTTTGCTTCTTCCCAAAAAAGAAGAATTATCGGAAGAACAATTAAAAGAATACTTAAAAGAACAGCCGTTTTGGCAAACTACAAATACCCAAATAAAAGAGTTGGCTCTCAAACTTAAAACTCCCTATGAGATCTACCAATACATTGTAAAAAATTTGACTTATGATTTTACAAGAGTAGAGTCCGAAAAACCAAGAGTAGGAGCATTGGAAGTGTTGAGAAATCCAACGTCTGCAGTTTGTCTTGAATTTACCGATCTCTTCGTAGCATTGGCAAGAGCAGCAGGTATTCCCGCGCGAGAAGTGAATGGGTTTGCTTATACACAAAACTCAAAGGAACGTCCGCTCTCTCTTGTGAAAGATGTTTTGCACGCATGGCCTGAGTATTATGATTCAGATCTTAAGGTATGGGTAATGGTTGATCCAACTTGGGGAAATACAACCGGAGGAGTAGATTATTTTTACACATTAGACTATGACCATTTCACATTTGTTATAAAAGGACAAAGCAGCACTTATCCTATTCCAAGTGGAGGATACAAAATCTCAGAGAACCTTACTACAAAAGACATAAATGTAGATTTCTCAGACATCTTTGACCCACCGACTCAATCTCTTTCTTTTAGTGAAGATTTCTCCAAAAATTACTTTTCAGGTGTAAATGTAACAGGAAATATATTGATTAAAAATGTGGGAAATGTAATATCTGCACCTGCGAAAGTTATTGTTAGCGCAAACTTCTTAAAGCCCACTGTTCAAGAAATTTATTTTGGGCAAATACCCCCCTTCGGATCTATAACAATTCCGGTCAGTTTTAACAAACAATCTGTTTTGACAAATAAAACGGATACGGTTAAAATAGCAATCAACGAAAATGCAATCTTTAGAAAAATTAAAATATCTCCATTTATTTTAAACAAATGGACTATTGGAGGAGGAATTTTATTTGCAGTACTTAGCATCGGATTATCAATCATTATCTACAAAGCCAGGAATCTACCTTTTTTTAGACGAAAAAGGTAGTATTTTGTATGTTGGAAAAGCCAAGAATCTTAAAAAGAGAGTCTCTTCTTATTTTGCTAAATATATAGAACTTGGACCTAAAACTCAGGCATTGGTTTCCCAGACTAAGCAAATAAAATCAATTATTGTTCCCTCTGAAATCGAAGCTCTTCTTTTGGAAATAAAATACATAAAAAAGTATAAACCAAAATATAATATCCGGTTTATTGATGGGAAAAACTATCCTCTTATAAGAATTGCTGTAAAAGATAATTATCCTAAGGTTTTAATTGCGAGACGTCCCGAAGACGAAAGGTCAAAATATTTCGGTCCTTTTCCAAATGCAAATGCGATGAGATTAGTTTTGAGAACAATTAGGAAAATTTTTCCTTTTCAATCGGTTCCAAATCACACGAAAAAAATCTGCCTTTATTATCATCTGCATCTTTGCCCTTGCCCTCCTGTTTTTGACTCTAGTGAATTTAAAAAGGAATACAGAAAAACAATAAAACATATAACTGATTTTTTGAATGGAAATACAAAAAAAATAATTAGAGACCTTACAAAAGAAAGAATTATCTTTAGCAAAAATGAAAATTTCGAAAAAGCAAACGAAATCCAAAATAAAATAATTGCAATTGAATTAATTACAGGACCCTTTTATAGAAAAGAGACGGACTTTGATATCGATCCAAACTTCGAAGAAGATTTAAGAGAAAAAGAAATCTCTGACCTTAAAGAAATATTAAATAAAAACAATGTCAAGGTTCAAACTTTAGAGCGAATTGAATGCTTTGACATTTCAAATATATCCGGAACAAATGCAACTGGTTCAATGGTTGTATTTATAAATGGGCAGAAAGATGGAGCTGAATACAGAAAATTTAGAATTAGAAGTATAAACACACCAAATGATTTTGCCATGATGAAGGAAGTTTTATCTCGAAGAATGAAACATGAAGAGTGGCTGTATCCTGATCTAATAATTGTTGATGGAGGAAAAGGCCAAGTCTCGTCGGCAGTTTCGGTTTTAAAAGAACGGAACACAATGATTCGAATCATTGGGATCGCAAAGAAAGAAGAAACTATAATTACTTCGGATTTTAGAGAAATAATTTTGCCAAAAGATTCTAATGCATTGAAATTAATAATGAGAATTAGGGATGAAACCCACCGTTTTGCAATTACGTATCACCGCAAACTTCGCTCAAAAAAATTTCTACACTAGACTGGAGACTTTTATTTCAACTCTTACAATCTGCAAAGTCAAACATAAACGTTATAATAAGTATCTACTTACAAATTTTTAAAACATTTGACAAATTGCCAAGTCATTCCTTACAATTAATCACAGCTTGATGATTCGAATCATCAAGAATTTATGGCGCAAATTTCAAAATATCCTATTTCAAAAAATATTGCAGATCGTATTTTTGAAATATTTCTTACCACATTCACTCATCTTAAGAATAAAGAAGAGGCAGATCAATTCATTTCAGATCTCTTGACTCCAACCGAAAAAGTTATGCTTGCAAAAAGGCTCGCGATCGCATTTCTACTTGAAAATAATTACGAGTACCGGACAATACAACAAATTCTTAGAGTAAGCACAGGAACAATTACGTCTGTAAATATAGCTCGTCAACATGGAAGTATAGGATATAAAAAAGTAATTGGAAAAATTCTTAAAGAAGAATCGTTGATGAAACTTCTTCAGACTGCTGTTATTAAATTATTATCTGCACCTTCATCGTTAGAAAGAGGAAGAGGAGCATGGACATATTTAAAACGCCAAGCGGAGAAAGGAATGAAAAAAAGTAAAAAAGCATTTTAGTCATATTCTCAATGATTCGAATCATTGAGAATACTAAAACAATGGGAACATTAATTGGAAAAGAGACTCTATAAAAGACTGCTATTTACTTCCGGCTGACTTCGTATTCGTAAGGGAAGAATAAGAATGAGGCGGGAGGATCTGAAAAAACATATTTCTGAAAATCAGAATACATACTTATGCGTTTCTGAGTATCCAATTCTTTCCTTCCGTCCTCCAGTAACTTATCTATTCTTTTGTTATCGTAATGAGTAATATTGTTAATTTGGTCCGAATGCCACAGCGTATACTGATCAGGGTCAGGAGATAGATTGAATTCTCCCAAAAATATTTGAAAACTTGATGGAACCCTATCTGCAATTATAATTTTTGTCTCAATATTGAATTTTTTCCAGACATCAGCAATAACTTTTGCCGTATTTTCGTACTTTGGTAAAGTATCAATTGTCAGAGAAATTTTGCCACTTCCTGTAGCTTCCTCCGACTTATCGATTAATAATTTCGCATGCTCCAAATCTTCTCGATACGTATTTACTCCCTCCTGATTAGCGTAAGAATAATGAGACAAAGGACTTGGATTTCTTTCACCTTGGGAAAAATTATCGGGCATTGTATACCACAATCCTTCCCTTAAAGTTTTGGATGACAGGACACTGTCTTTGGTATTAAAAAAGAGCGTAACCAGCTTGTTATAATTTGCTTTCTTTACTATCTTTGCGTTTTTAAAGGAACTAAATGTTGTATCTTTAAAATTCAAGTCTCCCAAATTGACAATTTTTGATATCTCTCCAAGTAAGAAAGCAGTTTTCAATGATCCTATGGTTGGATAAAATAATTGGTAGATATATGCTTTGTGATACTTTTCCGAATATAATTCTATAGACTCTACAAAATTACCATTAAGTTTTATATTTTTTACTTTATAATCACCGATTCCTACAAAGCCCTTCTTAAATATTGGACGAGAGGTAGTTGTAAGAAAAGGTGAATAGCTATCTTTCAGGTTAAAAACAATTGTGTATTTGTCCGGCCTTAGAACTGAAACATCGGAAAAATTATAATTAATACTATCCGAAGTCAAGTTCGATCCATCTGAAAAATAAACGCCATGAGCAAGATAAAATGCGTACGCTTTTCCATTTGGCGCTATTTTCCATTTTTGGGCAACGTCAGGCGCTGCACTTCCATCTTTTTCAATTTTCGTTAATCCCCTAGACAATTTGCTCAAGATTTCCTGAGGTAAACTATCTGCTGTGTAAGGTCCAACCATACCTATGGTCTCTTTTTCTACAAAGGGCAAGCGTGTTATAAAATAAGATAAAAACAAATTAAGGAGAAAAAATACAAAAAGACCGATTCCAAAGTAGATAACAATGTTTCTTCCCCATCTTTTGACATATGCTTTTATTAGCCACAACATGAGTCTTTTTCTTAAGACTATCATAGGTTATTTATGGGGGATAAGAAGAATCACCGACAAGATCCCGAAAAGAATAGTCAGGATAACAGTTGCAAATATAAGCAATTTATCTATGCTTTGTTTGCTTCGATAAAACTCTCCGCCGCCTCCAAAAGAACTGGACAAACCGGTTCCCTGCATTTGCAGCATAATTACAATAATAAGAAGAACAGAAACTATAACTTCGAAAATGTTTAGGAACATAATACAATTATATCACGTTAAACGTGATTATATATTTTCCATTATTGTCTTTGCAAGCTTCAACGAGTCATGATAAAGAGGAAACTGTGTATTTATAATATCGCAAGCCGTAACAGAATAGCCACTTTCTTTTTTGTAAGAGAGTGGAACAAATTCGTATTGGCGCTTGTATTTGTCTGGAATGGTTGAGGAAATATTGTTATTCATAAGAACATGCTCAAAAACATTAACCCCGCAATGTTTTGCAACTGCTTTCATATAGTCGTTAACCTTGTAATTTGGGGTCTCAAATAGCTTATTTGCAACATTTACAACATAAAGCTTTTTGGCCTTCGATTTTTTAATGCTCTTCAGAATTTGCGGAATCAACAATACCGGCAAAATAGTTGAGTACAGATCGCCAGGACCGGCAATAATTAAGTCTGCTGAAATTATTGCATCTTTTACTTCTTTTGAAGTTTTGGGATTACTTGGATTTAAATGAAGCTTTTCCAAAGTACCGGTAAATCTTCCCAAATCTATGTTTTCCTCCCGATCAACTCGTTCTCCAACACTAGTCTCCGCCCATATGGAAATTTTCTCTGTAGTTGCGGGTAAAATTTTTCCGCGAGTTTTAAAAATCTTTTGCATTTGAGAAAGTGCCTTAGAAAAATCACCTGTTATAGAAGTCAGAGCAACCATCATAAGATTCCCAAGCTTGTGTCCACCGAGCGCTTCCTCCGCTCCATATCTTTCTCCGGCAAACCGGTAACCAAGGAGTTTTTGCATAGTATCGTTGGCCTCAGACATCGCAGCAATACAGCTAACCAAATCCCCAGGAGGGGGAATACTGTAAAGACGCCGCAGCCTTCCGGTTGAGCCGCCGTCATCTGCCATTGAAGCTACAACAGTGATATCGCCTGTAAATTTACTAAGTCCTTTTATTAAATTAACTGTGCCAATGCCTCCACCTAAGCAAACTATTTTTTTGTTAACCATTTTAAAAATCCAACAATAAGAGATAAAATAAGTGATGAAAAAATAAACGCGAAGAAATTATTAACGTAAAATTTGGGAATAATAAAGCCCGAAAAATTTAGACCCTGAAAAGTAAAAGCGGTTATTGAAATGTTCGTTACAAAAATTGTTAAAAGATAAAGAATTATTGCATTGATTACGAAGGAAAACAAACCCAAAGTTATGATATTTAAAGGGAGCGTGATTATGCTTAAAATGGGCTTAACTATCATAAAAAGAATTGACAAGATGATTCCTCCCATTATGTATGTCTGTAAGCCTCCCGAAACGTGTGCGCCTTGCAAAATCTGCGCAGTAAGAAAAAGCGCTACTGAGTAGAATACTATTTTTCTAAGAATCGACTTCATCCTTTGAATGCTAGCAGACAGAATGATTTGTGTCAACGCAACTTTCTTTTATTTAGCTTCCAGGCAGCTTCCTAGGCCTGACCTAGAAGGTTAATTCTAACCTTGAACTTATTCTCTTCGAATGCTATTATACGCAAATCATTTCACCTATGGCGGCAGCTGAGAAAGATCAAACTATAAAAAGAGAGGAAAAAGGACCCAGAAATTACTCAATTGGGGTATTTGTGGACGACGAAATAACATTTGGAGAACTTTATGCTCGATATTTTTTAGATCTCCCATTGTTCACCTCAATAATAATCAGACCATTTGTTTCAAATGAACTTGAGATCCAGCTAAAAAATACTCAATTAAACAACGTAAGCGTTATAATTACCGATCAATTCTGGAATAACAATTCATTTAAAAAGCCGATGAGACAATTTATAAAAGAAGTACGCGTGCGTAATCCTGATGCATGGATTGTTGAAACAAGCGGATTTCCGAAATTCCCTCCTGTTTTTCCGGGTAGCAACAGAGTTTTGGACAGACTGGATCTCATAAGAGGATTGAATCAACTCAAACATGTGCCTCTAAAAACATCAGCTAGACTTAATGCCCTAAAAATATGGACAACTGAAGCATTTATTAGATCTACTGATGATAACTCTATATATGAAAGACGCGCACGTTTGCATTCAAAATATCCGGTTGTTTTGGAACATTTACAAATGAGTAGAAAAGATTTTGATGATCACTTTTCGAAATTACCTTACGAATCAACAGCTGAAGTGATGCACACCTTATGGCTGGTACTTGGACACTTAGAATTAGGGAATTCTTCAGATTTTTATGGATTAACTTTGCAAAGGTTGAAGATTTTGATAAAAAATCCGCATTAACCTCTTGCAACTGAATTATAATAAATGTATTATAATTGCCATATGAATCCCATGAAATGTCCTAATTGTGGAATGGAATTATCTGAAGCATTTAAACTCCAAATTGAGAAGGAAGTTGTTGGGAAAGAACGAGAAAAGCATAAAACCGAGCTTGAAAACCTAAAAAAAGAAATCCTCAGTGATGCTGCAAAAAAAGCTAAAAAAGAATTTGAAATCCAATTAAAACAAGCTGCAGAAGACTCTCTTGCCAAAGAAGAGCAAAATAAAAAACTCCTAGAGCAATTAACTCAGCTCACAATTCAGCTTCGAGAATCCAAAAAAGAAAAAGATGAGGCAAAATTGGAAATGCAGAAAAAATTAATGGAAGAAGAGGAAAAAATAAGACTTGATGCGCAGAAAAAGGCTGAGGAAGAAAACCGCACAAAACTACTGCAAAAAGACAAACAGCTACAAGACACTCTTAAAGAACTCGAAAACGCAAAAAGAAAGCTTCAGCAAGGGTCGCAACAAACACAAGGCGAAACATTTGAGTTGGAATTTGAAAAAATGCTGAGAAGCGAATTTCCCAATGATCAAATTATTGAGGTAGTAAAGGGCGCAAAAGGCGGAGACGTTATTCAAGAAATCATTGACAGAAATGGAAACGCTTGCGGAAAGATACTTTGGGAAATAAAAAACACAAAAACTTGGAGTGAGCTGTGGATAGACAAACTCAAAGGAGACCAGCGTGCAGCAGTGGCAGATTATGCAGTTTTAATTTCCGAAGTTGTACCAGAAAATGTTGACTCAGCGCGTTTTTACAAAAATATATGGGTAACTAAACAGAGTTTCGTGGTAGGTCTTGCTTGTGCGTTAAGACTCAATCTTATCCAAATATCCATGGCTAAAAGAGCTATTGAAGGAAAGAAAGGTAAATCAGATCTTCTTTTTTCATATCTTTCTGGAACAGAATTTAGACTTAGAGTCGAAGCAATAATCGATGCATTTACCAACATGCAGGTTGAGATAGAGAAAGAAAAAAGATACTTTTCTAATAAGTGGGCTAGAGATGAAAAAAACATCCGCCAAGTTATCGACAGTACCTACGGAATGCACGGAGATTTAAAGGGAATCGTAGGAAACTCTCTTCCTCAAATCAAAGGCTTGGATGGTGAACAGGTTAGTATTACAGATGGAAAGCAAAAATCTTAATGTGCACTTGACAAGATAAGAAATAATTACTAACATAAAACAATGACTAGAAAATTTCTACCATTCTTATTACCTCTGCTTCTGGTAGTCTTTTTTGTTTCTAATGCTAATGCCCAAACTGCAACTGACAGCGCATCAAGACTAAAACAGCAATTACAGCTGATCCAAGAGCAAAAAAAAGCTGCAATGACGCAAGCAAGAGATGATGCAAAAGCAATGATACAGACAAAAAGAGATGAATTTAAAGCTAAACTTCAAGTAATCAAAGACCAAAGGAGAAAGACATTGGTCGAAAGAATAGATGCAAAACTGGCAAGGGTTAATAAAAATCAAACAGAGAGATTTACAGACGTTCTTAGCAGATTGCAAGGTTTTTTGGACAAAATTGGGAAGTCAGCGACAAGCCAAACAGTTTTGAGTGATATTACGTCAGCTCAGGCAGCAATTGATGCTGCCAAGACAGCGGTTGAAGCTCAAGCGGCCAAAACATACATCATACAAATTACAGATGATGCCACCTTGAGATTAAATGTCGGAACAATCATCAGTCAATTTCGACAAGACCTAACGGCAACACATAAACTGGTTATTGATGCCAAACAGGCAGTCCAAAAATTAAATGCAGACAAATCTATGATGAGAAAAGAAGCGACGAGTTCAGCAAAATTATAAAATATGGATCCAAATAACAATACTCAACAACCAAATGCTCAACCGGTTCAACAACCAGCAGCTCAACCTGTGCAGCAGCCTACTCCTGTTCCTACGCCTGCCGCTTCGCCTGCGCCTATGAATGATGCTCCAAAGAGCGGAAGCAAAAAAGGCATTATTCTTGTTGTAATTCTTCTCATCCTGGTACTTGGAATTGTTTCTTATGTACTTTTTGCAAAAAAACAACTAAATTATATGCAAAAAACATCAACAAATAGTACCAGCTCAGTTCAACCGTCTCCTACTTTGGAGTCTTCTCCTACACCAACTCCCGCATCTGCTTCCGAATTAAATGTGATTAGCCCTGAAAGCGATCTGCAAGCGGTCGAGAAAGATCTCCAGGGTTTGTAAAAAAAATTAAACTTTCTTTTTTCCGGCTTCGTATACTGAAAGCTTCAAGTCATTGTTTTTGTAGGTAAATTCAAAAACAACAGGGTTTTGCCTATTATTGGTAATATACAAATTTTGCATCGCATTTGAATCTAGAGTTCCCGGCATTTTATAGATTGCGACTCCATATTCTTTAGAAATTTCAGAAATTACCGCAAAATTATGGTTAGAAGGAGCGTAAGCATTTAATCCTGCAGTCTTAGCAACCCAATACATAAGTGAAGCTAAATGGCACACTCCATCTCCTGTCAAATAGCCATCAGATTTAAATCCATCGTCAAAGTTAAAATGGGCGTTAGTTGTCTTAACAACTTTCTCTTTATATTCAGGGAGAACATCATCATGAAATGCAAATGCTTGGTTGGGGAGTAATGTAAATTTGTAACTAAAAGGCTTTTCAATATCTTCCCAATTGATATCTCCTTTTTTTGTAACTTTTCCGTCCATGTAAGCTATGTTCAAGAGAATATTATCTTTGAAGACATCGTTTACGAACTTGTTGTCATATCTTTTCTCAAGAGATATTTGTTCTGAGCTCAGAATTTTTTGCTGCACAACATTTCCATCCACCGAAGAAGCGGCAAACTGTGAGAATATAAAAAATAATATAGGTCCAACAATATTCATATTAGATGAAGAATTGTATCATACTATAAGACATATGTCAACCCCTCACCTCGCGCGAGGTGAGGGGATGCTATAATGACTGTATGAATAAAACGACTTCTTGGGGAAACGTGGCTAATTGGTATAACAATTTAATCGAAAAGGACGAGAATTCCTACCAAAGAAAGCTTATTTTACCCAATTTAATAAGGCTTTTGGAAATTAAGAGAGGAGAGACTATCGTTGATTTAGCCTGCGGACAAGGGTTTTTTGCCAGAGAATTTGTTAAGTTAGGCGCCAAAGTTATTGGAGTTGACATTTCTCCAGAGCTCATTGAAGTCGCGAAAAAAGATCCAAGCGTTGAATACCACGTTGCGGAAGCTGACAAATTAGACTTCTTGCAAAATGAAAGTGTAGATAAGATTATAATTATTTTATCTTTACAAAATATAGAAAATGTTAATGATGTTATTAAAGAAGCGAGCCGTGTTTTAAAGCCAAACGGCAAATTATTCATAGTCCTTAACCATCCGGCTTTTAGAATACCAAAAGGAAGTTCGTGGGGTTTTGATGATGTTAAAAAAACACAATATAGAAGGCTGGACAGCTACCTTAGCGAGTCCAAAGAACAAATCCAAATGCACCCTGGAAACAAGCCTTGGGAAAAAACAGTCTCGTTCCATAGGCCTTTGCAATTTTACTTTAAGCTCCTGTCAAAAAATAATCTTCTTGTTTCACGCCTTGAAGAATGGAACTCTCATAAAACGAGTGAACCGGGACCCAAAAAAGAAGCTGAAGATACGGCCCGCCGCGAATTCCCCCTGTTTTTATTTATTGAAGCCCTAAGAATAAAATGAAATTCAAATCTTACAATTCCTACTATAGGAAGAATTTAGATATATTGTGTACAATGCTAGGGTTTGTAAATGCAGACGTCTTTGATATTGCTAAACCCTTCATTCCTGAGAATCTAGAGATCATTGGTCCACCAGACACAAACAAAAATCAAGTTAACTGCCACGCTTACACATTTGAGAAGGACGACTGGTATGCTGTCGAAAATGTTGAGGACTTAATCGTAAACAAAGAGCTCATTGAGGTCGAAAAACCTCAGATAGAAAATGTTATTATCTATTACCTTCGAGACTCCAAACCACTACCAATAATAAAACACACAGGAATATACTTAGGCAATGGTAAAGTAAGGTCTAAATGGGCATGCGGCCCTGTATTCAGGCATGACGTTTTCAATGTTCCTTACTCGTATGGAGAAATAATAAAATTCTTCAAGCCAGGTGGCGATCGATAAAATATCCTTTGTGAGCCGCCCGGGAATCGAACCCGGAACCTATTCCTTAAGAGGGAATTGCTCTACCAATTGAGCTAGCGACCCAAATTAAAACTTTAGATAGTATACTACACGAAATCAAGAATAAGCAACAAATCTGCTATAATTGGCCTCATGAAAAGTATTATCCTTGCCTCAGCTTCTCCACGTAGGAAAAAATTGCTTGAAAAAGCCGGGATCAGATTTAAAGTTGTTGAAAGCGGATTGGAAGAACATTTTGATCCTAAATTAAAGCCTCATGAACTTGCCAAAAAATTATCTTTGGAAAAAGCAAAAGCGGTTTACAAAAATCACAAAGATTCCATAATCATTGCTGCCGATACAATTGTTGTTTGTGACGAAAAAACTTTTGGAAAACCAAAAGATGAGGAAGATGCAAAAGAAATGCTACAGCTTCTTAGCGGCAAAAGTCATTTAATAATAACAGGATTTACAATAATGAGTGGTGATTTAAAAAGACCGATTATAAAATCCGAGGAAACAAAAGTCTACATGAAAAAAATTACAACAAAAGAAATAGAATCATATGTTAAGACAGGAGAACCAATGGGCAAGGCTGGAGGGTATGCTATACAAGGGCTGGCAAGCGTGTTCATTAAAAAAATAACAGGCAATTATTCTAATGCAGTTGGCCTCCCAATTTATTCGCTCGTGGAAGAGTTAAAAAAACTAGGCGTAGAAATGTTATAATTTGCTTATGCGGCACGTAAAGCTTACGCCACGTGCCAGCAACGTTAATTTGCGGAGCAAATTTTTACGTTGCGCCTGTGGCTCAATGGATAGAGCACTTCGCTTCGGACGAAGGGGTTGGGGGTTCGACTCCCTCCAGGCGCACTAACATTCGCTTGCTTCATCTTCTGGTAAACAAGTACGATGAAGAGCGCTTCGTTAGTGCAAGCACTTTAAATGTTTAGCGAATGTTAGTCATGTCGGAGTGCTCTTCGACGAGAAAAATGAGTCGAAGGAAACGGATGACGTGACACTAATTCAATGTTTTATATCTATATATTAAAAAGTGGAATAGACAATAAGCTATATACTGGGTTTAGCAAAGATTTAAAAAAGAGAATCAAAGACCATAATAATGGAGACGTAGATTCAACGAGAAAAAGAAGACCTTTAAATTTAATTTATTACGAGGCATACAAAGAAAAATCAGACGCTCTAAAAAGAGAAAAGTTTCTAAAAACCACAAAAGGAAAATCACAATTAAGGAAACAGATTTCATTTTATGCAAAATAAAATATTTCAAATAATCTTCAGCAGAAAACAGGAATTTGTCCTCGCAATTTTAATTTGTATTTATATTCTCTATTTTACAACTGCAAGTTTTCTACGTTATGACAATTTTTACACCGGCCGTTTTGATTTGGGCAACATGGATCAGACTGTATGGAACACAATTAACGGAAGAATTTTCCAAGCCTCAACAGGCGATGGATCCATAATTTCAAGACTTTCTGCTCACGCAGATTTTATGCTAATCTTGTTAGCGCCTTTCTATCTTATCTGGCCTCACCCCAAAATGTTACTTTTCATTCAATCTGTTGTCCTATCAATTGGAGCTATTTTTGTTTTCCTAATCGCTAAAGAAATTCTTAAAAATAAAAATTTAGCTCTTACTTTTGGTTTTTTGTTTTTAATGAATCCCTCATTGCAATTTACTAACTTGTACGATTTTCATCCCGTAACTATTGCTACAACAACTCTCTTAGCTTCCTTCTATTTTTTTCTAAAAAAAAAATATTCTTTACTGGTTTTATTTCTAATATTATCGGGGCTTGCTAAAGAACAGATCTGGATTATAGCTTCTATCTTCGGTTTGTTTTTACTATTTATGACCAAAAAAACAAAAATTTTAGGTATAGGAATTATATTTTTTTCCCTTATTATTTTTGGTTATCTTATATGGAATGCTATCCCCAAAAATGCGGGAGGGCAGCATTTTGCTCTATCTTATTACTCAAGTTTTGGCAACTCTCCAGGGCAAATTATAAAAAACTTACTCTTGTCTCCTCAAAAAATAATTTCAACTATTTTAGAAGGCGGCCGGCTTGAATATTTAAAACAGGTATTTATGCCTTTAGGTTTTGTGTCACTTTTATCTCCAATGTATCTTATATTAGCTATTCCAGACTTACTTATAAATCTACTTAGCAACAACACTCAACTTCATCAAATTTATTATCAATACAGCGCAACTATCACTCCATTTATTTTTGCCTCATCTATCTATGGGGTCAAACAATTTATCAAATGGTTTCCAAAAATACCCAAAATTTATATAATTATATATCTCCTAATCTTTACATGTCTTTCCGCTTATTTGTCTGGACCCTTACCAGGATCTAGAAATTCCAATTTTGATATGTTCACAAAACCTCAAGAAGAAAAACAAACCATAGAAAATTTTCTTTCGAGAATTCCTGCAAAATATAGTATTGCCGCGACAAATAATTTGGGATCCCACCTCTCTCATAGGCAAAAAGTTTCAACCATTCCTGTTGGAATTGAAAATGCAGACGTAGTAATATTTTTATTAAATGATAGATTTGCAAAGCCATCTTTAAAAGGTCAAGCAGAAATGGTTAATAAAATGAGGCACGATAGGAATTATGTTCAGGTTTTCAGAATTGGTGATTTTGTAGCATTTAAAAAACGAGGATATTTGTTATAGTATAAATATATGCCCTATATTCTTAAAGCAACAGGGGAGAAAGAGTTATTTAGTGAAAAAAAGTTGCGTTTATCTATTCAAAGGGCAGGTATTCCCAAGGACCTTTGGGAAAATGTTGTAATGCATGTAAAATCCAAATTGTACGAGAATATCTCAACTGCGCAGATTTATAAACATGTTATTGAGTTTTTAGAAAATTCTCCTCACCCTTTTAGCCGCGCCAAATATAGTTTGAAACAAGCAATTATGGATCTTGGTCCAACAGGATATCCTTTTGAAGATTATGTATCGGAAATTTTAAAAATGGAAGGATATACGACTACTGTCAGACAAATTTTAAAAGGAAAATGTATTACACACGAGATAGACATTATTGCTCAAAAAAATAATATTAGTTCAATGGTTGAATGCAAATTTCACAATAGTCCGGGGACGCATTCTCAAGTTCATGTTTCTTTATATACAAAAGCAAGATTTGACGACGTTTCAGAAAAAAATAATCTTACAGAAGTCTGGCTTATTACCAACACAAAAATTACCCAAGACGCATTAAATTATGCAATATGCAGCAATATGAAAGTCATAAGTTGGGATTATCCTGAAAATGGAAGTTTTAGGGATTTAATTGAAAAATACAAACTTCATCCAATTACAATGCTTGCAAGTCTTTCTCAAAATCAAAAACAATTGCTCACAGGTAATCACGTAGTCCTGGCAAAAGATGTATGTAAAAACCCTTCTTCATTGGATATTCTTGGTTTACCAGAAGATAAAAAGAATTCCATTCTCTCCGAATGCCAATT
>JGI1358J11329_10001503_pt1 | contig 19133 bp, 16 predicted proteins | sample Subgroupgradi54m_FD_11329 | JGI IMG/M metagenome (IMG submission 11329)
TGGAGCGCTCAAACCTTTTGTTGCGCGACCGATGCTGGATGTCGTCAGCTTTGGTGAGCAAGCACGCGATTATTTACTGGAGCATCGCTTTATTCCCGATGACCTCCTCGCAGCCTGGCATAGTGTGGTCGATCAGGCACTGGGTCGTGTGCGGCATTGTTATGAACGTGCTGGCGCTGTACGGGTATTGCGTCTGCACAGCGATTGCCACATGGGCAATGTGCTGTGGACAGAGGATGCAAAAAACAGCGGCCCGCATTTTGTCGATTTTGACGATGCGCGCATGGGCCCGGCCGTGCAAGACCTGTGGATGCTGCTGTCCGGCAATCACGCCGAAATGAATCTGCAACTGTCTTATGTGCTCGAAGGCTATCGGGATTTTTTTGATTTCGACCCGCGCGAGTTACATCTGGTCGAAGCCTTGCGCACCCTGCGGCTGATTCACTATTCCGCCTGGATCGCACAACGCTGGAACGACCCAGCCTTTCCGGCCGCATTCCGCGCAGCGTTGATTTTCGCCTGCACGCTGCTGCTGCGCGCCAGCCGCACGTCGATGTGGCGTGTTGCCCTGCTCGCCCTGCCCGGTACGATCGCGCATGAGTTGGATTTTCAGTCTGGCCCCGGCGCGCGAACAATGGCTGGGTGCTCGGTTCGGTCGCCTTTCGCAGACTCGGGATTTTCAACGGCGCGTTTGTCGCCCTCGCCCCGCTGCTGCTCTTGCCCTTGGCCTGGTTATGTCTGCGGCATCTAGCGCTTCCATTCTGGCTCCAGCAACACTGGGGCGGGTGGCTGTTGTCCGGCTATCTGGCCGCAACCGCACTGTACGCCGCGCTGCCCTCATGGGCCGATATCAAAATCGGTTTTCCCTCTCTGCTGTTCTATGGCGCGCTGGCCGGCCTGTGCTGGTACGCGCTGCGCCTGCTCTGACGGCGCAGCGACGCTCAATGTCGTGCCAAAAGATGTGTGCGCCGGTCAATCGGCAATCACGGCCTCGACCTGAATCGACAATCTCACTTCCGGCGCGGCGAACTTCGGCACACCATAGCCCATACCGAAATCGGTGCGCTTGAATTCTGCCGTGGCATCGGCACCGCAGACTTCCCGCTTGTAAAACGGGTGGGGAATGCATTTGAATTTATTGATCTTCAATGCCACCGGTTGGGTCACGCCCAGCAAGGTCAGCTCGCCTTCCACGGCCACCGGAACATCGCCCTCGAATTTGATCGCCGTGCCTTTATAGGTGGCGGTGGGAAATTCTTCGACGTTGAAGAAACTCTTGCCGCGTGCATGCTCATTCATCTTGACATGGCCGAAATCGACGGAGGCCGCGTCGATGGTGATCTGCATCGAGCCGGTCTTGGCAGCACGATCCAGCGTGACGGTACCGCGCGTCTTGGTGAATTTTCCGCGCCACACCGAAATGCCCATGTGATCCGCCTCAAAACTGGGATAGGTGTGCTCCGGGTCAATGGTGTAGGTTTGCGCGAATGTCGTGCTGGTTGCCAGCGTCAACAATGCGGCCAGCAAAGGGTTGATTTTCATGAGAACTCCTTGTGAGTAAGTAATTCAAAAAGTGATTCAATTATTGAATCGCCATGATGCGAAATTTAATGACAACTTCGTCGGCCACCATGCTGGTATCTTTCCATTCGCCATCACCAATGTTGAACGCCAGGCGTTTGATCGGCAGTGCACCTTCAAAAATCTGCGCGGCGCCTTCCTTCTTCACCGTCAGCGGAAAACTGACATCAACCGTTTTGCCCTTGATGGTGAGCTTGCCGGTCACATCGAATTTACCGTTGCCGGAAGCTTTCATTGCACTGGAAACAAACGTCGCCTTGGGAAATTGCGCGGCGTTGAACCATTCCTTCTTGAGCACTTCCTTGTTGTACTCCGGGTCGCCCAAATCGAAGCTGGCAACGTCGATTTCGACACTGGCTTTGGCGGTGTCCGGCTTGGCGCTGTCGAAGGTAATCTGGATCGCGGCCTTGTTGAACTTTGCTTCAACCGGCACATTCAGTTGCTTGAATACGATCGTGAGGGTGCTTTTGGCAGAATCGGTTTTGAGCACCGCCGCATGTACGACAAAGCTGAAACACAGCGCAGCAACAGCGGCCACATTACGGAACAGGGTTGAATGCATCTTCATGGAAAGTCCTCTTTAAAATCAGTCACGGCTCTGCATAGCCAACCGACTAGGCGCGATAAAACATGCGCCAAGTCGTTGGTTAATGCTCTGCATAGCCAACCGACTAGGCGCGATAAAACATGCGCCAAGTCGTTGGTTAGGGCAGGATGCGCTTGAACACGCCATCCCGGTCAACAAAATGATGCTTGAGTGCAGCCAGTACATGCAGCGTAAAACCACCCAGCAACATCATGTTGAGCACATAGTGGGTGAGTTTTAAAATCGGCTTTAATTCCGGATTCGGGCCGATCAACACCGGTAGTGGAATCACGCCCAAATAAACCACCGGCACACCGGCCGCCAGGCTGTAAAAGTAACCGGACAACGGCACTGCAAAGATCAGCAGATACATCAAGCTGTGCAAACCACCCGCCGCTTTTTGCTGCCAGACCGGCATGCTGTGAGGATACGGCGGCGCCGGATGAAACACGCGCCACAACATACGCAGACAGGCCAGACCGAGGATAGTCACGCCCAGCCATTTATGCCAGGAAAAATACTTGAGTTTGGCCGGCGTCAGCCCTGGAATATTGACCATCACCAGCCCCAGCACAAAGGCGGCGATGATCAGGAGCGCCATCAACCAGTGCAACACAATGGCAGGCAAGGTGTAGCGTGTCATGATATTCCCTTGATAAAGTAACGGTGCGTTCCATAGTAGCTGAAATGTATGCAAACATAGATACGCAGCGCCACAGCAAACGGATGCACCTGGCAATCTGTCGGCGTTGCATCTTCAGCCACGCACCCGCAAGGAAATTCCATGAAATCCGATTCCCCGGACGCACGTACCTTCACACTCGCAATTCGGCGCTCCGCCGCTGCGGTGTATGCCTTCGTATCCAACCCGCAAAATCTGCCACTCTGGGCCACTGCATTCTGCCAGTCGGTGCGCCGATTGGATAATGGCTGGATGATTGAAACGCCGATGGGCGAAATGAAACTGCGCTTTGCACCACAGAACGCGTTCGGCATTCTGGATCACTACGTCAGCCCCGCACCCGAAACGGAAATTTACGTCCCCATGCGTGTCATCGCTCAGGGCCACACCAGCCTGGTGCTATTCACCCTGATGCGTCAGGCCGGCATGTCGGAAGCTGCGTTTGAGGAAGACGCGGCGGTGGTGGAACGCGATTTGAATCACTTGAAAAAGCTGCTGGAACAGCAAGCGCCGGAATAAACGGAGAAACAAATTCAGCCCGCCGATTGACTGCGCTTGATCGGCAAGTGCATCCTGAAGGTCGTGCCTTGGCCCGGCGCGCTTTCTACTTCGATCCGTCCGCCATGTTTGTGGACAATATCGTAGGACACGGACAAGCCCAGCCCGGTGCCCTTGCCGATCGGCTTGGTGGTGTAGAAAGGATCGAAGATGCGTTTGAGGTCGGCAGCGCCGATCCCGCAGCCCGTATCACTGATTTCCACCCAGGCCTCGACCGCATCGCAACCGGTACGGACCGTAATCCTGCCCTGCTCTGTAATGGCGTCGGCCGCATTGACCAGCAGGTTCATGAAAACCTGGTTCAATTGCGACGGAATGCATTCCACCGGCGGCAGGGTGCCGTAGTCCTTGATCAGTTCGGCCTTGTACTTGATTTCGTTGCCAACGATATTCAAGGTGCTGTCCAGGCAGCGATGCAGGTCTGCGCAGCCCCACTGCGCATCACCAGCGCGCGAAAAATCCTTGAGATCACCGACGATCTGCTGCACCCGGTGCAGTCCATCCTTGCTCTCTTCGAGTAATTTTCCCAGATCGGTTTTCAGATAATCGAAATCAATCTCGCTTTTCAGAATCTGCAATTGCTCGTGAGCCGCAGGCGGGATGATCCCATCGTGTTTTTCGTAGGCCGTCAGCAGGCGCAGCAAACCCTCGATATAGCGGTGCAGGCTGCCAAGATTGGATTTGACGAAGCCGACCGGGTTATTGATTTCGTGCGCGACCCCGGCGGCGAGTTTGCCGATCGAAGCCATTTTGTCCGCTTGCAATAAACGGCCGCGCGTTCTGACCAGCTCGGTAATGTCGGTGGCAGTTCCACGATAACCCAGGAACTGTTCCGCCACGTCGTAGAACGGCTTGCCGCTGACGCTGATATGCACGGTGCGATCAAGCGCGCTGGTTTCGTACTCAAAATCGCGAAACGGCCGCTGCTGTTCCATGTCTTCGCGGTGCTTGCGCCATTTCTCTGGCGCGCGTGCAACGTCCTCCGTCCGGGCGGTTTCCCAGTAGCGCCGGCCGATGATCTGCGCGGGCTGGATCTGCATCGCTCCATAGAAGCGGTCGGAGAAATGGGTAAAACGCAACTCGGCATCGGTTTCCCAAAACCAGTCGGCTGCCGATTCGGCGATGTCGTGCAGCCGTTGCCGGCTCTCAATCAGCTGGGTCTGCGTGATGCGGGCTGCAATATGCGTTTTGACCCGAGCCAGGACTTCGACAATATCAAAGGGCTTGGTGATGTAGTCCACTCCACCGACTTCAAAACCATACAATTTGTCGCTGGTGTCGGCCAGTGCGCTCATGAAGATGACCGGGATATCTTTCAGTTGCGCATCCGCCTTCAAACGCCGGCAGGCTTCAAAGCCATTGATTCCCGGCATCATGATGTCAAGCAGAATCAGATCGGGACGGACAAAGCCAGCCCGTTCGAGACACTCTTCGCCGTCTTGTGCGACCACCACCCGCAAACCGTTGTCTTCCAGTTGGTTGACCACCAGACTGAGATTGGCGGTAGTGTCGTCAACAATCAATACCGTATTCTGCATTGCCGCGTCTTTGTGGGGGTTCAGCCATAGTCTGGAAAGGAAATATAGGCACAGGTACCTTGATTGACGGCACTTTCCAGCCAAACCTTACCACCCAGGCGCTCAATGGCACGGCGCACGATCGCCAGGCCAATGCCGGTGCCCTCGAACTCCGTGCTCCCATGCAGCCGCTGAAACGGTACAAACAGCTTGTCGGCATAGGCCATGTCAAAACCCGCACCATTGTCGCGCACACAATAGACCAGACCGCCCGCCTGCTGCTGTACCGCAAGGGAGATCATCGCCTGCGCCGTTTTCCCGGTGTATTTCCAGGCGTTGCCCAGCAGATTGTCGAGCACCATCCCGATCAGACTGGCGTCGCTCTGCACCAGCATATTTGGTGCGATGCTGATTTCGACTGTGCGCTCCGGCTCGACCCGTCGCAGGCGTTCGACAATCTCCCCGGCCAACGCGCTCACATTGACGGCTTCATGATGCAGTTCGCCACGCCCGGTGCGCGACAGCGACAACATCGCCTCGATCAATTGTTCCAGTTGACGGCTGGCCGCGCGAATCCGTTGCGCACAATCGAGCCCTTGCGGATCCAGTTGGGCGGCAGATTCACGCAGCAGCATTTCGCTATACCCCACGATACTGCGCAAAGGGCTGCGCAAATCATGCGCCACCGAATAGGCGAAGGCTTCCAGCTCCCGGTTGCTGCGCTCCAGTTGCGCCTCGGCCTGTTTACGCGCCGTAATGTCGGTGGCGACGCCGAGTACTTGATGGGCTCGGCCATCCTTGCCGAGGATCGGCCGCTTGACGGTGTACAACCAGTGTTGGCGGCCTTCGGGATCGGTAATCGGCTCTTCCGGAATCACTTTTTCGCACAGGCTGTGCAGCACTTCCAGGTCGTCGCGACGGAAGTTCTCGGCTTGCTGGGCATCCGGCTTCATCTCGGCGTCGGTCTTGCCGATGAATGCGTCCACCGTGGTGTGAAAAGCGTCGGCCAATGCCTGATTGACAAGGGTGTAACGCCCATCGCGATCCTTGGCAAAAATGAAATGCGGGTTGATGTCGATTACCTGACGCAGGAAGGCATGCTGCTGTTCCAGGGCATCTTCGGCGAGGCGGCGCTCGACAATCTCCAGCTGCAACATCATGTTTTGTTCGAGCATCTGTTTTTGCAGGGCGCGCAAAGCCAGATGGGTATTGATGCGCATCAATACTTCCTCGACCTGAAACGGCTTGGTCACATAGTCGATCCCGCCCGCTTCGAAACCCGTCACCTTGCTGCTCAGATCCGAAAGCGCCGTCATGAACACCACCGGGATCTGGTTGGTATCGGCACTCCCCTTCAAACGCCGGCAAGTTTCAAAACCATCCATGCCAGGCATCATGATGTCGAGCAGAATAATGTCCGGCCGCATGAATTGCGCGCGTTGCAAACCTTCCGTCCCATCTTGCGCCACCAGCACGCGAAACCCGGCCTCTTCCAGACAATCGACCAGTACCCGTAGATTGGAGGGCGTGTCGTCGATAATCAGCACGGTCTGGCTGGATAAGTGCGGAGCGGCTGATGGCGGCGGCAAAACGTCGTTCATGATGGTTTTCCTGTCACTCTGAACTCTTCCACCAAGCTCAGAATGGCCTTGGACTGGTAGGTCTCGGCAAGGTGACGCAAACGCTCGGCGAAGCGATGGTAGCGTGCGTCCAATGCCGCCAGATGCGCCGCCTGCGCGCGAATATCGCGCATGCTGCCTGTCATTGCCAGACGGTGGAGCACTTCCAGCTCCTCGGCGGGCGGCGGTTCCAACGGCGCTTCCGCTGCACTGCTGCGCCAACCCTGAACCAATCCTGGCCCCTCAATCCATTGCAGCTTCAACAAGCTGCCAATCTGCTTCAGCAAGGTATTGAGCTGGATTGGTTTGGCCAGAAACGCGCTCGCACCAAACGCCAAGCCCTGCTCTTCATCGGCTTTCGATGCGCTGGCCGACAGGGCAACGATCGGCACATTCTTGAAATCTTCCAGCCGACGCATCCGATGCGTCGCCATCAAGCCATCCAGCACCGGCATGACGATATCCATCAGAATCAGATCGGGCCGGTGCTGCTGCGCCAGGTCGATGGCTTGCTGACCATTCTCGGCTTCAATCAGCTCAAATTCGAGCGGCCCCAGCAGATCCTTCACCAACGCGCGATTTTCGGCGACGTCATCGGCAATCAGAATTTTCCGGCGCGGGCCGTGATAGCCAATCACATTGTGCGCCAGCGGTGCTGATGCCAGTGCTGTATCCGCGACCGGCAGGTTCAGGTCAAACCAGAAGCGGCTGCCTTTGCCCGTTTCGCTGTCGAGATGAATCTCGCTTCCCATGGCGCGAGTCAACTGACGGCTGATCGCCAACCCCAATCCGGTACCACCGGCGCGATGCTGCTTGTCTCCCGTTTGTTCGAACGGCTGAAAAATTTTCTCGTAGTGGCTGGCGTCGATACCCACGCCACTGTCTTCGACCTCGAAGCGCAGAGTCGCCTGCACCGGGCTTCGTTCCAGCAGGCGTACCCGCAAACAGACCCATCCACGGTCGGTGAATTTGACCGCATTGCCCAGCAGGTTCAGCAAAATCTGGCGCAAGCGTTTTTCATCGGCCCGCACCACCGGCGGCAGATCCGGCGTCGGCTCGCAGGAAAACAGCAGTTCTTTTTCATCGGTACGGACATGCACAGTGTCGGCGAGCGTTGTGATAAAGGCATGCAGATCAATCAAATCCGGATGCAGATCGAGCTTGCCCGCTTCGACTTTTGACAAATCGAGGATGTCGTTGATCAGCATCAGTAAATGTTCGCCGCCCTGCTGGATCGTGTTCACGCCGGCGGCCTGACGTTCGCTCAATGTGTTATCGCGCTTGAGAATCTGCGCATAGCCAAGAATCGCGTTGAGCGGTGTGCGCAATTCGTGACTCATATTGGCGAGGAACACGCTTTTCGCCCGGTTGGCCGTTTCCGCGATTTCCTTGGCGGTACTCAACGCAACCGTGCGATCCTTCACCAGTTCGTCCAGATGGTCGCGGTGTCGTTTCAATTCAATCTCGGTCCGTTTGCGTTCCGTCAGGTCGAGCACAAAGGCTACGCCCTTGTCCTGCGAGCCATCCAACAAGGCCCCGCCAATCATGACCGGCACCCGCGCGCCACTGCGGTGAAAATACTCCTTGTCGTACGCCGTACAGCGCCCCTGCGCCTTCAGTTCATAGTGCGCCTTCTCGTCTGCCTCCCGATATTCGGGCGGCGTCAGTTTTTCCCAATTGATCTGACCGGATGACAATTCCGCTCTGGAATAACCGATCAGGTGCAGAAACGCATCGTTGGCATCGGTGATGCCCCCGCTGATATCCCAGAAAAAGATGCCAATGATGTTGGATTCCACCAAACGCCGGATGCGCGCCTCTTTTTCACGCAAAGCCTGTTCGCGCTCCTGCAACTGGCTCGCCATTTCGTTGAATGCCGTACCGAGATACTCGATCTCATCACCGGTGCGAATATCGACGCGCTGCTGCAGATCGCCCTGTCCCAACGCCAGGGCCGCCTGCTTCAAACGCAGGAACGGCTGCACCAGCCAGCGTGCCAGCAGCGATGCCAGCACGACACACAACAGGAAGATCCCGAGACACAGCCACAATTGCTGGTGCAACAAGGCATAGGCGGGCGCCAACGCCACCGCATGCGGCATCGTCACTCCCACCGCCCAGCGATAACGCGGGGTCGGGACAAACGCCCCCAGCAGCAAGCCCCCGCCAGCCGGATCTGTCAAAACGCCGGTGGTGTTCGGAACGCCTGCCAGCGCGCTGCGCAAAGGCTCCAGATTAGCCAGTGCGGCACTGTTCTCGTAGGTCAATTCACGCTGCAAGGAATGAAACGCCAGATGTCCGCTGCGGTCGGTCAGCATGATCGCTTGTCCCGGCAACAAGCGCGTTTCTTCATAACGTTTGGCAAGCTGTTCCGCACTCATCACCACAGTCACCACGCCAACCACCTGACCGGTATCGTTGCGCACCGGAACTGCCGCCACGATCCCGATCACGCCCGCCGGACGCCGCAGTTGAATCACCTGGGAGATGACCGGTGCATTGGTCGCCATGACGGTTTGAAAATGGGTGAAATCGGCAATGCTGAAACGCGGCTCCGTTGGCAGTGTCAGATGACCGTAACCCAGGTTATTGCCCCGCGCGTCGAACACACTGATCGCGTGATATAACGGATAACGCTGCAACAGTTGCTTCAGATGCGCGTCAAGCCGCTTGGGATCGAGCGTCTGGGTAGTGGGGTCATTGGCCACCGCCCAGCCCAGCCCAAGCGCCGCGTCGAACGCACTATCCACCTGCAACGCGACCGCCTGCGCGGTCAGACGCTGGTCTTCAAGAATCAATGCGGCACGCGCCGCAAGATTGGCGCGGAACCCCATGACCACCAATACCAGCACCGGCAACAACACGATGCCAAAGGCGATCAACAGCTTGGCACGCAGATTCAAGTGTCTCATTTGCCGTGTCCTAAACCTGTTTTCCCGCGGACGTTCGCGCATCGAACAATGTCTGCCTGGCGCCGGGGCGACGCAGAAACGCTTCATAGGCCGCGCGTTGATGGCTCCGGCCATAACGTTCCGTAACCGCCTCCCAACCGCCGGCCATCCGTTCCATTGCAGCGCCGATCGGCATCCCCAGGCGGATATTGCTGGCCGCCTGATAAAACGCTTCTTCGTACTCGGTGGCGCCGGGGATGGTCAAATCGTGGAAAGCCTTGTCGGCGGCCTGCTTCAGGGTGCTCAAATATGCGGGAGCGTTTGGCCACAATGACCGGTAGCCCGCCGAATCGATATGCGACTGACGATATGGATCGCGTAAGGAATAAGGCAGCATGACACGTTGCAAACTGATTTCCGGGCTGCTCAGCCATTGCAGAAACAAATACGCCGCTTCTTTTTGACGGCTGCGGGAAAATACCCCCAGCAACCAGCCCAACGCCATTTCGGTGTACCCACCCGGCAACAAGGCGTAGCCGCTCTTACCCTGGATCTCGGACATTGGCAAAGCACCGATGCGAGCATCGCTATAGGCCTCGGTCCAGCGCCCCAGCGGCGGCCAGAAGCTTGCCATTGCGGCTTTACCCGATAGGTAGGTGGAAAACAGCGATGACGGATCGGGCGCGTCGGCAGTGCCCGGCGGCATATACCGATCCAGTGACAGCAGATTCGCCATGGTGCGGATGCCTGGTTCGGCATCCACACCCGGCCGCATCGTCACGGGATCGAAAAACTGTCCGCCGTTGACGCGCAACTGCCCCTGGAACCAGCCCCAACTGAGCCATTTATTGAAGGGGGCCAGCCCATACAGACGCGGGGCAAACTTGTCCGTGAAGAAACGCGCCGCATCACTGAACTGCTGCCAGTCGTAACTACGCGGGTCCCCCAGTGGACGGCCGAAAAGCGCGGCAAAATCACGCTGGTTTTGCCGATCCTCAAACAGGTCGCGGCGGTAGTACAACAGCAGAGGATCGCCATCGTCAAACAATCCATAGTGGTGACCATCCCACACGCCCAGCGAACGGTAGAGCGGAAGAAAATCATCCAGATCGCTGCGCACCATGTAATGATCAACATAGTCGTCGAGCACTTCGAGCGCGCCCGCCTCCAGCAGGCTGGGCATCCAGGGCGGCGCCAGCATGGCGCAGTCCAGTGCCCCGGTATTCGCGTGATGCTCATCCATGACGCGCCGGAACAATTCTGTCGGAATGCCAAGCTCGACCACGTTGATGCGGATTCCGGTCAGTTTCTGCCACAGCGGTCCGCTGAAACGCAAGGGATCCTGAGCCTGATCGCCGCTCTCCCAGCCAATGTTCAGCGTCATGCCGGCAAAACGCCGGGCCGCATTGACCGCCCGTTCCGCACTGGTCACGCCCTCAACGGGAGGAAACGTCGCCAACTCGGGAGAGCAGCCCGCCAACATGCTGGCAGCGACCAAACCCGATCCGGCACCGAGAAATTGCCGTCTTGAAAACGCGCGGTTGCACCGGCTCTGCCGTGCCTTGCTGTCAATACTCATGGCTACCCCAAAGTTGACTGTTATCAGCGCTTCCCGCGAGCGTCACTTTTGGTGCATCGTAAGCGATTTTGACCAAAACTAAAATACATTGGGGGCATATATCGAACATATATTGGGCACAGATCGTGCAAACTCGACAGCTCCAGCGGCCGAACAACCGACGCGCGCCCTTACCCGAGGGCTTTTCAAGCATGTTTGATTAATAGTGTGTATCTGAAACCACGTTCTGCCACCACCGTAGAACCACCTTCCAACCCTGCCGGAAAAAACCGTTTTTATCCTTAATTTGGCTCGCACCCCGCCGATAAATCCTTCTAGCGCCCTCGTCAGGCTTGAAGCGCACCGGGTTCAAGCGTGATGGTGTGCATACGATCAGAGATCAGAACCGCGCTTCGAAGCAGAAACTCTCAACCCAACCATGAATACGTGTGACCTGCCTTTACCGCTGCCCGCCGTTGCCGCCCCTGGTGCTACTACGGCCACTGCGGCCGCCGAAAAAGTCCTGCTGCTGGTGGACGATGAGCCGAATATTCTGGCCGCGCTGACGCGCCTGTTCCGGCGCGACGGCTACAAGATACTCACCGCCAACAATGGCGCGGAAGGGTTGGCCATACTGAAACAGCAGCCCGCCCATGTGATCGTCTCCGACCAGCGCATGCCGGAAATGGTGGGTTCCGAATTTCTCGCGCTTGCCAAGGAAATGCTGCCCGATACGATCCGCATCATTCTGTCCGGCTATACCGAACTCAGCTCGGTTACCGATGCCATCAACCAGGGTGCAGTGTTCAAATTCCTCACCAAGCCCTGGGACGACGACCTGTTGCGCAGTCACGTGCGCGAAGCCTTTGTCCAACACCAGATGCGGGAAGAAAACCTGCGCCTCACCGCCGAATTGAAAATCACCAACAAGACCCTGCATCACCTGGTCGATGAACTGGATGTACTGGTGGAACAACGCACCCAGGAATTGAAAAACAATCTCGTCACCTTGCAGGTGGATCAGGAAATTCTCGATCGCATGCCGATTGGCGTGATTGGCATGGATGAGGACGGTTTGATCGCCTCCACCAATCAATTGGCGCGCGAATTGTTCAACGCCGGGCCGCTGATTGCCAACGATGCTCGCACCGTACTTCCTGCCGGCTGGTTTCCACCGCCGACCGGGCAGGCGCAGCAGTGCCTGTTGAATCAACAAGCGGTTGAAGTACGTTTCTCCAAACTGGGTCAGGGCTCAAGAGGCCGTGGCTGGCTGGTAATCCTGATTCCGGAGGCATCTCATGGAAGTTAAGGAACAGAAGATCAATGTGCAAGACGCATCGTCCCGGCGCGATACGGGACTCCAGCAAATGCTGGAAAGTGTGACCCAGTTTCCGCCCTGGCCCAGCGCATTGGGCAAGATCCTGGCCGAATTCGACCGGGAAGATCTGGACTCTTCGCGTCTGGCACAAATGATTTCCCGTGAAGTGGCCATCCTCAGCAAACTGTTGCGTGTCGCCAATTCGCCGTTCTACGGCGTCTCCGGCAATATCGCCAATGCCCTGCAAGCGATCAATACAATCGGTTTGAGCAACACGCGCTCGATCGTACTGGCGGTCGCCGTGATGTCCACCCTGCCACCCAATATTCCCCGGGAATTCGATCAACAGGCTTTCTGGCAGGAAGCCATCGGGGTCGCGGTCGCGGCCGAATGGCTGGGTCGGCGGTTTGCGCTGAAAGATTGCGACCCCTTCACGGCGGGCATGCTGCACGACATCGGCAAGATCCTGATTGCGTTCAAGTTTCCCAAACACTATGCAGCGATCCAGCAAGCGGTGGCACTCGACCCGCAAGCGAAGGCGTTCGATCTGGAGCAGGCGCAACTCGGCTTTACCCACGCCGAAGCTGGTGCGGCGATTGCCGAGCAATGGAATTTTCCCGCTGCGCTGATCGAAGGGATTTGCTGGCACCACACCCCCAGCCCCACCCACCATCCGCTGACCACGATGCTGGCGATCGGCAACAAGATAGCGCGTCTGTGTCATGTGGAGGGTTTGAGCAGCGACGCCATCCGTACCGCCGTCGGCGATCTCGCAGGCGAATTCACCTTGAAAGATAGCGAATGGCAGGCACTGCTGAACAGCACCCGCACGCAAAGCGCCGCGCTGGGAGCCATGTTATGAGCGCCCCCGAGATTCAAGACCAACTGCTTGACCAACTGCTGGATCAAACGCAGCCCGAAGCAGCACCGACGCCAGCAGAAGCCCCGGCAACGCCGGCAGCGGGAGAAAACGCAGCCCCGCCATCCCCCGGCACGGTACTGCTGGTCGATGATGAAGCCAACATTCTCACCTCACTCAAACGTCTGTTCCGCCCGAGCGGCTATACCGTGTTCACCGCCGAGAGCGGTCAGGCCGGCCTGGAGATTGTAGAAAAGGAAAAAATTGATCTGATCATTTCCGACATGCGTATGCCCAACATGTCGGGCGCCGAATTCCTCCAGCATGTGCGAGCGCGCGATCCGAACATCGTGCGCATTCTGCTGACCGGTTTTTCCGACATGAACGCCACCGTCGAGGCAATCAACAAGGGGGAAATCTTCCGCTACCTGTCCAAACCCTGGGACGACCGTGAAGTTTTGATGATCGTCAAGCAAGGTCTGGAAACCAAGCGTCTGCTGGAAGACAAGCGCAGCCTTGAAAAAAAGGTGCAGGAACAAAATGCCCAGCTGCGCGAGTGGAACAGCAAGCTGGAAAACAAAGTGCATGCGCGCACCAAGGAATTGCATCAAACCATGCAATTTCTGGAAACTGCACATGCCGAATTGAAAAAAGGTTTCATCACCTCGATCAAGGTATTTTCCAATCTGATCGACATGCGCGAAGGCTCCATGGCTGGTCATTCGCGCCGGGTCGCCGATCTGGCACGCACGATCGCCACCCAGATGAAAATCGCCGACAATGAAATTCAGGACATCTTCCTGGCCGCCCTGCTGCACGACATCGGCAAGATCGGCCTGCCCGACAGCATCATTCGCAAGCCCTACGCCGCCCTCACTTTTGAAGAACGCGAAGAGGTGAACAAGCATCCGGTCAAGGGTCAGACCGTGTTGATGGCGCTGGAACAGTTGACCCAGGCCGCGCTCCTGATCCGTCACCATCATGAACGTTTCGATGGTCAGGGTTTCCCCGATGGATTGCCAGGTCTGTCGATCCCACTCGGCGCACGCATTCTCGCCGTCGCCAACGATTACGACGCCTTGCTGTCCGGCTCGATGCAAATGCGCAAGCTGTCGAAAGAAGAGGCCTTGCTGGAAATCCGCCAGAACTCGGGCAAACGCTATGACCCTACCGTGGTGCTGGCACTTAGCCAGTTGATGGGGGTCGGCACCGGCAACGCCAGGGCCTCCAGCAGAGAGCTGGAAATCGGCACCGACAAACTGACCGCCGGCATGGCGCTATCGCGCGACCTGATTACCCGTGACGGCGTGCTGCTGCTGTCCAAGGAACATCCTCTGGATGATCGCATCATCACCCAGATCCGCCACTACGAAAAAATCGATGGCCGCGCCTTGTCGGTCTTCATCTCTGTCAGGTAATCGCCATGAACCCAGCCCGCCTGATGATCGTTGACAATGAGCCGCTGATTCTGTCTGCGCTGCAACGCAGCCTGCACTGGAAACAAGGGCAGGTCTATGCCAACTGGACCATCGAAACCTTTCGATCGCCCCAGGCGGCCCTGGAGCGTGCCCGCCAGCAGGACTTCAATCTGGTGATTTCCGATTTCCGCATGCCGGAAATGGATGGCATTACCTTCCTGTCGGAATTCCGCACCTTGCAGCCCCACGCAGTGCGTTTGATTCTGTCCGGGCATGCCGATCTGGACGCATTGGTCAAAGCCATCAACGACGCTGAAATCTATCGCTTCATCGCCAAACCCTGGGTCGATTACGAACTGAAAACCACGCTCGCCCATGCTCTGCGCTTCCAGACACTGCAAATCGAAAATGAAAAGCTGGTTGAACAACTGACCGGCGAACGCACGCAAAGGATGCAGCTGGAACAGGAACTGCGCCGCCTGGAACACGCCAGCCCCGGCATCACGCAGGTGAAGTTCGGAACCCACGGCGTAATACCCTGTGATGACACCATCGTTAATCAGCCATAAACGTAGTAATAACGCAGCACGCAAGGGAGATTCAAATGCACCCCACTTTGGAGCAGCAAATCGCGCAGCACTTATCCGCAGCACAAGCGGAACAGGTGACCGGCTTGCTGAGCGCCGTGAACGACACGTACGCCCATTACGACGCCACCCATCAAGCCGATCTGGAAGCCATGCAATACCATTTGAAAGAAGCGGTCAGCAAACTGGACGCCGCCCAGAGCCAGCTGCTGCAAGCCGACAAGATGGCGTCGATTGGTCAGCTCGCCGCCGGCGTCGCGCATGAAATCAACAATCCGATCGGTTACGTCTATTCCAACCTGACCACGCTGGATCGCTACGTCAGCGATCTGATGCAATTGCTGAACCGCTACGAACAACTGGAAGCCAGCCAACCCGACACCCCCAGCCTGGAAGACGTGCGTCAATACAAAACCGCAATCGACCTGAACTACCTGCGCAGCGATCTGCCGGCGCTGATGTCCGAATCCCAGGAAGGCATTTCCCGGGTCAAGAAAATCGTTCAGGATCTGAAGGATTTTTCGCATGTCGATGAAGCCGAGTGGCTCTGGACCGATTTGCGGCGCGGCCTGGACAGCACGCTCAACATCGTCCACAACGAACTGAAAACCAAGGTCGAGATCGTGCGCCAGTACGGCACCATCCCCGAGGTGCAATGCATCGCCTCGCAAATCAACCAGGTGTTCATGAATCTACTGGTCAACGCCAGTCACGCGATTGAAACCAAAGGCACCATCACGATCGCGACCGGTAGTCAAAACGATGAAGTTTGGGTTAAAATTTCCGACACCGGATGCGGCATTTCCAAAGAAAATCTGTCGCGCATCTTCGATGCCTTCTTTACCACCAAGCCGGTGGGCAAAGGCACCGGCCTTGGACTCTCGCTGTCCTACAGCATCGTCAAGCGACACCATGGCCGCATTGAAGTGGATAGTGAAGTCGGCAAGGGCACCAGTTTTACCGTGCACTTGCCGGTCATGCAACCGGCAGCCCAGGCTGCCGAAGAAGCAACGCGATCCGGTGCCATCAGGGAGTAGCGGAAACAAGATCGACAGATTATTGATAACAGATCCGTTCCGCACATCCGCAAAGAATAAAAGATGACCGATATCACCATAGACGCCAGCCTGTTTGCCGGCTTGCAAGCCCTGGCTGAAAGCGCCTTCCCGAAACGGTGTTCCACCTGCGGCCGGGTATTCGAATCGGCCCGGCAATTCATGCTGGAAACGGAAGAAATCCGACAAGGGAAAACCGGTCTGAAACAGAGTTACGATGACAACGACCGAACCATCGTCGAAGTCTTCAGAAACTGTCCCTGCGGTTCAACGCTGATGGATTTTTTCTCCGACCGGCGCGACCTCTCCGAGGCGGGATTGAAACGGCGCGAGAAATTCGGTCAGTTGCTCGATCAACTGGTCGCCCGTGGTCTGGATGGCGCCGTCGCGCGCATGGAATTGCTCAAGGTACTGCGCGGCGAAGGCAGCGAATTGCTCAGCCAATATGCCAGCCGCTCCCCCAACGCCATCAAAAAATAGCTGGCAATCCATTACACTGCGCGCATGCATGCGCCGCTCAAACTGGTTCTCGATACCAATATCGCGCTGGATCTGATGGTGTTCAACGACCCGTCGATCCAGCCGCTCAGGGCATTGCTGTCGGCGCACGCGGCGGTGCTGCACATCACCGCCCATACCTTGAATGAATTTGCCCGGGTGCTCACCTACCCGCGCCTGCAACTGAGCGCCAGCGCAATTACAGAAGCCCAGCACCGTTACGCCACGCTGTGCCGACAGCAAGACACGCCAGCGCCCCTGCCCACATTACCGCAATGCGCCGACCCCGACGATCAAGCCTTCATCGAACTGGCCGCGACCATCCCCGCCGATTTTCTGCTGAGCAAGGACAAGGCCGTGCTGCACCTGGGACGGCAACGCTACCGGGAGCGTTTGGGTTTCCAGATCTGCACCCCAGCACAGTTTTTGGCGCAGGCACAGTTGCAGGCATAATCCCGAATCCGTTTGAATCCGTTTCACGCGCTCAATTGTCATGACCCTACCGCTGCTTTCATCGCGCCTGCCCGACGTCGGCACCACCATTTTCACGGTGATGTCCACGCTCGCGCAAAAACACGATGCGGTGAATCTGGGTCAAGGCTTTCCCGATTTCGATGGCGACCCGGCGCTGCTCGATGCCGTCAACCACGCCATGCGCAGCAACGCCCATCCAGATCCGAATCAATACGCACCCTTGGCCGGCGTGCCCGCCCTGCGCCAGATCATCAGCGCAAAGATCGCCGCCCGCGACCATCATGTCTATGACCCGGAACAGGACATCACCATCACCGCAGGCGCGACGCAAGCCTTGCTGACCGCCATTTTGTGCAGCGTCCATCCCGGCGATGAAGTGATCGTGATTGAGCCGGCCTATGACAGCTACATTCCGGCGATTCGCCTGGCCGGTGGCATCCCGGTTCCGGTCACGATGACGGCGGATTACCGCATCGACTGGGACGCGGTGCGCCGCGCCATCAGTCCACGCACCCGGCTGCTGATCCTCAACTCGCCGCATAACCCAAGCGGCACCGTCATCGCAGCGGCCGACATCCAGGCACTCGAAGCCTTGATCGAACAGCACGAACTGCTGATCCTGTCAGACGAAGTCTATGAACACATGGTGTTCGACGGCAGGCAACATCTGAGCCTGGCGCAGTCGCCCGCGCTGGCGGCACGCAGCTTCATCGTCTCCTCGTTCGGCAAAACCTGCCATGTCACCGGCTGGAAAATCGGCTACTGTGCCGCCCCAGCTACCTTGATGGCCGAATTTCGCAAGGTGCATCAGTTCAACGTCTTCTGCGTCAACACGCCGATGCAACTGGGCCTGGCGCACTACCTGCAAGACCCGCAACCCTATCTGCAACTGCCGCAGTTTTATCAAGCCAAGCGCGACCGCTTCCGCGCCGGGCTGGCACAAACCCGTTTTACACTGCTGCCGTGCGAAGGCACTTATTTTCAGGTGGTCAACTATGCGGCCATCAGCGACCAGTCCGAACTCGAATTCGCCCAATGGCTGACACGCGAGATCGGCGTCGCCGCGATTCCACTGTCGGCGTTTTATCAACACCCGCAGGAACGTCGTGTCGTGCGTTTCTGTTTTGCGAAAAAAGAAACTACGCTGGATGCTGCACTTGAGCGATTGAAAAAACTTTAAAGGCATTTACCACAGAGAACACAGAGAAAAACAACGTCAGTTAGCCGCCAAGGCGCCAAGAAAAGATGAACTGTCTTGCTGTTCTTGGCGCCTTGGCGGTTACTGTTTTTGATTTTCTCTGTGTTCTCTGTGTTCTCTGTGGTAAAAAGCCTTTCCAGATCAAATCTCTATCGTGAACCAAAACCCCTACTACGAATTCGATGTCCTGATCCTCGGCAGCGGCCTGGCCGGAATGACGGCTGCCTTGTCGCTGGCCGATGAAAAACGCGTGGCGATGATTACCAAACGTGCACTGCTGGACGGTGCCAGCGCCTGGGCGCAAGGCGGTATCGCCGCTGTGCTGGACCATGTCGAAGACGATTTCGAGCATCACATTCAAGACACGCTGGTCGCTGGCGCCGGACTGTGCAAGCGCGAAGCCGTGGAAACCATTGTGCGCAACGCGCCGGAATCGGTTCGCTGGCTGGTCGAGCATGGCGTCGCCTTCACCGCCGACCGCGACAACCCGAGCGGCTATCACCTGACGCGCGAAGGCGGCCACAGTCATCGCCGCATCATCCATGCCGCCGACGCCACTGGCCGTGCCGTGCAAACCACGCTGGAAGCGCGGGTGCGCGCGCATCCGAACATCACCCTGTTTGAAAGCCACTTTGCGATTGACCTGATCACGCAACGCAAACTGGGACAGGATGGCAAGCGCGTCCTCGGTGCCTATGTCCTCAACCAAAGCACGCAACAGGTAGAAACCTTCG
>JGI1358J11329_10001504_pt1 | contig 19128 bp, 25 predicted proteins | sample Subgroupgradi54m_FD_11329 | JGI IMG/M metagenome (IMG submission 11329)
GGAGAAAATTCAATACGAGCATCAGGCCCGCCACACCACTGAAAAGCATGAGAAGCCCAAAGACCACACGAATCGTTGTCACCAGCGGTCGCTTACGAAGATTCATACTATACGAATATGATAAGGATAAATAAAAATTGTCCTTTCATGATTTTACGTCTTTACCACAAATTCTGCAAGACGAACCCACCAACGCATCATCCACACTTTGCATCTCGCAGAGATTTTCGTAATGCGGTACAATACTACTGTTATGACATCGCATAAAACTGCAAACCCCATCGCCTACCTCACAAAAAAACTGTGGAAATATTCCAACGGTAATCGCCGATGGGTTGTTTTTTATTCTGTCCTTTTTACGCTTGCTAATGGCGTGTCGGTGCTCGAACCCTTAGTGGTAGGGAAAATTTTAAATATCATTCAACAAGAGGGCCTGACAGCAACAAGCTTCCCCCACCTTGGGGTAGCACTCGGCATATTTTTTTCTCTCAACATTTTTTTTTGGGTCTTCCACGGTCCCGCGCGAATTATTGAAAATAAAAATGCCTTTTTGGCGCGCGCCAACTACAAACAATACTTGTTAAGCGGAGTAATGGCCTTCCCCATGGAATGGCATGCCGACCATCACTCGGGTGATACCATCGATAAGGTAGAAAAAGGGACCCAGGCCCTGTATCGCTTTGCGGGTGACACCTTCCGGATCATCGAGGTGTTGGTGCGACTCGTGGTCTCGTATATTGCCATGAGCTACTTTAACGTGCAGTCTGGATTTATTGCGATTGCGCTGGTACTCCTTGCCTTTGGCATTATCACACAATTTGATAAGGTGCTTGTTGCCCAGTACAAGGCCATTTTTGGATTTGAAAATAAAATTTCGGAAAAAATCTTTGATGCCATCAGCAATATTACGACGGTGATCATCCTCCGGATTGAACAACTCGTGACATCATCGATCTACAAAAAAATCATGGAGCCACTCGGGCTTTATATGAAGAACAACGTGATCAACGAGCTTAAATGGTTTTTGGTATCAATGTGCAGCAGCCTGATGACTGTGTCCGTAATCGGCACCTATCTGTATTCAAATTATCGAAGTGGCGGCATGATTCTTATTGGATCGGTGTATGCGCTCTATGGCTATGTAGGGAAAATTACTGAACTCTTCTTTAATTTTGCCGGCATGTACTCGGACATTGTGCAACAAAAAGCGGCGGTGATGAATGCCGAAGAAATCGCCAACACCTTTATTGACGGTAAACGAGCGCGATCGTTGAGATTGAAATCAACATGGAAAACGATTGGTATTAAAGACCTTCGATTTTCGTATAACTCGCAGACAGGCGCGCACTTACACCTGGATGATATTTCGCTATCCATCAATCACGGAGAACGGATTGCATTGATTGGAGCCAGTGGCAGCGGCAAAACCACATTTTTAAAGGTGATCCGGGAGCTCTACAAACCCCAACAGGCAAAGGTCACGCTCGATGGCAAACCCCTCAAGCACGGATTCCAATCTATTAGTTCAGACATTGCACTCATCCCTCAAGACCCTGAAATTTTTACCACGACCATCAAAGAAAACATTACAGTTGGCGTTGCGCACGACAACGCGTATATTAAGAAATTTACAGACATGGCGTGTTTCACCAATGTGGTTGAACGCCTTCCCAATAAACTCGAATCGTTTATTTTTGAGAAGGGTGTGAACTTAAGCGGTGGCGAACGCCAACGGCTCGCGCTCGCGCGGGGGCTGATGGCGTGCGAAGATAAATCGATCGTACTCCTGGACGAACCCACGAGCTCGGTGGATAGTAAAAACGAACTCCACATTTTTCAAAATATCTTTACCGCGTTCAAACAAAAAACAGTGATTGCGTCGGTGCATCGACTGCACCTGCTCTCACTATTTGATACGATATACTTTTTTAAACACGGGAGGATCATCGCATCGGGGTCACTCCAAGACCTCCTCAACACCTCGGCAGAGTTTAAAGACTTGTGGGCTAAATACCACAAAGTCCATCGACCCGCTGATGAAAAAAAGGGAAGTCTGTAGCGATCCCGATTAATTTTTATCTTCAACAAAGTACAAGGCAACGGAATTCATACAAAATCGTTTACCCGTTGGCTTTGGTCCATCATCAAACACGTGCCCTAGATGTGAACCGCACGTATCCAATACTTCGATCCTATCATCAAATACCGCGCTTTCTTTGCGAAGCACCAGCGCATCGGGGGCAATCGGCGCCCAAAAACTTGGCCAGCCTGTACCGGAATCATATTTCTGCTCTGATCGGAACAGAGGCTTATCACAACCCACGCGATACGATTCTGCCGGATAAAATGTGGTGAGCGGTTCCAATGTGGTCACCACCGGATCCTTCCAGCGTTTTGATTTGTTCACGATATCGATAAACGCCTCGGCTTCTTTACGCTCCTCATCGTTTGCATAAAAAATAGCAGAACGATAGGCTGTGCCGCGATCGTTGCCTTGTTGATTCAATGTACTGGGATTATGAATCTGAAAGAAAAAATCCAACAGATTTTTGTACGATGTTACGTCGGCGTCATACTCAATCTCCACCGCTTCGGCGTGACCTTCGTGGTCTTCATAGGTTGGATTCTTTACAGTTCCACCGGTATACCCAACCTCGGTGTTCACCACACCCGGCCGCGCTCGAATGAGGTCCTCGAGACCCCAAAAACATCCACCAGCAAGAACAATCTTCTTAATCATACGTGTTAAATGGTTAACAACCTAACGATGTATAACGTATCCATTATGATCCTAATCTTATTTGGAACGATGAGGACAGCCCGCCCAACAGCATGGCCGACGCATTCCGCCTTTCATTTTCGAGAGAGCCTTAGTGATGCGGATCACTCTTGTCTCCGCTAATTTTCCTGATGTCACCCAACAGATCCATTCGTTGCGCGCCAGTGGCGTAATATCTTCCCACAGCACCCTCACGGCCGGGGTGGAAAAAATGGCTTTTCGTAAATCCGCCGGCATGCTATGAACAACGCCCCCTGCAATTTCTTTTTTGGGCATAGGGTTTATTGTATTAAATAGGCTGGCGAGCCATGCGCTTTCGAAAATACCCGCGTAAAACGATGAAAAATAGTGATGTGTTAGCGACGAGTAGATAAACTTGAAACGCAGCATTCTCTATGTTCCAAACTGGTATTGCGGGGATGACGAGACTCGCGGTAAACAAACCAATACAATAGGTGTAGAACGTTTCGGTCTTGGGATACTTCCATGCCTTGACGACGGTGGGGAGTGTTGCAATCACATCCGCTATTGCGGCAAGCAGTATGGCCGCGAGTGGTGCACTGGCCCCGAGCCAAGCGAACAGTGCAATCAGCGATAACCCTCCGCAGATATAATCGAACTTCGATAATTTCCAATAGCTTTGCGTAGTCACTAATCCCACAAGGAACACGAGGAGGGGCCCAACGCCGGAGACAACTATACGTACCGTCGCCCATCCGTCGGCATGCGCGGAAAGTGCGGCACCCGTGGCAATCAAGGGGGCAAATGCCCAGAGCCCCCACGTTACCAAATTCGGCTTCGATTTCCCGCGAACCATATCGCGGATATAGGCCAGTGATCCACTAAGACTTAAAACGGCAGACAAAACAACTAACCAATGCGCGAGCGATAGACCGAAATAATAGTTGCTTGTCAGATAGATAAACATGCTCAATTCTGATTATGAAACAATGTTATCCTTTTTTAGAAACTTTTATATTTTTGTTAAAATCAAGGGCAAGCTCTATCCAATAGTCTAAATCTTTTTTATTGGCCGTCCCCTTGGGACCAATAAAAACAAAACCTTTCATTGGTTTACCGGTGAAATTCATTTCGCGGCAACCCTTTCTTCGTAGAGCAGCTTCATATGCTTGGGGGTCTATGCGAGCCATGAGCTCATCTTTATGAACCCCCACGCACATTTTGCCGTTCACCATAAAGGTAATCCCGCCCATCATTTTCTTTTCCTCAACTGCTTTTCTATGGACGAACACCGTTCTTACCCTGTCGGCTAGTTTTTCACTGTAAGCCATAACAATAACTAATCTTTGAGTTCTTTTCTCGATAGTTTGTGAAGTGATTTTATTTAGATAGCATCAAACCTTGCCTTATTTTCAGTCATCCACTTATTCATCTCTGCCATCTTCTCTTCGTCGGAAAGATCAGATTTGCCCTTCATCACATCAGCATGCGCTTGAGCATAATGTGGCTTCAAAGCGTTCATCCATGCTTCAAATGTTTCACCTTCCGCTGTTACTTCGCATAAATCACATTTGAGGGTTTTCATAGCGTTTTCGTTAGTTATTAATTAATGTTTTCTACCTTGTAATTTTAGCACGAATTTAATGCTTTCATCCACCAACTTTTTCAACTGATGTTTGTTTTCGAGTACTTGTTTTGAAAGCACGGCATATTCCTTTTTAATATGCCCGTCAGGAAAATATTTGAGGTGCACCGCTTTCTTCTCTTGAAACAGAGTATTGAGAGTATTTAGTGGGAGTCGAAGTGCAGTACCAAACTTTCCGCACGAGATAAATATTTCTCCATTCACATAACCACCAACTGCACCAAAGACATTCTTAAACCCAAGCCGATGTGTAGTCGCAAGCATCGGACGAACTTGCTTAAGTAGTGTTTTAATTTTCTCCAAGTAATAATTTTTCATGCACGTTTTTTGGCGGAGAGGGGGAGATTCGAACTCCCGATACCTTGCGGTATGCCGCCTTTCCAAGGCGGTGCACTAGGCCACTATGCGACCTCTCCATCCTATTTGAATTTCAAATTTCATATCTCCAATTCGCGCGAATCGTTGAATATGTACCGTTCTTTCTGTTCTCGATATTTTGGCCTCGGTATACTCAAAGATCAAGCATCCATAGGATACCGTTCTAGGCACTTTGCGTCAATCCTTACGATTATTATTGCGGCCGCAAATGTTGTACAAGCTTTATCACTTCTGGAAAAATCTTCGCCTCCCAATGCTTATATTCTTCCGCCGAAGGGTGAAGGCCATCGGGAGTAACCAACGCAGTGTCCTTGCCCATTTCTTGACTCAACGCGAAAATATCAACCACTGCGATCCCCCGCTTTGCCGATTCTTCTTTGATAATTGTATTAAATTCTTGGATGCCTTTTGAATTCTTGATTGGATCCCCAAAGTGTTTGCCGGTGGGAGTAACGGAAAAGTCGGGAATCGTGATGGAGACCATTTTGTCTGGACTCCCCAACGCCTTAAGCATACGATCCATAAGCGTATCGAGTCGTTCGCGAAAGGTTTTCGCGTCCACCCCCTGAACCCAATCGTTGACACCAATCAGCAGCGTTGCAAAATCTGGCTTGGCATTCTCAAACATGGGCAACTCGCGCTCAATCGCGTCTTGCGTTGTCCAGCCCGTCCGCGATGGATTCGCGATGAGTTCAATGCTCACTCTTCGATCTTTTAAATGCTCTGTAAGGACCGTTGGCCAAGATTCATCCGGGCGAACGCCTTCACCAATTGTATATGAATCACCGATGGCAACATATCGAATAGCGCCTGTGGTTACAACGGGAGTCTGGTATGGGTCACGAGACGATCGATGATTGTTTTTCAATATCCACCAAACAATTGCGAAGGCTACCGCACAACACAGTACGAGAATGAACAACGAAAACGACTTCATATTGATTGCACGTCCCTTAAGTGTTTATGCCCTTCGATGAAAGCGTTAATATTCCGCTCATAAAATGACCGTTCAATAAATCCATCGCGCGAAAGACAAAGTTTGAGCGTATTCACTCCCGCTTCAATATAGGGTGCGATAAGGGATTTCTTTGAAAATCCTTCGCGGATACGACTGGCAATTTTTGCGTGAAGCTCTCGCATGTATTTAAGATACTGCACTGAATTAGCCATAAAGGCACTAACATCTTCTTTCGGAATAAGAGGGATGTTTTCTTTTTTCAAAAATTCACTCAAAAAACCAGGTCCAATTCCTAAAATAGCGTTCCCTTCCAGTTGCGGGAGTACCTCAGGCAATGCTGGGAGATCTTTAACGGCAAAACCCATTTTTCGAAGATCAACCATCATTTTTGCCTCGAATGTTCTACGATTCGCATCCCCAAACGGATGGATAATCCCAAGCCCCCAAAGGTAGAGATAGACAGAGGAGGATAGCTTATCTTCTAGGGATTTGGCCTTTGTAAATTCATGATCGTATCGAGCACATAACTCGTCCATGAGCGGTTGTAACTTTTCTGCGACGTTTACAAAAAGCCCCTCCTTCACGATCATCCCATTCTTGAGCAGCCGTACCGGAGATGCTCCCGGCTCATCAATCGTCTCAACTGGGCTTTCATTTAATCTACGCTTCCCATACTGACGATAATGGCCTCGAATGTATGGGGAAACCGTAAAACGAACACCCCATACACGAGACGCTTGTGGATCCTCAAACTGAACGCCGTGTTCGCGCCCAATGATTTCGGTTTGCGTCCGCTGCGATTCATTAAAATATTCTCTGACCTCACCCTTAATACCGCTTCTCTGTTCAGGCGTACGGATATATGGGTTTCGGTCTGCTACTAAATGGGCCATTGAACTAATCACGTCTTGATCGGATCGCTTTGGTAATGGAGTTTGGGCGGTCACAATACGATGAATGAGCGGCAATTCCCGTTTACTGGAGAGTCCCTTTTCAGCTAACGCTGGAGCAATTTTTAAAAAATTTTCCCAACCCTTCTGTTTGCCTTCAGAGGGAATTCTACTAACAAACGTCATTTCGGATTCCTTGCTCATATATTATATAATGTTACATCACCTTTAATTTGAGACGTTCTTTGATCCTCTGGTAGAAAACATACAGTAACACAAAAAGAATTGCGAAAGCGCCAACATACTGGCTCGGTGTGAGTCCCCAATACCGCGCTTCGGAAAGCGTGACATCGGTTGCGCGGAAAAAATCAAGGACAAAGCGAGCGAGACTCTTGAGCCCGATAAATGCGATCACAAAAAATCCCGGAGGTAATTTTTTCTTTCGCAAGAAAAGAAACAACATAAAGATAAGAGCATCGGCTACGGCCATTTCTAATCCCCCATCGTGGCGCACCCCACCAGGATATCGAACTCCTCCAATAAAACTCGTGAGTGTGCCTGGGTGGTCGTGGATAAGGAAACAACCAATGCGGCCAAACATAATCCCGAGTGGTGCAGCGTAGGCAAACACATCGAGCCATGGAAGAAGTGGTAGTTTTTGTTTTTTAATAAACCAATAAAGAAATAGGCCCGCAGCGATGATTCCGCCCGTGGAACTCAATCCACCATCCCAAAATGCCAATATCTTTTGAGGGCTCTGCCAATAATACCGAGGCTCGTAAAAAAGAACTTCGAATACTCGTGAGCCAATAATACTCACTATCACCAATTGCCACAGAGTATCCCATATGATCGCACCATCCATTCCGAGCGTACGGGCACGACGACTCGCCACCATACCCCCGACCAAGAACCCAATCGCTGCCAAAAGACCCCAAACATTGAGCGTGAGGGGTCCGAGGGTAATGGTGGTGAGTTGGAAATACGCAATCACAATATGCCTAATTTTTTAAACGCTTTTTCAAATTCATTGAGCGCGCCATTGAGTGTGCGTGCCCCTTGATTGCTACTTTCGTGGACGATAGTATTACGCACTTTATGCGCCCACCACACATCCTTGAGTTCGGGGTACCGTTTTTGCGCCACCTTCAGGCGTTCGCCCAAGGTTGAACCGGGCATGGCCATGCTTTTTAAGAGTTGATCGAGCAATCGATCTGCCCGTACCACCGCCATTTGTAATTGATGAGAATCGTTCGAACCACGCATGCTGGCGATCGTACCCCACTCCGCACGCATCTTCTTTCGATCGCGCGAATCATGCATGCTACGACGGAACCATCCACGCACAACAAACCACACGGTTCCGATGAACGTGAGCATAATCAGTAGCACGATCCCCGAAACCACCACTTGGGAACCTTGTGGAAGAACAATTTCGATCACAAATTAACCATACCTTGCTCCCTTAGGACTTAAGCAAGGCTCTTTTACAAATGTAAAACCATTGAAGTCGCATGCTGGGAGAAGATGTTTGGGTATGTGTTGAGGGTTAGGGCCAACAACATCTCCTGAAAAATTAAAATACGCCCAAATAAAAAAACCTATACTGCCTATCGCCACCAATAGGATAAAAAAAAGAATCTTTTGTTTCTTGGACATATACTGTAAGAATGTTAGAGATTGGGTTTCTTTAAATGCCACTGCGTAGCTTGTTCAAAAGCACCCCCAACTTGAAATAATCTCGCTTCGTCGAAATAATTACCAATCAGTTGAAGTCCGATCGGAAGATTATTCTTGGTAAACCCACACGGAATCGACATCCCCGGCACTCCCGCAACATTCAACGATACGGTGAATACATCGGCCAAATACATGGTGAGTGGGTCGTCGGCTTTTTCTCCGATCTTGAAGGCGGGAAGGGGTGATGTCGGCGTTGCAATACAATCAACGTCGTTGAACGCATGCATAAAATCTTGGCGGATAAGCGTACGCACTTTTTGAGCCTTGGCGTAATACGCGTCGTAGTAACCGGCGGAGAGGGCGTAGGTGCCAATCATAATCCGGCGACGGACTTCACTCCCAAACCCTCGAGCGCGAGAATCTTGATAGACATCGAAGAGCGTTAATGACTTGTGGTCTTTGAGATATTCCGGGTCTGTTTCGACAGAGTATCCATATCGAATGCCGTCATAGCGTGCAACATCGGCACTCACTTCGGACGGAACGAGAATATAATACACACCAAGGGCATATTTTGTATGCGGAAGACTAATTTCTTTAATCTCGGCACCCAAGTCTTTGAGTGTCTGGATACCAGCGCGAACGGATTGCTCCACCTCTTTGTCCATGCCGTCGATGAAGTATTCCTTCGGCACACCGATGCGGACACCGTTCAAGGTTCTAGGTTCTAGGTTATAGGTTATAGGCTCTCGATCGACGGTGACGGAATCTTTAGCATCCTTACCGGCGATAGCTTGGAAAAGGATACTCGCATCTTCGACGGTTTTTGCCATGGAACCAATAATATTGTGACTGGCAGCCATGGGCATGAGCCCGTACCGCGAAACGCGACCATACGTGGGTTTGAGTCCAACGATTCCGGTTAAGGACGCAGGCTGGCGAACTGATCCGCCTGTATCCGACCCCAAGGCAGCAATACATTGGTCCGCCGCTACAGCAACAGCAGAGCCCCCAGAAGAACCCCCGGGTACTCGGGTTATATCCCACGGGTTCTTGGTGACTTGGAATGCCGAATTTTCGGTGGAAGCACCCATCGCAAATTCGTCCAAATTTGTCTTACCTAAAAACACCGCGCCCGCGGCCCGTAGTTTTGTAATCACCGTGGCATCGTAGGCACTCGTATAGTTGGATAAAATCTTAGAAGAACCGGTGGCCCGAGTGTTAGCAATTAAAATAACATCTTTAATCGCTAATGGAATGCCGTCGAGAGTGCCAAGACGTTGCCCTTTCGTAAAGCGCGCATCCGCAAGTTTCGCCTGTTCCATTGCCTCATCCTCAAGAACCGTCACAAATGCTTGCAAGGTTGAATCCGTCGCCGCAATGCGATCAAGACAACTGCGCGTAAGATCTGTGGAAGAAAATTCTCCACATTCGAGACGGTCCGAAGCTTGAGCGATGGTCAACTCATTAGGATTGGGGTACATATATTATTCGAACACGGCTCGGACCTTCAAAAGCCCGTCTTGTTTTTGAGGAAATTGATTGATGATCCGCTCGTGTTCGTCGACAGAACTGGGGATCACCTCATCTTCGCGCGTTACATTTTGGAGCCCCGATACTTGGCGGGTGGGCTCAACACCATCGGTGTTCACCTCTTTGAGTTGGCCGACGTAATCTAAAATCGAAGAAAGCTGTCCGCGATAAATCTCAATTTCTCCCTCGGTAAGATTCAGGCGCGCCAATGACGCGATTTTTTTTACTTCTTCAGTCGTTAACATATCGTTAGGAAATCATTTTTAAAAATTCTTTTTCATCCAAAACCTTCACTCCTAATTTCTGTGCCTTGGCAAGCTTACTGCCGGGATTTTCGCCGGAGACAACGTAACTTGTCTTTGCGCTGACAGAACCGACAGCCTTGCCCCCGAGCACTCGCACCTTCTCCTCGGCATCCTCGCGACTCGTGGATTCCATTTCTCCGGTGAAGACAAAGCTGGCGCCGTGTAGTTTGTAGTTTGTAGTTTGTAGTTTGTAGGATTGGACCGTAATATGCTTAAGGAGCCGTTCAACGAGGTTTTGACTCTCTTTTGCATCGAGCCATTGTCGAAGACTTGCGCTGACAATGGGCCCCACATCTTCAACGCGTTCCAATTCCTCCGATGACGCTGCGGCAATCGCTTGCCACGAACCAAAATGTTCGGCCAAATCCCGAGCCGTTTGCTCCCCTACCTGCGGGATGCCAAGGGCAAAGATCAAACGTTCGAGAGACACGCTCGTCCGTACTTGAATGGCGTCGATAATATTTTGCGCCTTTTTTTGGGCAAATCGTTCGAGCGGTTCAAGATCCCCAACCGTCAATTCGTAAAGATCGGCGACGTCTTTCACCAACCCTTCGGTCATGAGTTGTTCGATAATCTTATCACCCAACCCGTCAATGTCAACCGCATTGCGTGCCACAAAATGGGCAATACGCTCACGCTCGGTGGCGTAACATTTTTTATTAGAGCAATAATAGGCCACTTGGCCGCCTTGTCGAATAACGGCGCTCCCGCACATGGGGCACTTCGCGGGCATCGTAAACGCTCGTTCTTTACCGGTGCGAAGGTTTGGCAGTACCCGCATGATCTTGGGGATAATATCACCGGCTTTTTGAATAATCACGGTGTCTCCGATTTTTACCCCTAAGCGCTCAATCTCGTCGGCATTATGTAAACTCGCCCGCGAAACCGTTGAACCCGCCACTGCCACCGGCGTTAGATGGGCGACCGGAGTAAGCGTGCCATTGCGACCCACTTGCACCACAATATCTTCGACCACCGTCGTGCCTTGCTCACCGGCATATTTAAACGCCACAATACCGCGAGGAGCCTTGCCCACCACGCCGAGCTGTTTATAGTGTTGTACGGAATTAGCAATCACCACCACACCATCCATCCAGAATGGGAGTTTTTCTCGACGGGTCTTGGTAGAATCGTAATAGGCAATCACTTCGTCAATAGTGGCACACCATCGCTCCAGGGCAAGATTTACTTTAAATCCGAGCAGTCGCAACAATAGATGACTTTGACGATGCTCGGTTTGTCCGAGGTCGGTCACAATATCCCATGCGATATACACGAGCTTCCGCTCTTTTGCCATCGATGGGTCCAGCTGCCGAATAGATCCAGCCGCAAGATTACGGGGATTCGCAAACAGCGAGTCTCCTTTTTTTGTTTGTGCGCGATTGAGAGCTTCAAAATCTTTTTTGAGAATCATCACTTCACCGCCAATTTCTATTTCACCCGTTTCGACGGCACGGTCGACACTCGTAATTAAACTCTTTGGCAGATTCGCCTGTTCTTCTTTAGAAAGACTATCGCAGTGAACACTGGGCCGATCGAGGATAAGGGGCACGGACTCGATCGTACGAATATTATTGGTAACATCCTCCCCGATGCGACCATCACCCCGAGTAGCGGCTAAGGTGAGGCTCCCGTGGACATAGCGCATCCGTACTGCCAGGCCATCCATTTTGAGTTCACAATAGTATCCACCCTTGTTTGCGGATGGATCAATTTTTAAAATACGCTGTTCCCAGGCAAGGACCTCTTCGGAACTAAACACGTCGTTGATCGAAAGCATGGGTTGGCGATGCGTTACCTTTACAAACGCATCGAGGGGTTTGCCCCCCACTCGTTGCGTTGGTGAAGAGGCCACGACAAACTCGGGGAACTGTTGTTCGAGCTGATCCAGTTCATGCTTGAGCGAATCCAGAGCGCTATCTGAAATCTCTACCGTGTCCAGGACATGGTAGAGATACCGATGGTGCTCGATCTCGGTACGGAGTTTTTGAATACGTTTTTTGACTTCTCCTTTATTCATAAGGTATCCCTATCTTGTAATTGTCACGCTCAAGCCCTGGCCGGATTGTTTATACTTTGAATGCGTAGTCACGGTCATCTCTGTTGTTGTGCCGGTTGAAGGTACATATTGAATCGTTCGATCACAGGTCGCTTTATTTTCGAACGTAAGACTTTGATTCGAAAATCCAGCCGTAGAAAGATCGGGCGTTAACCCCAATACCACGTACTGCCGCAACGTTTGCTCTAAGCAACTTTCTGCTGCGTAAAATGCAGGAATAGAATAGATTAATTCCTTAGTCGATTCAGCACTACTCGTTGCTAAAATACTTAATGCCAAACCCGAACTCAACACCATTGATAATAAGATCATGGCATAGACCAGGACGCTCCCTCTATTATGGCGTGCACCTTGTACACTATTGATCATACGTAATCAAATCACGGACACGTCGAGCTATTAATCGTACAGCAAACATCGGGAATATTTTTATACACCCTAGAGGAAACGGTCGTTTGAATATACTTGGTCTGGACTCCACCACCCTTATTGGGAACGTCCACGCCCAACGAGAGCGTGACTAATGGCTGCCGGACATTTGCCGAGCTATCGCTACGACATTGGGTATTATAGGGGTTGCAGAGGGGTTGAATCGATACGGTAAACGAATGAATATTCAAATCCTTGGCGGTGAGTTGAGCAGAGGTCGGTGCGGTTTGTTGCGGTGACCCCCTTGCACCATAGAATGTTTTGGTTATAAAACCATTGGTCGTTCCAGCTTGAGGAGTGAATGAATACTTTACACGCTCTTCGTCTTCGTCAATTAGGTAGAGTGTCGAACTCGGTGCGGTAATCCCACACGTATTTTTTATAAAATTAGCGGGATTATCATTGGCGTACCCTGCGTAATACACGGTCCCAATCCGGAGCGCATTGGCCATTGCTTCCAACGCATACCGCGTGTCAGAAACCACTTTTGCTTCGGCTGATGTCCGCCGCTGGAGCGCCATTACTTGTCCATCAATCGCAATAATAAGGAGGGAGAGGATTGCAAATACTCCCATCACGGTCACGAGCTCCATTAATGAAAATCCTTTGCGCATATTCCTTACCAATTATACAACCGATCTTCCACAACGATTTGTCGCGCCCGACTTTCTTCCTGCCATGTTACTGTTGAGAGAACTTGGATCCCAATAGTGCTACCAATGCCAGTGTCGGTGGAATTAAAATCGCAGCTCGACCCAGAGGCACTCCCAAAATCGTCGGTTTGTGGAGAACCGGTGGAACAACAAATTGGGTACAGCGTTACCGTCCGTTGAAACTTTGTATTGGTTCCCGAGGCACTCGCTTGGGCATACAGCGTATCAGACCCCTGATAGATCGTTGTATTGGTCGACGATGTTGGCACGAGCGAACGACTCACTGTATCAATGGACTGCTCCACGCCTTCTGCGGTATTAACTCCCGCATTCCATCGTGCGGGTGGAGGTGGAGTTTTTTTATATTTATTCGAGTCGCGAATATTGCGAACGATCTCTACGCCTTCACGGGCAAAGTTTGAGGCTTGCACTTCGTTGAGACTTGTACGCGTTTGCAAAACATTACCAAAACTTAACCCAATCACCGCAATAAGCCCGGTGGTTAATACGGTCAGTGCCACCATCATTTCTAAGACTGTGTTGCCCTTTTGCATGTTTATAAAACCTCTCCACGCGGCCCCCGGCCCGGCGGGGTCCTTGGTCGAGGAATAAATATTATTGCTCGAGCCGAGTCGAGAGCTTTGCATTGCAAATTTTGCGTAATACCTCCGCTTCCAACCGGCAATCTTCAAGCGCTGTATGAAATCCTCGCGGAGGCAGACCAAAATGTTGGAAGACGGTTTCGGAATCTGGGATTGTTTTCCACCCATTCTTTGCCAAATGCATCCACGTGAGGGTAAAAAGATCCAATGCATGATGACTGTATTCTCTCCCCCACTGGAGTCCAATGGATTTAAGCATTTGACTAAAAAATGCCACGTCAAACGCCACGACCCACGCAGCGAATGTAACATCAAACCCAAAGAGTTTTGTAAATTTTTCGGTCACCTCTTCTATGCGTGGGGCGGCGGCTATGGCGGTGTAGTCGATCTTCACTTTCTTTAATGCCCACTGCTCCACGGGGAAATGGTCATCTTGATGGATATAGGAGGTAAATGACTTTTTTTCTGCGAGCGTATCCTTATCTAAAAGCACGGCCCCGATTTCGATGGGCACATGGGCATAGGGGTCAGAACCGCTGGTTTCGATGTCAACGATGAGGAGATCTTTGGGAAACATAGGAGTACAAATCAGTATCCAAATCAAACCGAATTTATCCGAATAACGATAATAGCTTAGGATCGATTCGGATGATATTCGGATATTGATTGGTTATAATAGTATACATGACCTATTGACCCATGGCTAGGTTTTTGGTATAGTGGCGGGCTTGAGAAGTGTCTGCATTGGCTCACCAAATGCGCTTCGAAAGTGATCGAAACGGAGGGAATGAAATGTTGGAGCTACCGGTGAATTACTCGAGGGTCATGGCGAAGATCGCTGCGCACGGTGGAATCCTCTTCGGGATCCGCGTGACTGACAACCCGCTGCTGCGCGACCTCGTGCGGATCGCGTATGAGCTCTCGCTACTGCCGCGGAGCAAGAACACGCTGGAGGCGCAGGAACGCATCAAGAACCTGGTGAAAACGGCCCTCGCGAGCACCTACACGTTCAACTCCGGCGACCTCGAGACCGGAGAAAACTTCCCCAACTCCATGTCGCTCCTCGACCTCGAGCGTTGGTGGCTTGGATTCCGTTACACCGAGAAGTCGCCGACCGACCCCGAATGGGCGACCACCTCTCAAGAAGCGCTCGAGGGACTGACTCCGGGCCGCTACGATGCCGAGTCGATCCGAGACCTCGAGACGCAGCTCGGCGCCCGCATCGGTGACTGCGCCATGTACGCGATCACCCTCGGAATCCTCATGGCCTCAACGGGGGCCTGGAAGAGGGTAATCCTTCACGGCAAACCGCCGCACGCCTGGGTCTGCGTGGTGACTGGCAAAGTGAACGCGCTGGAGTGGCGGATCGACCTGGCCATGGAGTCACATGGTCACCTGGAGAGCGAGTATCAGGAGTCGCTCAAGGCGGACGAGACCGCCAAAGACGCGATCGAGTACGACCTCACGAGTGAGTAGACCTTGCACGAACACAGTTTCATAGCCGCCGGCGAGTCCGAGACACATCGGACTCAATGGCGGCTATTATAATTTCCATATTCGTCATTCTGAAGGGACTGAAGTCAGCCAGAGGCTGATCCGCCTATGGCGGAAATCTCGTCGAGATCCTTCGCTTGGGCTCAGGATGACGATTGTAAGAATACATGGTATAAGTATAGGACGATTTTGAACTTCCAGTCCACGATCTTTGATAATCCGGTAAACACGAAAGTGAGACTCAATGTCATCCCAAAAGAATCTTGATCGGAAAAAGAAAGAACGCAAAGAAAAGGCTGCGCTCGACAAGAGCACGCTCAACACGTCATCGGCAAAAGAGTGACGATACGGAACGTTCAACTTGCGCTCTTAGCAGCAACGCTCATGGTCTATGGGGCGTCAATATTGAGCCTTGGGAAGTTCCTTCACGTCAAAAATGCTGAAGGCGCTGATACGCTCCTGGAAGAAGACGTCGCGGGGGCTATTTCCGATGTCCTCGATATAATCCTGGGTGAAGTCTCACGAGACATTGCCAAGGAAGTTCAAGGACATCGGAAGCTCCGGGAATCAGTGATGGACTTCTCAGCAAAAGTGGCTCGACGAGTTGTCTATCTTGATGACCTTGAAGCAATGGCGGGGATCCTCGACGAATATCGATCACACCTGCCAGAGCCATCCGAAGCGGAGAACGCCCAGGCCCGAGCGACACTACGGAATCTCGAACGGTATTCTTCTATCGTCCCCAACTGAAACAGTGCCTTAACAATCCGGATTATCCGGAGACTGGAGACCCTCACATGAAGCCGAGTCAAATCGGGGCAATTTTTTTCTGGACACCTCGCACGATGTTTGTGATGAGCCTGATCTGGTGGGTCTTCGATACGTTCGTCCCATCCACAAAGACGTGGCATGGTGGAAGTAGTGGACCAGCGCTGGTCATCATGGTGTTGCTCATCCCTGCGGTGGAAGTTACGAACCTCGTGCGAGGGAAGCTTACCTCTAGCAAGCCCTACTTCGCGGCCATCTTTGGCTGTTTCCTCTGGTTTGGACTTGCCTATGACAATCTCTGGTTCACACTGATTGTGCTAACATCTATCGGGATGGGTATGGATATGATGGTGACAATCGGGATCCCGGGCATGCACTATGCCATTCTCCGAAACAACGAGCTCGTGAGCTTACGTAGTGATTGGAAGAGCTATTTCGAAAACCCCAACCTCTACCCACTCTTCCTCGAGATTCTCGATCAAGCCCAAGAACAGGGAACGACTGTGAAGATGATTCTCCGAGAGTATGATAGTCTTCCCGCTGCGGAGCAGGTCGGTATCCAGGCTTGGTTCCGAAAACGACAGGAATCCCCGCGCGTAACCGACATCGACCCTCCTGAACTCGAAGAATATAGCGACTAACTCGCACAACGCAAACGCCGCCGGCGACCTTGACCCCCCATTGGGTCTTGCGTCTCCGGCGGCTGTGTATTTCCATAGAGTTCTCTCTCCCAGCGGGGAGAGAGTTAGAGTGAGGGGGATCCGTTACGATCGTCATCCTGGCTCCGGACCAGGATGACGATCGCACCTCGACTCGGCTCGGTGAATAACTATTGTTGTGGCGGCATCATGCGATTCCGTCGTCGTCTCCACCAAAACCATATAAGTAACGCCGGGATCCACACGATGGAGTAAATCGCTAACCAGATAATGGTGTTGCCAAGCGACTCCCCAAACCCTGCCAACGACCGAAACGCTGCTTTGATCACGGCCAACGGTTCCCATTTTTGCTGAGGATTCACAATTGGCAATTCTTTTTCTTCGGTGGAGAGATACAGTGTGAGAGTTGCGAGTTTCGCTGATTGGCTCAAATATTTTTGACGACCCACTGTTTGTTCAATTTCTCCCCGGATGCGCTCGAGTTGCTGTTGCACCGCGAGCACATCACTAATTTGTCCAGAACGCTTCATGATTTCTAAAAATTGTTGTTCACTGGCGCGCAAGTTCCGCAGCCGGCTATCGAGGTCAACATATTCTTCTGTTACATCTTGGCCAGAGCTTGTTTCGCTCACGATCTTTTCAGCTTTACTCTTTACCCAGTCATACGTTGGCCCGTAGTGATCGACGGGGACACGCAACGTAAGGGTTGCGCTGGGGTTGGAACTCTGCTCATTGAGTGAACTCGTCACCAAGAACCCGCCTTGGCCTTCGACATACACCCGGATCTCATCCACGAGCGAGGAGACATTTTTGACAACCAAACTCATGGAGCCATTGCGCACAATCATCCGGTCTTTTTGACCAACTTCGTCACCAGATGGGGGTACCGGGCTTATCGAGGGCGCCTCAGTGGGTGCCGTTGCGTATTGTTTAGCGGCGATCCCCATCCCCAATTCCGCGTTTTGAAATGTATCACTCAAACCCCGAGATACCCCTGATGATCCCGGCGTGCTATACGGACGCATGGTTGAGCTGTTTTGGAGCAACACCGCAATGGCGGCGATTACAATAATGACCCCGACCACATGAAACGCTTTTTTCATAAAAATAGGATGAACAGTAAACAGGGGTAGTATAGCATACATCGCTTGACTATCGAAGGCGTGTCACGTACCATGATCAGATTACCGAAATGGCCTCACTTTGACAAAAGGGAAACTTGCGGAAACTTCTGCAAAAGAAAAGAGGGTTATGTATACCAACACAATCCAACTGTATCTCATCCTTCAGGGCGTCGTGCTGTTCTTCATTCTCAAATTCATGTACTGGATCGTCATCCTGTTTGGAAAGATGGATCCAACCGCATTAGAGATCGACTGGCCGTCGTTCCTTGCCTCGGCTACAGCCATGATCATGATGCTATGTATCGGAGTGTGTAGAGTGCAGGACATCCCCTATCCTCAAGGAGCAGCAGTGCAATGTATGTGGATAGGAATCCTTCTCGCGGTCGTTACAACGATGTTCGACCACTACCTCGCATTCCTCGGAGTGGTCAACGGCATTCTCCTTTGCTACACCATAACAAAATGGAAGCCACCGGCACACTGGCTGCAACCACCGTCCAGGGGGACCAACACCGAGCAATAACAGCTGACTTTACTGCATTGCAACTCATGCGCTTAGCGCGGAAGGATCCCCATGAAAGAAAAACTCCTTGTCCTTATAATCTGGGCGTGGAGGGGGGCGTTCGTTTGCGTTTTCGTGATGGGAACGATCGCTTGCTTCCAAATCCATAAGAACGGCACCGAGGCCATCGCGATTGGTACGGCCGTCATGATGGTGCAAATTCTGATGCTCACCATAGCCTTGAAGGTGCGATATCGCATGATCCCCTACAAGATTCCGATCTCTGGCTGGATACTCGGTATCGTCACAACTTCCTTACTGATACGCCCAGAGCGGATGATCCTATTCGCACTGGTCATGACGGCGGGAAGTTGCGTCGACTTGATCGAGACCCTGTTGGTTCAACCTATGAGACTCTACTTCAGCCAACCACGGCATTACAGTTAAAAATTCTCTCGGCCAACCAAAACGCCGCCGGCGCAGTGTGTATGGGACTCATTCCCCTACTCCTGCTCCGGCGGCTATGTATTTTTATTAGACTATCTTGCTGCGGCCTTCTCCACGCGGACCCCTTACAAAGGGGCCCTTGGTCGAAGAATAAAAAGATTGGCGTACTGTTCATTGCCAACTAACTATCGGAGGCTTCTGGAGCTGGGTGCCCGCCGCAGCGGGATCCAGAAGCCGAGATCGTAGGCGGGCATCTGCCGCT
>JGI1358J11329_10001508_pt1 | contig 19116 bp, 17 predicted proteins | sample Subgroupgradi54m_FD_11329 | JGI IMG/M metagenome (IMG submission 11329)
TTTATGCGCAAGCAAAGGAAGCTTGGAGAGAGGTGATGCAATTTGTNTGGTTGCCTCTGNAAAAAATCGCGCTTGCCACCGGCTTGTGCCTGTTCATTGCTCTGTTGGCGTGGGATGTGCGAGGCGCATTTTATTTGTTGCACACCAGAACGCGGCCGTTTGATCAGTTTCAGTCTTCCATGCAAGCCATTTCCGCCCTCGCAAACCCGGGAGATCGTGTGTTTCATTCAAATTGGGATCAGTTCCCGCAGCTTTTTGTTTTGGATGATCGCTTGCGATATGTGGCCGGTCTGGATCCCACATTTTTACTGGAAGCGAATCCGGAATTATCTGATCTGTATCGCGATGTCACGCTCGGTCGTACCACCTCAAATCTTTTTTTCATTATCCATTCTCGCTTTCATGCCCGTTTTGTTTTTGTCGAACCGTTGGGACATGAAGTGTTTGCGCAAGCACTGCGAGCTGACTCGCATTTCGTCTCACTCTATCACGACTCACGAGTTTTCGTGTATGAGGTTCGTTGACCTTGTTACTAACTTACGCTATAGCTGAAGATAGTAACATATGGCTCGCATACTCATCACCGTGCCCACGTGGAATGAAGCCGGGATTATCGCGCAAAATCTGCGTACGCTTCACGCGTCTTGTCAGGAACGATTGAATGAACACGATTGGTTGATTGAGGTCGCGGATAATGGTTCGCAAGATCAAACGCGGCAGATCGTGGAGACGCTTCGCCACGAACTGGATCGACTGACGTTGCGCGCGATTGAGACGCGTGGCAAGGGAGGGGCGATCCGTAATTCTTGGTTGGCCGGGGAGGATCTGTTTGACGCGTTCGTATTTTTGGATGCGGATTTGGCGGCGGATATTCGGGCGTTACCGGCTCTCGTCGAACCGATCTTATCCGGTCAAGCGGATCTGGTATGTGGATCTCGTTTCACAGTCGGCTTGTTGATCAAGCGCTCGCCGTGTCGTCGATCGTTATCCTTTGCCTATCGGATGTGGCAAAAAAAGGTTTTACATCTTCCCACGGAGGATGCGCAGTGTGGTTTTAAGGCGGTCTCGCCTCGGGTGGTACATGAGCTTTTGCCGTTTGTGCAAGAGCGTGGATGGCTGTTTGACACAGAGCTGTTAGCTCTCGTGGCGGAACGCGGTTTGATGACACAGCCTTTGCCAGTTGATTGGATCGATCAACGTCACGCTAACCGACGCAGCGCTCTCTCTGTGTGGCGCGACGGCTGGGATTTTATTTTTGGAGTGTGGAGGATTCGTCGGAGAATCATGAAAGATAAAATGTGAATCATAGACTTATCCACTGTTTGTTGTTGACGTTTTATGTGGCTATGATAACAATCTTGTGATCCGCATCATCCTTCCACTCGCGCGAGAAAGGTGAAAACCACTTTTGTCACGCGAGCGGGAGGAGGACTCTTCTCCTCGTCGTCACCATGCTTGGCGACGAGAAAACAAACGCCCCTTAAGGAAGGGGCGTTTGTTTTTCTTCGTCATCTTTTAAAAGTTCTTCCAGCGTTGGTTCGCCCCACAGATGAAATTCACGTAAAGATTTATCGATGTAGTTTTCCGCTTCATCAATATCCATGGTTTCTTTGATATCTAAAATGATCAGGTTGATCATTTCCGCCCGACATTCAGCCTTCGGTTTTAGCGAGCCGTCCGGGTTATAGCACATTTGGCGTAAGGTTTCTTTGGGGACCATAGGGGAGTTTTTAGCGTTTAGCGTTGAGCGGGTAGCGTTTAGCTGGTAGGATTTGGATATGTCTGATCGGCAGCATAGCAGTGATCGTCTGCTTGTTACAAGTTTAACGTGGTTGCCCATGGCGACGCTGTTGTATCTGGTACGTTTTCATATTGGCCCACTCCCGACGACGCTGCTCGAAATTTACATTGGCGCGATTATTGTTTTGTTCACGATCGTTCATGGTATGAGTGGATGGATCGTGGCCTGGGGTCGTGTACGATCGTGGCGTGCGCCGATTGTCGCTTGGTTAATCGTGACGCTCATCGCGGTTTTTGTCGCTCCGGATCATATCGCCGCACTCGGACTTTGGCGCGCCTACATACTCGAACCTGTTTTAGTTTTTATTTTACTCGCCGCCGTGATTCGATCCGAGGATGAGAAGCGGCAACTGATTCGATCACTATTTTTAACTGTCTGCCTTTTGGCTGCTTGGGCCGCCATTCAATTTGTCACCGGGTGGGGCATTCCGCATCCTTGGAATGTTTCCATCGCAGAAGGTCGTCGCGCGACCGGTCCATTTCCATTTCCCAACGCCTTGTCGCTTTTTGTGGTTCCCATTGGAGCGTTGGCATTTGTGAATTGGTGTACGAAAGTACGAATAAATACGAAAATACGAAATCAGGATTTGGAATTTTGGACGTGGCTTTTCGCTCTGGCTTGCGTCTTGTTTGCTCGCAGCAATGGAGGGCTGATTGCGCTTCTGATCGTGAGTATTTTTTTAGGGCTTCTCTCCTTACGAACCAGAAAAGTCACTATTTTGATCACGAGCTTAGGGATCATGGCATTGATTTTGATGCCCGCGGCTCGTCACAAAGTTTGGCGCGTTGTCACCTTTCAAGATTGGTCCGGTCAGGTACGGTTATTTCAGTGGCGCGAGACACGAGAGATGCTGAAAGATCATCCGATTTTTGGCGCCGGTCTCGGCGGTTATCCAAGGGTCTTTAAGCCCTATCACAAAGCGACTGCCATTGAAATTTTTCAGTACCCGCACAATATTTTATTAAATTTTTGGAGTGAGACCGGGATTCTTGGAGTGATTGTTTTTGGATGGATCCTGGTGACGTGGGTGTGGTTCTGTAGGGGCGCGGTTTCCGCGCCCGGATCGAAGGGCGGGGAGACCCCGCCCTTACAGTGGATCATTCCCCTCGCCCTCCTCATCCACGGCCTCGTTGACGTGCCCTATTTTAAAAACGATCTTGCGATTATATTTTGGATACTGGTTTTTTTAACCTCCATAAAATCAAGTCGTCTAGCAGTTGACGATTTGTCTGAACATAAGTAACCTTCTTTTATTAAAATAATTTTATAAATATGCGCAAGACACCCGTGACTCTAGGCGTGTTATCCATCATTTTTGGGGCTCTAACCATGCTTAGTGATGCTTCCAGCCTGCTCACCTCGGCCATTTTACGTTTACGTTCGGACAGCATGCATTCTTTGCCACCCTCAATGTCTTTTCAGTGGATTCGAGATCCATTTATGCTCACGATTTACATCCTGCATTTTCTGTTGGCGACGACCCTTCTCATTATTGGCATTCGTTTGGTACAGCGCGCTCTTTGGGCCAGGAAGGCGGCGATCGTGTGGGGAGTGAGCGCTCTGTTTTATGTCATCATCAGTGTCATAGCGAGTGTGATTATAGTCATTCCGCACACCGCGGTTTTATGGGACGCATTCTATGCGAGTTCGTCGGCGCAGGTTTATCAGCCGGGACTTGGAACGGTTGTTGCCACAAGTATGGTAATCTGGGCAGCGATTTTTCAAATTCCTTATCCTATCGTTCTTCTCGTGCTTTTAGGTCGAAAGTCAGCCAAAAATGATTTTGTCCTGAAGGCGAAAAGCTAGCTATGGCCGGAACATCTGAAATTAAAAAAGGCGTGGTGATCCGCGATCCGCAAGGGTTGTGGATCGTAGTTGAGTTTCAGCACGTCAATCCGGGAAAGGGTTCGGCATTTGTGCGTACGCGCATGAAGAATCTTCAGAGCGGCAAGGTGTTAGAGGTGACGTATAAAACTTCCGAAAGCGTGGACTTAGTTGATATTGAGCATCGTCGCATGCAATATCTTTTTCATGACGCCACTGGGTATACGTTCATGGATACCGTGACGTACGATCAGGTCACCATGTCTGATGAGGATGTGGGCGAACAGGGGAAATATCTACGCGACGGAATGGAGGTGAATGTTTCTACCTTTGAAGACCGTCCGATTGCGCTAGAATTGCCGCGTAAGATGACATTCAAAGTCGTTGAAGCCGCGCCAGCCGTAGCCGGAAACACGGCGAGCGGGGGCAACCTTACAAAAGAAATTGTTTTAGAAGGAGGGTTTAAGGCCCAAGCCCCTCTCTTTATCAAAGAAGGGGAAGACGTGATCATCAATACCGAAACGGGCGAGTACGTGGAGCGAGCGTGAAGGGCAGCTTTTAGCGTATAGCGTTTAGCGTCTAGTTTAAAAGATTATGAAAAAAGTTTTTTGTTTCATTTTTATTGGCTGTATATTTTTTGGAGCTGGCTGTTCATCGTGGGGGCCGAGTGATGAGGAATTGGCACACTCGACGCCGGCGGAGATAGAAGTTCTGATGCAGCGGGCACTCCAAGATCACCCGATGAGTCCGTTATCGAATCAGAAAAAAGAACAGGAGATTCAAAACATGCGTCGCGCGGTTCAGGACGGCAAGATTGAATGGGTAGCCGAATTTGTTCCGGGGACGCATGAGGCTCAAGGGAGCGCACGAATTGTCAAAATGGGTGAGCGGTATGTACTCACGATCTCGGAAGATTTTTTTCTGAAGCCGGCTCCTGAAATTCATCTATTATTAAGTGTCATCCCCAAGTCGAGTGACTTCCACGAGGTGCGGGCTCAAGAAATATTGGAATTGGGCAAGTTAAAAACCAATTCAGGGGGGCAAATTTACGATCTTCCAGCTCGCTTTGACCCCGCCCATTATCGATCCGTTGTGGTTTACAGCCAACCCTTCAAGACCATACTCACGGTTGGAACGTTTCAGGCGCCATAGTTCACTTTTTTGTTTGACGATTCATGCTTCATGCTTCATGCTTCATGACCGAGCCGAGGTGGCGAAATTGGTAGACGCACCAGCCTTAGAAGCTGGCGGGGCAACCCATTGAGAGTTCAAGTCTCTCCCTCGGCACCAGAAGAATTTTTCTTTTCAGAATTTGGATGGTGAGTCAGATTTGTTTTTTCTTCTTAAGAATGTTATCGTAATTAACGATATGCCAACCATGACCATTCCAAAAAAATTAGCGGCAAAGGATGATTTGATTGTTATTCCTCGTAAAGAGTATGAAGCGTTATTGAGTCGCCATCCTGTCGAGACTTTTATTCCAACTGCTGCCGAAAAAAAAGCTTTGGCTCGAGCTGAACGAAATCTGCGGCAAAGGAAGACCATTTCTTACCATGAACTTCGCCGATCGTTGGGATTTACAAATTGATGCGGCTGTTGACAAGGCATTAAAAAAATTCCCTCGCCATGATGTTGAGGGAATTGATGTTTCTCAAAGAATCATTCTGGTATTTCGTATTGATCGCAGAACATCAAATACCTACTAAAATATGTTTCTTCCAAATTCCGGAAAATTATTGGAAATTGAGGTTGCGGGTAAGTCATATTCCCGCCTTCCCATCAAAACTCATGTCATCACGAAAGATGATGATATTTTGGACGTCGTGGAACGCTACGCCAAACCGCTCCTGCAAACGGGGGATATTTTTTTTATCAGCGAACGCGTCGTGGCTATCACGCAAGGTCGCGCGTATCCCATCAAAGACATCAAACCATCGTGGTTGGCGCGTATTCTCGTGAAATTTGTTCACAAATCACCGTATGGCATTGGATTAGGCAGTCCGTGGACCATGGAGCTCGCGATTCGTGAGGCTGGAATTTTCCGCATGCTCATCGCCGCACTCGCGTCAGCCATCACAAAACCGTTTGGCCTGCGCGGCGTGTTTTATCGCGTCGTAGGAAAAAATATCAATGCTATCGATGGGCCGTGTTCGTATACCCTTCCACCCTTTAACGAATATGCAAAGCTCGGTCCAAAAGATCCGGACAAGGTGGCGCGGCAGATTTGCGAACGCTTCGGTCATGAGGTGGTGATCATTGACGCCAATGATCTTGGGGTGAACATTTTGGGAAAATCAAACACAAAAATTTCCGATGAATTTTGTGAACAAGTTTTTCGCGATAATCCTCTGGGTCAAACAAACGAACAAACGCCGCTGTGTCTTGTGAGAAAGATTTAATAGCTCAATAGAGCAAAATTTAGGGATTTCATCCTTGACAAAACCTCATTTTTATGCTATCTTATTTTATTACAGAATCTGGCTTCGAACCTTGAAATACCAAAGTGTTTACTTGAGAAAATCAGCAGCAGCGGTACGCCTGAAATTCCGGCAATCATGTCGGATGACGGGTACGCCGCAACAGGAAGGAAAGGAAGGTACGCCATGTCAGAACAGGTACGCCTCCTCGAAGGGCCGTTTTCCAGGGGTCTCGAAGCGGTTACGCGCCTCACCCGTTCCTCCGGTTTCACGGTCGAGCTGGGCGACGCCATCATCGCGGGCGGCGAAGATCGCGCGGTTCACGCCATGCGCCGGGAGTTCTTCCCGTCGCAGCCGCAGACCGGGTTGGTCGGAAACGGCAACCACCCGTACCGCGACGCCTCCGGTCAGCCGCTCCCGCCGGACCACTACCTCGTCACCTTCAACTACGGCAAGCTGCCCTCCATGAAAGAGCTGAAGATCGAGTTCAAGGGAGGCGTGTCCGGGATCTTTGACGGCCGTGCCTGGCGCAAACACGCTTCGGCCATCCCGGCCGGGGAGAGGCCTGGGCAGAAGGTCATCTGGATCCCGGAGACCCCCAAGGATCTCCTCGATGACAGCGAGAAGATCATCGCCTGGGGCGATCAGTACCGGACGGAAATCTCCCCGAACGGCTATCGCCCGATCATGGGCCAGCATGAGCTGCTCGATCTGCATCGGGCCCATCCGGAGCTCTTCAAGCAGTTCTGGATGGGGGCCCTGGGCTCCTTCGCGCTCGACGCCCACGACGACCGGCGCGTCGGCGTGCTGTTCGCCGATGGCGGTGGGCCGGTCTTGGGTGGCGGCTGGTTCGACCGCAGGTGGTGCGAGGGCGACCGGTTCCCCTTCGTCAGCAAGTAGCACTCGGACCCTTTGGACACTGGGCACTTGCCCTCGTTCCCTCTGGACCCTGTTCGCTTCGATTTCACATCGAGTGGGCAGGGTTCTTTTATTTTGTCCTTCGACAAGCTCAGGATGTGATATAATTTTTTTGGATAGTAGACGAAACAGTCCGCGGTCAAGGCTTCGGACGGTCGAAATCTGGATGGGTCTGTTTTGCGAGAATGCCGAGCGGTACGCTGGTCGGCAGAGTGCGTCGGCCTGTTCCATAACCTGAAGATACTTGGTATCGGAAGCTGGTGGGCTAATAGCCCCGCATAAAATTCACCCCGCCCTTCGCGAAGGGCGGGGGGTGATCTTGATGGCTTCTGATACGAACGAGTGGCTCCTTCACGCTCGACGACAACAACAACCGGAACGTCGGCGTGCTGAACGCCAATGACGGTGGGCCGATCTTGGATGACAACTGGTTCGACAACAAGTGGAACGAGGGCAACCGGTTCCCCTTCGTCAGCAAATCTCTTCATGGTTTTAAACAACCTTCATCCATTGGATGAGGGTTGTTTTCTTTGAAGATAATCTTGCCAGTTGCCTATATCCTTTCCGATGTTGTTTAGCGGAACGGCAAGCGCCGCGTACTGTTTATGATCTATACCTTTGACTTCCCACGCCACTTGCATGAAAAATTTTAGTAGGTCAAGTTTGGTGCTGGCATGGATGATGAGCGGAAGTTTTTGTTCATGCGACGCATAACCGGCCAAAAATAAATTTTCAATTGTGTCTGTGAACAACGCATCAATTTTGATCCCAAGCGAAAATTTCAATAGGCGCGGAAAGTGGATGTAGTGTGTCTGCCATAATTTGTATGCATCAAGCGCTTTTTGCAGGACGGGCAAATTTGACGTGAACGATTGAGGGGGGGGGTATCATAGTTCTCTATGAGAAAAATTTGTTATGTCACGTTTGAAGAAGTCGCATGCGTCGAAAATTTGTGTGAAGCATGGCAGGAGTTTATCCGAGGAAAGCGAAAGAAGAAAGATGTACAGGAATTTATGCTTCACCTTGGCGATGAAATCGTCAATCTGCATCAAGCCTTGATCAGCGGCGCGTATCGGCATGGCGGTTACATCCATTTCCGAATCAACGATCCAAAGCCGCGTGAAATTCACAAGGCGACGGTACGCGACAGGCTGTTGCATCACGCGATTCACCGAAAACTCTATCCGTTTTTTTCCAGCACGTTCATTTCGGATTCGTTTTCATGCCAGAAAGGCAAGGGCTTGCATCGTGCGCTAAATCGGTTCAATTATTTCGCAAGGAAGTCCGGCAGGAATAACACAAAAACCTGTTGGGTGTTGAAATGCGACATCCGCAACTTTTTTGCCAGCGTGGATCACGTTATTCTGCTTGAGATTTTGCGCGATCGTATTGCCGATCGTCGCTTGACGTGGCTGCTCCTGAATGTTATCAGGAGCTTTGAAGCCAGTCCCGGGAAAGGCATACCTCTCGGCAACCTGACATCGCAACTTTTTTCAAACGTCTACATGAATGAGTTTGATTATTTTGTGAAGCATAGTTTGCGCATGAAGTATTACGCGCGATATGCCGATGATTTTGTTTTTATGTCACATGACAGATCAAAACTCCTCCACTATCTTCCTAAAGTCGCCGCATTTTTGCTCGGCTACCTCGCTTTAAGTTTGCATCCGAACAAGGTATTCATCACAACGCTTGCTTCAGGAGTGGATTTTCTCGGTTGGGTACATTTCCCGCATCACCGCGTTATTCGCACGAAAGTCAAAAAGAGGATGTTGAAAGGCGTGCGTAAAAAATCGAATCATGAGCGGCTCCAATCTTATCTTGGTTTGACCCAGCATGGGGATGCATTTAAGTTACGGTCTCAATTGTTGAATGATTATTGGTTGTGGACGAATTCATGATTGATTTTATTTCCATCTCCATCCTGTTTTGACGTACCACTGCGTGGTGTTGTGTAGGCGTTCTGATGGTCGGCTGATGTGTTGGTCAGTTACCCCATGGATGCGTTGTGACAAAAGATACGCATAGGCGGGTCGTACAAGAAAGATGGCCGGCACATGAGCCAAGATGGCGTTTGAGAGGCGCCCACGGGCTGTTATAAGCCCGGCGGTTCCCGTTGCTGATTTGACCGTTTCCAGAGCGATATCCACGTCACGATCTTCCAGATTCGAAAGATTAAGCCCCCCTTCGCCGGTGCGGCTACTACTCCAAAATGGGGTCAGGTCCTGATCTTCGGGTAACAAAATGTTCCAAAGCAGAACCTGATAAGAACGATTTGTCACAGCGTCTCTTAGCAGGGGTTCAGCTTCTTGCGAATGAATTTCCACCTGTGCCCCCAAGAGCGACCAGCGTCGTTTGAGAAAATCCGCCACCTTGAGGAGGTCGGGTTGATTGGGGACGTCGATCGTGAACACAAAGGCGGTAGAGCTCGCATTTACGACCGTAGGGGGAGGGGAGACGGTTTTTTGACCGCGTTTTTTTGGAAGACTGGGTGGGGTTGGCGCCGCATAATGCCGCACGGTTTCTCCTTCCTTTAGCTGCCAACCGGCGGATTGCAGGAGGGCGCGAGCTTTTTCCAGATCAGGGGGAGTTCCTGTTGTGGCTTCGAGGAAGGGGAAGGGTGAGTTGATCGGGGTGGCATGAGGGCCGATGAGGGTTTGCAGTTCTTGTGGGTTAATAGCCATGGCCAAGGCTCGACGTACCCGCTCATCTTTTAACAGAGAATTTTTTACGTTAAAAAAAGCTACGGTTTCTTGTGGAAGTTCCAGACGAATGCCTTGAATGTTTTTATTTTTAATGGTACTGATCTCCCCCCACGGCAAAAAAGCCAGGGCGTCCACTTGATTTCCTCGTAAGGCATTCTGGGCCTGGAAGCGGTCAGGGTAAAATTGGAAATTCCAATCGTGGATGTAGGATGGAGGGCCATAATATTTTGGAAAGGCACCAAAATGATAGGTGAGGATGGATCCTTTTGAGTCGCGTGTAAAAGACACGGCCTGATAGGGCCCTGAACCAACGGGCTTGAGGTTCATCTCGGCCAAGGTGGCACTTGTTTCCGGAACCTCGGACCAAAGGTGAGCCGGCAAAATGCCCAGATTAAGGGAGCTCAACAGAGTGAGATTCGCTTTTTCAAGTTGGAACTGAACCGTTTGATTGTTGATGCGGATGACTTTGATGCCGTGGAAGGTGTTTGCCAATGGACTGTGCCAAGTTTTGAGAGCTTGATAGGTGAAGACCACGTCATCGGCGGTGAGGGGTTCGCCATCGTGAAAAAAAATGTTTGGGCGCAGGCTTACTTCCAGCGTTTTGTTATGGTCGAGCCAGGTATAGTGCTCGGCCAAGTCAGGTTGAGGTTCCAGATTTTCATCCAAGCGAAAGAGTCCGGAGTAGACCATGGCGGACAGATCCCGATCCACATCGTTTAGTGGCGCGAAGAGCGGATTGATCAGTTTTGGAGAACCAATCAGCCCCTCGGTGACGGTGCCGCCCGCTTTTGGAACGGTCACGATATGTCCTTGGGTTAAGCCGGCAAGGCCAATCAATAACATCACGCTCCCAACAAGCGCGGCCGTCCAAAAGACGCGGCGCTCTCGTTGGTTTAGAGAGCGATTGACAAATCGTAATTGTTGCCAGCGTGGAAATCGCGCGGATTTTGTGACGGACAAAACTAACGCGTGATCATGAAGCGTCTCGGGTTTAAATTCTTGAGAACTCCCTTCCGGTGTTTGTGGGCGCGTACGATGACGAAAGAACCCGCGTAGCCGCTCCCACCAAGTTCTCAAACGTGGATGATGGAAAAATTTTTGAAGAAACATTTAGTGAAGAACGATATTCATGATGGCGATACCAAAAAACAAACAACTTAAAGCAATGCTGACGTAAAAGAGGGTTTTTTCCAGGCCGCGTTTTGTGCGAAAGACATTTCCTTCTCCTCCAAAGGCCGCTCCCAATCCGGAGCTGCGCTGTTGCAAGAGAATGGAGGTCACGAGGAGAATGGAGATGATGATGAGGCTGATTGAGAGGATGGTTTGTCGCATAGAGAGTAGGAAAACATTATAGGAAATGGTGAATTTGGTCAAACGGCATCATGACTTCTCTGTGTTTTTATGCTTAAATGGGGGAGTTATCTATGTCTCGAGGACGTGTGGTCGCAGGAGCGGTTGGGTTGGTTCTGTTGATTGGACTGACCGTTTTTGTGGTGCAGGTTATTCAATCGTATGGGCATATTCGGCGTGGAGAAGCTGATCCATTTTTGGAGAAAAAGTTACAATCCTCGTTCAGCAAGCTTATCGCGAATCAAAAAGTGACACAGCAAGACATGGCTCGTTTAAGAAGTCCGGACGCAGCCACCTTTGGTAATCCGAATGCAAAATTGACGATCGTGGAATTTTTAGATTTCGATTGTCCCTTCTGTGAAGCGTCTTTTGCCCCTCTGCGCGAAATGATGGGAAAGTATGCGAATCAAGTTTATTTTGTGGTACGGGATTTTCCCATTGAGGAGCTGCATCCGCGCGCGATCGCGGCAGCTTTGGCCGCGCACTGCGCGCAGGCACAGGGAAAGTTTTGGCCCTATCATGATCAACTCTTTTTTCATCAAGATCAGCACGAGGACGCTGATCTGATGCGCTATGTCAAGATGGTGGGTCTGGATGAGACAGCTTTTCGTACGTGTTATGTCAATCAAACGTATAAAGATAAAATTCAACAAAGTTTGGGCGATGGCTTGCAGGTTGGTGTGCAAGCCACCCCCACGTTTTTCTTTAACGACGTAAAAATTCAGGGCGCGCTCACCCGCGAGCAGCTCGAGTTTTTGATTCAACGGTTCTTGAAGATGTAGAATTTTGGGGTTTTGTGTCCACCGAGGGTTGTGCCACTTGCCCTCTTTTTTAATCTGTGATAGCCTCGTCGTCAACGCGTCCAATCATTTAAGGACCTCTTGAATCCTTGTCATGCCAGGCCATCCGCAAAATAAAATTTCCATCAAGGGAGCTCGCGTGCACAATTTAAAAAACGTCTCCATTGATCTCCAAAAAAATCAATTTATCGTGATCACCGGTCTTTCGGGATCCGGAAAATCGTCTTTGGCTTTTGATACGATTCATGCGGAAGGCCAACGCCGCTACATGGAGAGCATGTCTTCCTACGCGCGTCAGTTTATGGAATTGCAGGACAAGCCGGATGTGGATGAGATCACCGGTCTTTCGCCGACCATCGCCATTGATCAAAAGTCTTCCTCACATAATCCACGTTCAACGGTCGGCACAGTCACGGAGATCTATGACTTCTTGCGTCTGCTTTATGCTCGTGCCGGACGAGCTCACTGCGTGAGTTGTGGTCGGCCGGTCGTCGAACAAACGCCTCGTGAAATTGCGGAAAAGATTCTCACCCTGACAAAATCTTCGGAAGTGATCCTTCTTGCTCCCATGGTGCGAGAACAAAAGGGTGAGCACAAGGTGGTGTTGCAGGCGGTAAAAAACGCCAGTTATCGTGAGGTGCGTTTTGATGGCACGCTCGTCGATCTGGAAGAGATTCTTCAGACGCGCATCGACAAAGCCAAGCCTCATTCCATTGAGGTTGTGGTCGCAAAAATCGAAAAAGGAACCGGCATGGTGCTTGAATCCGTGTTGGAGTTGACCAAACAAGCTTTGGAATTGGGTCATGGATTGGTGGTCGCTTGGAAAGAACAGAGCGGCGAAGAAACGCTTTTTTCGCAGGCCCTATATTGTCCTGTGTGCAACGTGTCTCTCCCTATGCTTGAGCCGCGTTTGTTTTCTTTCAATTCCCCTCACGGTGCGTGCGCTGCTTGTACCGGTTTGGGTACGAAATTGGTGTTGGAACCGGAGCTCGTTATTCCCAATCGTCGTCTCACCATCGCTCAAGGGGCGATCAAGCCGTGGACCCGCATTGCGGGAAATCAAACTTCATACCTCAAGCTTTTGGAAGTGGTCGGCACAAAATATGGTTTTTCTCTCCATGAGCCGGTGAGCGCTTTTTCGTCTCAAGCGTTGAAGGTGTTATTTGAAGGTGTACCGGAAGAACTGTTTTCCACCATAGGCGGATCCGCCTCAGGCGGAGATGTGGACGCAAAATCCATGCGTTTTGGAGGCATCTTGGCCATGTTGGAAGAAAAATATAAAGAGACGGATTCGGAATATGTCCAAAAAGAAATTGAATCCTATATGCGTGTGCTCACCTGTCCGGAATGTGATGGGAAGCGGTTGCGCAAGGAAGCGCTCTCCGTGAAAGTGGCGGCCAAATCGATCGCTGATCTTGTGGGTTTGCCACTAGACGAGGTGAGCAATTTTTTTCAAGGATTGGGTCGTGGGAATGCCAAAGTGAAGCCTTCCAAGATTCATCGAGTCAAAACGGAAAAGAAAGAAGACAGTCAGGGTTTTACGGAGCGTGAACGATTGGTGGTGGATCAGGTGTCAAAAGAGATCCTGCGTCGCTTGAGAAATTTGTTGGATGTTGGATTGAATTATCTCACGCTTGATCGTTCGGCCATGTCCCTTTCCGGTGGGGAGGCGCAGCGGGTGAGATTGGCCGCCCAGCTCGGATCGGAACTTTCTTCGGTCATTTATATTTTGGATGAACCATCCATCGGCTTGCATCAACGTGACAACGATAAGTTGATCGGGACCATCAAACGGCTGCGTGACTTGGGGAATACGGTCATCGTCGTCGAACATGATCAGGCGGTGATGGAGGCCGCGGATTACGTTGTGGATGTGGGCCCCGGAGCCGGGGAGTATGGGGGAGAAATCGTGGCTGCCGGGACACTCGCGCAAATCAAGAAGAGCAAGGAGTCGTTGACGGGCGCCTATTTGAACGGAAAAAAACAGATTGAATTTTCCACCAAGCGTCGCAAAGGGAATGGGAAGCACCTGACGGTGAAGGGGGCGACCGCGTTTAATTTACAGAACGTGGATTTTAGCGTGCCGCTCGGCAAATTTGTTTGTGTGACAGGCGTGTCCGGATCGGGCAAGTCAACGTTGGTGCTGGATATTTTGGCGCGAGCTTTGGCCACGCATTTTTATGGCGCCAAAGATCCGGCCGGGCCGCATAAAAAAATTGAAGGCATTGAACATCTGGACAAGGTGGTTTCTGTTGATCAATCGCCCATCGGGCGCACGCCACGATCCAACCCCGCCACATACACCGGTGTCTTTACCGCCATCCGCGACCTGTTTACGGAAATTCCTGAAGCAAAAATGCGAGGATTTGATGCGGGAAAGTTTTCGTTTAACGTGAAAGGCGGAGGACGGTGCGAGGTGTGCAGCGGCGACGGATATTTGCAAATTTCCATGCAATTTTTACCTGACGTGTATGTGGAGTGCACCGAGTGTCATGGCAGACGCTACAATGCGGAAGCGCTTGAGGTCCATTGGCGCGGAAAAACGATTGCCGATATTTTAGAGATGACCGTGGAAGAGGCGCGTCGCTTTTTTGTGGATCAACCGTTGATTTATGAAAAATTGTCCGTACTGCACGAAGTCGGTTTAGGGTACGTAAAGCTCGGCCAACCGGCAACAACCCTGTCAGGTGGGGAAGCGCAACGCGTTAAACTCTCAACCGAGCTCTCTCGTCGCGCCACAGGCAAGACGCTCTACATTTTAGATGAACCGACGACCGGTTTGCATTTCGATGACATCAAGCGATTGTTGGGAGTGTTGAATGCGCTGGTCGATAAAGGCAATACGATTTTGGTGATTGAACATAATTTAGATGTGATCAAGTCAGCCGATTGGGTGGTGGATATGGGGCCAGAGGGTGGGATCTATGGAGGGGAGATGATTGCGCAAGGAACCCCGGAGGATGTGGCTCGATCCAAGAAAAGCTGGACCGGAAAATATCTGAAACCGGCTCTTCATTCTTGACAGTTTTTTCTCATTCCATTATCCTCTCGACACATCTATGGCTGACACTCTCACCTTGCCCATGGTCATCCAGGCTTCTCAAGTGAAGACCGGGATGACGATTCGCGTGCATCAAAAAATTAAAGAAGCAGATAAGGCCGGAAAAGAAAAAGAACGTATCCAAGTGTACGAGGGTATGGTGTTAAAAGTTGGTGGCAACGGCGTTTCCAAGACCATGACCGTGCGAAAAGTTTCTGACGGCGTCGGCGTGGAAAGAATTTTTCCGCTCACGCTGCCATCGCTTGTTAAAATCGAATTGGTGCGCATGGCCAAGGTACGACGCAACAACATTTCTTACATCCGTCATTCAAAAAAGTCTCTGAGAGAGACCAAGAATTTTAAGTTAGCCCCAGCCGTGTAATTTCTTCAAAAAGATCAAGACAAAATCTCAACTGAACAGGTTGGGATTTTTGTTTGACCTCAGAGGGGAATCGAATATTTTTGACTTTTGACCTTAAAAAAGGCATAGTGACAAACAAGACATATGACGATAATTTCTATGATGAGAAAGATGTCAGGCTTCTTTACCAACCGTTATTTTCTCTATACGATTTTTTGGGCATACAACGGCATCTCCCTCTTTTTTATTGGATTTACCGGCCTACTTTTACTTCCGCAGCTATCTGGGATCACTCAGAATATCCCGTGGAATGTTGCCATCATGGGCTATGTACTCATTTTGACGCCTTTAGCAGCTGTGATTTCGGGGTTGTTTACTCGTCTTCGGAAAGAGCCGAAAAAGTTAGTGCAGCTATTTTTTTGTGTGGAGATTCCGCTGATTTTTCTTGCGTTGGTTCGAATCATTTTCATCCGTCAGCTCACACCCATCCTTTGGTTTTTTACCCTAGGCGCGATCGTCAGTGCGGCCGGAGTTGTGATCTTGCTTTTTAAAGAAAAGGCTGAAACCAAGGTAAAACAAGTGTTACAAACTTTATCTCAAGAAATCGCCTTATTACTTGTCGGCTATGGTGTTTTTATTATCCTATTTTTCCTTCCGATTATTCTTGTGCTTCTCTATCGGATTCTTTCAGAAATAAAAATCAGTCACCTCATTTACGCTCTCACCGCTACAAAAGGCCTGGCATTCTTCTCCTTTTTATTTTCATTGCTCCTTTTTGTCGTGACGGTGGGATTTTTTCTGGCAGCTCCGATCGTTACCACGGTTCTGTACTACAAATCTTTTAAGAAATCTTTGGCGCATTTACGAGAGATGGTGACACCGCGTCTCGTTTTAATATTTAGTAGAGGATTCGCTACCCTTTTTGTTGTGATAGGCGTACTTCTTTCCCTGCAAACGCATAGTGAATGGTATGTCACGCAGCTCGATCATATTCACCAAGCCAAAACTTTTTCCGAAAAACAAGCTTTGGCTAAACCGCTCATGGAGCAAAAAGAGTCGATTCGCGGTGAATTACGCAGCGCGTATCTGGCGCAATACCGTTATATCGGTGATGCAACCACAAACATTATCTTACAGGGTTATAAGGAGCAGCTTCACCTTGATTCATCGAGGGCTGAGAGTTTTCAGAAATTTTTCAATATCATCGCTTCACCTTTTATCTATCAAGGAAAGTTCGGTGATGATGTTAAAAATGCCAGTGATCGTTACGAGGAAATTTTTGATGCCAATATTCAAGAGGGTGAGCGCGCGTATATCGTTGATGCTCTAAAATCTACAAATACACGTGATCCATTGAAGGCTGGCCTGTTAGATCGAGAAGAGAAGCGAGTACGAGTCGTAACCCAAGAGGTAAAAGCTGACGTTGAAACAGGATCTGTTGCCATGGTCACTTTTGAAGAAGAGTTTGAAAACACCTCGGATCAAATGCAAGAAGCGTATTATGAATTCTCCTTACCCGAGGAAGCGGTTGTCACTGGCTTATGGCTTGGTTCAAATCTCGAGTATCGAGGAGTGATTGCGCCCAAAGGCGCAGCCCGTCGAACCTATGAGAATCAAGTTCGTGAACGCGTTGATCCAGCTCTCTTGGAGCAGATTGGTCCACGTCAATATAAGCTTCGAGTTTTTCCTATTCCAGCCAAAATCCCAAACTGGGTTTCGAATAATGGAGTGAAACAAGAAAAGAATCAACGCGTAAAATTTGAGTATGTGGTATCTGATGTATCGGCCGGAATTCCGTTGCCAGTGTTCGGAGAAACAAGAAATGTATACAGCGATAACAAAACACAGCGCGTCTATTCAATCAACGGTCAACAGGTGACCTATCAGGAAGGAGCGCTCACTATGATTGTTTCTGGATCAGACTCATGTTTAACGAAGGTTCTCCAAATTCCCGTGGCGACGAATCTCGGTACGGTTCTTTTTTTGCCACATAGTATTAATCCGCTCGTAAAAGATAGCTATCATTGCAAGACTCATTTTGGCGGCAATGTCAATATCCCTCAGGGAAAGAAAATCGCTCTCTTGTTGGACGTATCACAAAGCAACAGTGCGATGAATTGGAACAAGTATCTGAAAGAACAATTGCCTTTGACGTCATTGCTCGCGAACCAGAATAGCGTGGATCTCTATTATTTTAACGATGAGATAAGTGACAAAATTCCGTTGACCCAAGAGATTTTAGAAAAAGGTTTAACGGTTATTCCTTTTGGGGAAACGAATCGGCTCAAAGCACTGCAGTCATTACCGCCAGAGTATGATGCCGTACTGATGATCACCGATCATAGCGATTTTGATCCAGGCAAGGACACGGCTTACGCGCTCCTGCCTAAGCGTTTCCCCATTTATCTGATTCATCCGGATGGTCAACTGCCAGCGCTGCGTGATGATCTGACGTATCAAATTACGATGAGTGGCGGTGGCGTATTTACCTCTTTGACAGATGCTCTTCATCAATTTGTTCTTGCAAATCTTTTTCAAGAAAAACATCTGGGAATCATGGCTAACCAGTTGTTCCCCGTGTCTGTTGTCATCAGCGTTGATGAGAAAGGGACGTGGCTGCTTTCTCAAAAGACGGCGGAAGATATTTTTCCTGGACTCAACACGATACCTACTAAGCCGGAGCTTTTGTTAAGCATGAATAAGATTGCGGCCGGAGTGCTGACAAAATATCTCATCATGACAAGTAGATCGATGGAGGAGATTCATGGAACCGCAATCAGCAATTCTATTGTTACGCCCTATTCATCTTTTATCGCTCTGGTCAATGATGGGCAGCAACGCCAGCTTGAACAAGAAAAAAATCAAGCAAATAAATTTCAGGCTGACTTTGACACAGGCGTCGAGCCGTTAGCAAACCCGATGGGGCAGGCCGCTCTTACCATCGGCGCAGTCCCTGAACCAGAGGAATGGCTGCTGATTGTTCTTGGTTTAGGCCTTATCGTTTTTATTTATCGTCACCGATTCGTGCAACTTATTCGGAGATAGTGGTGCGTATGGTGAAAAATCGAATTTCGAATGGTATAAAAGATGGAGTCGTGATACTCCTCTTTTTACTTTATTTTAGAACGGCTGCGGTTTGGATGTTCCATCTTTTTACGAATATGCCATTCACGGGTTACGATTTTGTTTTCATAACACTGGTAGTTATCGCTCTTGCGATATTTGGATATTCCTATCGTAAAAACTTCTTAGGGCATATTCATTACGCCTATTCCAAACCGGCCATGATCGGTCTCCTCATATTTTTGAGTACGGATATTATCAATACCATTTTTTTTCGATATCAAATTATTTCGGCGGCGGCATTTTTGCTCGGAGGATATTGTCTCTTGGGTTTTTACATCGACCGCAAGGTATGGATACGTGGCGTTTTTTTAGCCGTCATCATAACGTTAACTCTTCCATTTATTGAACATATCCAAACTTTTTTAGGATTTCCTGTTCGTTTAATGACTGCAAAGATCGTCAGTGTACTCCTGCATTGGATGGGTGCAGCAAATATTTCAGATGCAACGGTCATCATGACAGAAAATCATGCCAGTGTGATTGATTTGCCTTGCAGTGGCGTGAAAAGTATCTATACAGGCATCCTTTTTCTCTGTGCTCTCTATTTTTTTCAACGAGTCGCCTTTTCTTTGCGCATGGCGTTGGTGAGTTTAGCGTATTTTGTGTCACTCCTATTCTTTAATATCTGGAGAGTCTTCAGTCTCGTTTATATCTATGGCATTTTGCAATGGATGGAAGTAGGCAATAACCTTCACGTGGCGCTTGGGGCGGGCGGTTTTGTGGCCAGTGGCTTGCTCGCGTGGTTTTTGACAAAGAAGTATCTTTCCCCCATCG
>JGI1358J11329_10001511_pt1 | contig 19098 bp, 18 predicted proteins | sample Subgroupgradi54m_FD_11329 | JGI IMG/M metagenome (IMG submission 11329)
GGAAAAATCGGCCTTGGCCGGAAGACCGGCGCTCACGTGCTCGGCGACCAGTTTCCAGAGACGGCGCAGGAAGCGGTTCGCGCCGGCCACGCCTTCGTCCGACCATTCGAGCGACATCTCCGGCGGGGCGGCGAACATGATGAACAGGCGCGCGGTGTCCGCGCCGTACTGATCGATCAGCGACTGCGGATCCACGCCGTTGTTTTTCGACTTCGACATGGTGCCGATGCCGCTCGACTCGACCGGCTGGCCGTCGCTCTTCAATACCGCGCCGGTGCGGATGCCCTTGTCATCGAACTTCAGCTCGACATCGGCCGGGTTGTAGTAAACCACGCGTCCACTGACGGGCTTGCGGAAGAAGATTTCATTCAGCACCATGCCCTGGGTCAGCAGGCGCGCGAACGGTTCGTCGCCCTGCACCAGCCCGGTGTCGCGCATCACCTTCCACCAGAAGCGCGAGTACAGCAGGTGCAGGATCGCGTGCTCGATGCCGCCGATGTACTGATCCACGGGCATCCAGTATTTCACGCGCGCGTCCACCATCGCGGCCCCATTGTCCGCGCAACAGTAGCGCGCGTAATACCAGGACGAGTCCACGAAGGTGTCCATGGTGTCGGTCTCGCGCCGCGCCGGCTGGCCGCACTGGGGGCAGGAACAGTTTATAAAATCCGCGCGCTTGTTGAGCGGGTTGCCGCTGCCGTCGGGCACGCAGTCCTCCGGCAGCACCACCGGCAGGTCCTTGTCGGGCACCGGCACGTCGCCGCAGCGGTCGCAATGAATAATAGGAATCGGACAACCCCAGTAGCGCTGACGCGAAATGCCCCAGTCGCGCAGGCGCCACATTACCTGCTTGTCGCCGAGACCCTTGATCTTGAGGTCTGCGGCAATAGCATCGACGGCGGCGGTGTAATCGAGGCCGTCGTATCGACCGGAGTTCACGCAGCGCCCGCGCGTCTTGTCCGCATACCATTCCTGCCATGCGTCCGTCGAGAAAGACTCGCTGGAAACTTGAATCACCTGCTTAATGGGAAGCCGGTACTCTTTGGAAAAATGAAAATCGCGCTCGTCATGCGCCGGCACCGCCATCACCGCGCCTTCGCCGTAGCCCATGAGCACGTAGTTGCCGACCCACACCGGCACCGGCTCGCCGGTGAGCGGATGAGTCACGTTGATGCCGGTGGGCATGCCCTTCTTTTCCATCGTCGCGAGGTCTGCCTCCATCACCGTCCCATGCCTGCATTCCTCGATGAAAGCGGCGAGTTTCGGGTTATTCCGCGCGGCGTGCATTGCGAGCGGGTGCTCCGCGGCCACGGCGCAGAAGGTGACGCCCATGATCGTGTCGGCGCGCGTGGTGAACACCCACAGCTTCTCGTCCTTGTCACCGAGCTTGTACGGGAAAGCGAAGCGCACGCCCACGCTCTTGCCGATCCAGTTGGCCTGCATGGTGCGCACCCGCTCCGGCCACTCGGGGAGCTTATCCAGGTCGGCGAGCAGTTCCTCGGCATGCTTCGTGATCGCGAGGTAATACATCGGTATCTCGCGCTTCTCGACCACGGCGCCGGTGCGCCAGCCACGGCCGTCGATTACCTGCTCGTTGGCGAGCACGGTCTGGTCCACCGGGTCCCAGTTGACGACACCGGTTTTCTTGTACGCGATGCCCTTTTCCAGCATGCGCAGGAACAGCCATTGGTTCCAGCGGTAATAATCCGGACGGCAGGTGGCCAGCTCCCGGCCCCAGTCAATCGCGAAGCCGAGCGACTTCAGCTGCTGCTTCATGTACGCGATGTTGTCGTAGGTCCATTTCGCCGGCGGCACGTTGTTCGCGATCGCGGCGTTCTCGGCCGGCAGTCCAAAGGCGTCCCAGCCCATCGGCTGCAACACGTTCCTGCCCTGCATGCGCATAAAGCGCGTCAACACGTCACCGATGGTGTAGTTGCGCACGTGGCCCATGTGCAGCTTGCCGGAGGGATAGGGGAACATCGACAGGCAATAGAACTTCTCCCGTTTCGGGTCTTCCACGGCCTTGAACGTCTGGTGCTTGTCCCAGTATTCCTGGGCGTCTTTTTCTACTTTTTCGGGAAGGTATTGCTCGTCCATCGAATCTTCACATTTCGGCTGAATGCTGGGAAGGCGGAAGGATACCGTAATTCGGGGGTTTCGTCTTTTCGGTCGAATCGCCTTCGGCAATGTTAAAGGCTAATGGCGGGTGGCTCTACCTCTGCAACATTGTTGTCATGCCCGCGGAGGCGGGCATCCAGGTCTTGAAAAGGTATCGCGCGCCTTGCGCGCGATAACATGTAAATCCTGGATCCCCGCCTTCGCGGGGATGACACCTAGATCTCCGTTTTCGCGGAGAGACGGCAACAAGGTTACTTTGCCTTCGCGTCGTATTTCTCGATTACCTTCTGCGTCAGATCCATCCCCTCCTCGGCATAGAGCACACTCCCCTCGGAGGCATCGAGCACGAGATTGAGCTTCATTTCCTTGGCGACATCGGCAACGATAACCTTGATCTCCACGACCGATTTGTTGGCGAATTCGCTATCCTTCTTGCTGACAGCCTGCTTGGCCTCGCCGACCATTTTCTGGTAGGCCTCGGCCTTTTCCTGGAACGCTTTCTGTTTTTCCAGTTTCTGCGCATCGGTCATCAACAGCTGTTCCTTCTGGAACGTCTGCTGCAGCGCCTGAAGCTTGCTTTCCTCGCCGGCAAGCGTGCTTTCCTTTTCCTTGATCAGCTTGTCGAGCTCGGTTTTGTTGCGCTTGCCGACCTTGCTCTCCAGAAGTACCTTATGGAGGTTTACATAACCGACGGTCGGTTTTTCCGCGGCCGAGACAGCGCCGGCAAAAAACATGATCAGCAGTGCTAATAAAGCGAATTTTTTCATTGCTCTTTCCTTGGAATGATTATCTGGCCCACGGTTCGCGGGGCGGACGGCATCATAACATTCCATAACGCTGCGTGCAGCCAGGGACTAATGCCAAGTACAATCAGGCGGGGAACGAAGAACAGGATTCAGCCTGTGGTCAGAGATGCTCCGCTTTTGAGAAAACTTTCAAACTGTTCCGCCGGCAGAGGTTTGCTGAGGAAATAGCCTTGCATCGCGTCGCAACCGTGCTCACGCATGAAGTTCAGTTGCTCCCTGGTCTCCACGCCTTCGGCAACCACCTTGAGCCCGAGACTGTGCGCCATGGTGATGATGGTACCCGCGATCGCCGCATTATCGGCATCGCCGGGGATGTCGCGCACGAATGACTGGTCGATCTTCAGCACGTCGATCGGGAACCGCTTGAGATAACTCAGGCTGGAATAACCGGTGCCGAAATCGTCGATGGATATCCGGATATCCATGGCTTTGAGCTCACGCAGGGTATTGATGGAAGCCTCGGCCTGTTGCATGACCAGCCCTTCCGTTATTTCCAGTCCCAGCGAACCGGGACTGAGGCCGGTTTCCTGCAGAATCTGGTATATGGACGCCGGCAAATCCTTCTGGTGAAACTGGCGCGCGGAAAGATTCACCGCCACGTGGAGTGACGGGAAACCCAGCTTTTGCCAGGCGCGGCATTGCTCGCAGGCGGTGCGCAGCACCCATTCGCCGATGGGGATGATGAAGCCGGTTTCCTCGGCGAGTGGAATAAATTGTGCCGGTGAAATCATCCCGCGCACGGGATGCTTCCAGCGCAGCAAAGCCTCCATGCCGACGACGCGCCCTGATTTGCCATCGGCGATCGGCTGATAGTGCAGGGATAACTCGCCCCGGTCGAGCGCCGACCGCAGGTCGGTTTCGAGCGATAGCCGCTCGGTGGCCCTGGCGGTCATTTCCGCGGCGTAAAACTTGAAGTTGTTCTTGCCGGATTCCTTGGCGCGGTACATGGCCACATCGGCGTTGCGCAGCAGATCTTCGGCGCCGCGATCATCGAAGGGATACAGGGTAATCCCCAGGCTCGCCGTGACGAACAACTCGTGCCCGGCGACGAGAAACGGCTGCTGGAACACATCGAGGATTTTCTGAGCGACATGGATGGCGTCATTCACGTGCCCCATGTCGGCCAGCACCAGCGCAAATTCATCGCCGCTCAGTCGCGCGACGGTATCGCCACGGCGTATCGCGCCATTCAGGCGTATGGCGACCTCCCGGAGGAGAAGGTCACCTTTTCCATGGCCGAGACTGTCATTGATGTACTTGAAGCGGTCCAGATCGAGGAAGACAACACCCACCAGCCGCTCATTGCGATCCGCGTCGGCCATGGTCTGCTCCATGCGCTCGATGAACTGCACGCGGTTGGGAAGGTCTGTGAGGCTGTCGAAATGGGCGAGCTGTTTCAGGCGCCTTTCGCTGTGTTTAAGTTCGGAGATATCGCGCGTGATGCTCAGCATGACCGGAGGCCCGCCCCGGTCATTAGGCATGGCGACGGAGTGCATTTCCATCCACCGATGCGTGCCTTTGAATCCGATCATCTCGAATTCCATTTTACCCTTGTTGCCACGCAGGACATTTTCGATAAAGGCGCGGAAAGGTTCGCGGTACTCCGGCATCAGCAGACCGAATATCGACTTGCCGATCACCTGCTCGGGCCGGCTGGCCTCGATCATGGCCAGTCCCGCCGCGTTCATTTGCAACAGCGTGCCGTCTGCGGCGACGATCTTGACGCACTCCGGTTCCGCGTCGACGATGGCACGCAACTGATTCTCGCTGCGGCGCAATGCTTCTTGCGCGCGCTTATGCTCGATCATCGAACCCAGCTGAGCCGCGATACTGGAGACGATGCCGGTGAAATGCTTGTCTTCATCGCGCGGCTCGCGCAAGAAAAACTCCAGCACCGCAATCACGTCGTTGCCGGCCATCACCGGAATGCCCAACCCCGCCCGTAAACCGGCCTCGGATGCTGCCTGGGTACGCAGGAAATATCCTTCGCGCGTCACATCCCGCGCCCACACCAGTTGCTTCGATGACCATACCCGGCCGGGAAGTCCGATGCCGGGGGCAAATGTCATGTCGAGGCTTTCCTTTCTGAAAGACTCCATGCCGGAAACGCTCGTGTGCCATGCCGGCAAACATTCGAGGTGGCCAGTCTCACCCAGCATCCACACCTGTCCCACGAGCCAGCCGGTGGATTCGCATACCTTGCGCAGCACCACTTCGAGCGCGGAGTACAGATCGTCCGCCTCGCCGACCGCCACCATCATGGTCTGCAGCAGGCGCACCTCGTCTTCGGCGCGCTGGCGTACGATCATCTGGGCTTTCAGGGTCGCGTTGACGGCCGTCAGGCTGGATACATGCATGGCGCGGCTCTTCAAAAAGCCGATCATCAGCGCCATCGCCGGTGTCGTCACCGCCCACATCACGACACGCGCAAAATTCTCGCCGGCATAATGGAAAGGCTGGCCGGGGATGGAAAAGAAATATGCGAAATACAACCATGCCATCGCGGCGCTCACCATGCCGGATGCCATTCCGCCGTAGAACGCGGAGAACGCCACGATGAGCAGGAGAATGGCCGGCGGGTTGGGAATCTTGAATCCGACCCGCAACAGAATCTCGATGAACGCCATGGCGCTCGCGGCCAGTAACGGCCCGCTGAGATTCCGCCAAACATTCGTCTTGGCTGAACGCAGTTCCTGCCCGGTGATGACCATGTCCGCTCCGGCAACCGTTCTCATGCTGGTGCTGCCTTGTTACCTTTAATAATAGGTCAGCCAGAAAGGTCAGCAAGAACCATGCCTGCACGCGGGCGTCAGTCTTTAAGCCATAAGATCAGCGTGTTTTGGCCAGCCGTTTTTGGACACGAGTTCCCACCGCGGCGGCGACCATGAGGAATACCCACGATACGACGGGCCAATTCCCGAGCCGCACATAGGGGGTTGCTCCCTGCATGGGCTGCACCGATGCCGTCAGCGCATGGATCTGAAACTGCGGCGACCGCGCCATGACATCGCCATGATGATCGATCGCCACGGACGGCCCGGTATTGGCGGCGCGCAGCAAGGGGCGGCCGGTTTCGAGCGCGCGCATGCGCGCCATCTGAATCCGCTGGTGCGGCGCCAATGAATCACCGAACCAGGCGTCCTCGCTCACGTTCACCAGAAGCGTCGCGGACGGCAGGGTGCGGATCACTTCTTCGCCAAAGGCATCTTCATAACAGACCGATATGCCGATCTTCTGGCCGGCGGCGAACAATGGCGGCTGATTCGGCGCACCAGAGCTGAAATCCGACATGGGTATCTGGAGGTTCCGCATCAGCCAGGAAAACAACGGCTCCAGCGGCGGGTACTCGCCGAAGGGTACGAGATGCTGCTTGCGGTAAATACCCGGTTGCGGGCTGATACTCACCACGCTATTGAAGTAATGCTGCCGGTCCTTGTCGCGCTCCACCACGCCGAGCAGAAAATCCACGCGCGCCGCCTGACTGACCCGGCGCAGACCTTCGAGATAGCCCGTATCGATTTCATCCAGATACGCCGGGACCGCCGACTCCGGCCAGATGATCAGATCCGATTTCGGCGCCGCGGCGCTCAGCGACGCGTAACGGCTCATGATGGCGGCACGGCTTTCCGGGCGCCACTTGCTCTCGATCGGCACGTTCCCCTGAATTAACGTGACTTGCAGAGGATGGCCGGCCGGTTGCACCCATTCGACCTTCCCGGCAAGCCAACCGCCGATCCAGACGGCGGCGAACAGCGGCAGGCCGAATTTGAGAAATTTTTCCGGTGCGCGCGTGCCCCAGGCGAGCAAGCCGGCGCTCAGCGCGCAGAAGAAACTCACGCCATACACGCCCAACCACGGCGCATAACCGGCGAGCGGACTGTTCACCTGACTGTAACCCAGATTGAGCCAGGGAAAGCCGGTAAGAAACCAGCCGCGAATCCATTCGAACAACACCCAAAGCGAAGGAAGCAACACCAGCGCATGCCAGGCGCCGCGCGCTGAAAAAAAACGCGCTTGTAACCAACCGCACAAGGCTGGATAAAGCGCGAGCCCGGCGACGAACAACAGCACCGCCAGACCGGCGAGCGGCGCGGGCATGTTGCCGTAATGATGCATGCTGACATAGACCCACGACACGCCGAGGCCGAACATGCCCACGCCGTACAGAAAACCGCGGAAGGCCGCACGTCCCGGAGAAGCGTCCGACCACAATACAAACAGCAAGGCGGGAGACAGCACGGCGAGCGGGAACAGATCGAACGGCGCGAACGCGAGCGGGAGCAACAGACCGGCGGCAAACGCCGCCACGTCGGCCGCCGCCGGTGGAAAACGGAAAGGCCTGCTACTTGGCGTTTTGCCGGCCTGCTTGTTCAACCGGAGTCACTTTCAGGAGGTAAACGCGGCGGCTGTCGGCGCGCAGCACTTCGAAACACCAGTTGTCGATGTCGATTTTCTCGCCGCGGCGTGGGACATGTCCGAGACGGCTCATGACCAGGCCGCCCACGGTATCGATTTCCTCGTGCGCGAGCTGGCTGTTGAGGCGCGTATTGAAATCGGCCAGCGTCACCAGCGCCTTGACCACGTATTCACCGCCGTCACGCGGCATGATCATGACGTCGTCTTCGATATCGTACTCGTCCGCAATCTCACCCACGATCTGTTCCAGCACGTCCTCGATGGTCACCAGTCCCGCCACCCCGCCGTATTCGTCCACGACGATCGCCATGTGGTTACGACTGGTGCGAAACTCGCGCAATAGCACGTTCAGACGCTTGCTTTCCGGCACGAATACCGACGGCCGCAGCATGTCGTGGACATTGAATTGGGCGCGTTTTTTCTTGTCGAGGAACAAATAACGCAAAAGGTCCTTGGCGAGCAGAATGCCGATCACCTTGTCCTTGTCCCCGTCCACCATGGGGAAGCGCGAGTGGCCGGATTCGATCAACATCGGCAGGTAGCCTTCGGGTGGGCTGTCCTTGTCCACGACGTCCATCTGCGAACGCGGCACCATGATGTCGCGGACCTTCATCTCGGAGACCTGGAGCACGCCTTCGATCATGTCGAGCGAATCGCGATCGAGCAGATCGCGCTTGGCGGAATCGCGCAGGATCTCGATCAGGTCGTCGCGCGTGGCCGGCTCGCCGAGCAGCGCATGGCTCAATCGGTCCAGCAGCGAGCGCGGCGCGGCCGCCGTGTTCTCGGCGTCCGGCTTGTCATCGTTTTTATCGTTCATTGAATATAGGGGTTGGCGTAACCCAGTTCCTTGAGCAGGCGAATTTCCATTTTTTCCATCACCGCGGCGTCCCGCCGCTTCCGGTGATCGTAGCCACGCAGGTGCAGTATACCGTGAACCACCATGTGCGCCCAATGGGCATTCACGGGTTTACGCTGTGTGTGCGCCTCGCGCCGCACTACCGGCGCACAGATAACCAGATCGCCGAGAATGTCGCTGCGCGTGCCGGGTGGCGCTTCGAACGGGAATGACAGGACATTGGTCGGATAAGACTTGCGCCGGAATCGGTTGTTGAGCGCCGCCGATTCCGCACCGCCCACGATGCGCAGCCCGAGCGCCACGCGCCGGCGTCGCAGGCCTTTCAGGGCGGCGTGCGCCCAGCGGCGCAGGGCGGAATCCGCGGGCAATCCGGCGCGCGCCACACCGTACTGCACGCTCAATCGCAGTTTCATGCTTCGTTTTTCTTGCTGCGTAATTTCTCGATGGCGTTCTCGTGCGTTTCGTAGGCCTCGACGATTTTCTGCACCAGCGCGTGGCGCACGACGTCCTGCGGAGTGAAATGGGTGAAGGTAATGCCTTCGACATTGCGCAGGATTTCCATCGCCTCCTTGAGGCCGGACAGTTGCGTGCGGCGCAGGTCGATCTGGGTGATATCGCCGGTAATCACCGCGGTGGTGCCGAAACCGATGCGCGTGAGGAACATTTTCATCTGCTCCGCGGTGGTGTTCTGCGCCTCGTCCAGGATGATGAAGGATTCGTTGAGCGTGCGGCCGCGCATGTAGGCGAGCGGCGCGAGTTCAATAATATTTTTCTCCAGCAGGCGCGCCACCTTCTCGAATCCCAGCATTTCGTGCAGCGCGTCATACAACGGGCGCAGATAGGGATCGATCTTCTGCTCCAGGTCGCCGGGCAGGAATCCGAGGCGTTCGCCGGCTTCCACCACCGGCCGCACCAGCAGAATCCGTTGCACGCGGCTGGTCTCGAGCGCCTCGACGGCGCAGGCCACGGCCAGATAGGTCTTGCCGGTGCCGGCCGGGCCGATGCCGAAATTGATGTCGTGGGTCAGGATATGACGGATGTACTGGCGCTGGCGCGGACCGCGTCCGCGTACGATGCGCTTGGGCGTGCGCAGCGTAGTTTCGCGATCGTCATCTTCCTCCGGACCGCGCAGCGCAAATTTCTGCAGCATGACATGCACGCCGGCCAGCGTCAGGGCCTCGTCGCTCTTGGTGGCGTCATAGAGATCTTTCAGCAGTTGCGACGTAGCGCTGCTTTCCTCCGGCGCACCGGTCACGCGAAAGACATGGCCGCGATTGGCGATCTCGACGCCCATATATTCTTCGATCTGCTTGAGATGTTCGTCGTGGCTGCCGCACAGGCTGGCGAGCCGGCGGTTGTCCGCGGGGGCGAGGCTGAATTCGATGTGGCTGGGTTTCGGTTTCAATCGTGTGGTGAAATCCTGCAATAGGGCTGGAAATAATTAAGATGCAAAACCGGGCTTAAATCAAGCGCGGCGTATGAACTTTTCGGTAACCAGCCGTCCGCGCAGGGAATTGGTCATGGCTTCGGTGATTTCCACGTCCACGAACCGGCCGATCAACGCAGAGTCGTTGGCGTCAAAATTGACCACACGGTTGTTCTCCGTGCGCCCGCACAGTTGCTGCGGTGACTTGCGCGCCGGGCCCTCGACGAGTATTCGCTGCGCCGTACCCACCATGCGCCGGCTGATGGCCGCGGCCATTTCGATATTGCGGCTCTGCAGTCGGCTCAGTCGCGCTTCCCTGACCTCACGCGGCGTGTCGTCGGTCAGCTCTGACGCCGGCGTGCCGGGACGCGGGCTGTAAAGAAAACTGAACGAGGTATCGAAACCGACCTCCTCCATGAGACTCATGCTTGCGGCGAAATCCGTTTCGGTCTCGCCCGGAAAACCAACGATGAAATCCGTCGTCACGCTGATGTCCGGACGCACATCGCGCAGCTTGCGAATCTTCGACTTGTATTCGAGCACGGTATGGCCGCGCTTCATCAGCGCGAGAATGCGGTCGCTGCCGCTCTGCACCGGGAGATGCAAATGACCGGCGAGTTTCGGCACTTCGGCATAGGCGCCGATCAGCCGTTCGTTGAACACCTGCGGGTGCGAGGTGGTGAAGCGTATGCGTCCGATGCCGTCGATCTCGGCGAGATAGCGGATCAGCAGCGCCAGATCGGCGAATTCGCCGGTGTGCATCGCTCCGCGATAGGCATTGACGTTCTGCCCGAGCAGAATGACCTCGCGCACGCCACGCCCGGCCAGATGCGCCACTTCCGCTATCACGTCATCGAACGGCCGGCTGAATTCCTCGCCGCGCGTGTACGGCACGACGCAGAAGCTGCAATACTTGCTGCAGCCTTCCATGATCGAGACCAGCGCCCGCACACCGTCCACCCGCGGCTCGGGCAGGCGGTCGAATTTCTCAATTTCGGGGAAGGAAATATCCACCGCCGGTTTGTGGTTGGCCAGGACACCGTCCAGCATCTGTGGCAGGCGGTGCAGGGTCTGCGGGCCGAACACCATGTCCACATAGGGCGCGCGCCTTATGATCGCCGCACCTTCCTGGCTGGCGACACAGCCGCCGACGCCAATAACCAGGCCGGGACGCACGACCTTTAGCTCGCGCCACAGGCCCAGTTGCGAGAATACCTTCTCCTGCGCTTTCTCGCGGATGGAACAGGTATTAAGGAGCAATACGTCGGCCTGGGCCGGGTCGTCCGTGGTTTCCAGCCCGTGGCTGGCCGCGAGCGTGTCCGCCATGCGCGCGGAATCGTACTCGTTCATCTGGCAGCCGAAGGTTTTGATATGCAGCTTGCGGGACATGTACCGGGAGGGGCTACGGGATCGGTACTTAATCTACCGTCCGGGGGGCAAAATTACCAGCTGGCAATAAAAAACGCGGGTAGCGCAAGCCACCCGCGTTCGGAGGATTACCGATAACCCCTAGGGCCTGGACTTCTCGCTAATCTGCGACAGGATCGCCACAACCAGCGCCGCGATCGACAAAGCAAAGATATAGAAGATATTTTCCAGGAGTTGAGAATTCGTCGACGCCAGGTAAGTGATTATCGACGGGGTACCAATCCAGAAACTAAGCTTTAACATGACATTCTCCTCCTCAGGATTAAGTCTGCGGGAGGGGCGCTAGCCCGTCATTCCTTTCTACCCACAGATCGTCCCTTACATTAGAGTCTTGGCCATGAGCATCTAAACCACAAGCCGCGACCGACACGTGGTGTTTCGATGGAGATGAGTGGAAACGCCTGGCGAATACCTGAATTCAGTGTTTTAAACGGTGGTAGAGGAACAGGCGCGTCATCCGAGCCAGCAGGTGGCGTGAAAATTGATACCCATTAAGCAGTTACAAGATGAAATTCTTGTTATTACTGATGTAACCAGAGCGGCCTGACAGATCTACATAAGCATCCTCTAATTTTCCGGCATATGCGCTAAACCGGCACGTGCAAAGGTCTGTGAGCTAGCGCATGGAACCCGTGCGTGGACGAGCCCGCAATATAAAGATCGTCTCGCGACGGTCTTTATATTGGCCTCCACACTGCATCCTCTTTTAGGGGCAGGTACGTTAGCGCGGCATATCCCAACAGATGCCAGCCAGGCGTTACGCCTTTCTCCTTGCGACAGCCACCAAACCAATCAAGCCGGAACTGAACAGCCACACAGCGGCGGGTATGGGCACGGGCGTGGTAGACATGGAGCCGGCGAAATAGGCGCTGGTCAGGCAGTCCTTGCCGCTACGCAGGCTGCGCCTCTCGTCACCGATGTGGCACCAGTCGAAGCCCACCACGCGCACCGCGAAAAGCGGGTCGAAGTTACCGAGGCTCACGCCCGAGACCTTGAAACTCAGTTCATCTGTACGCGCCCAAATCTTGCCTTGCAACTGGACGTCGAAGCGGTCTAAGCCATCCATGCGCTTGTTGTGTCTGACCTTCCAACCGTCGGGCAGATCGGTGATCTCTTCGAAGGCGCCATTGCTCAGACCGAAGCCGAATTTCTGAATGCCGAAGCGATCGCCCGCGATGCGGCTGAGCGGATCGAGTGTCTTGACGAGAATATTCACGCCACCGGTATCGTTATCCATCAAGGATACCGACAGGTAGCTGACGTCGTCGGACAATTTATTGGACTGATCCAGGAAAAATGAAACGCTCGCGGCGCGCGCGGGCGCTGCGGCAAGGATCAGCACGCTGACAAAAAATCCATATTGCAGGAAACGCCCTGCGGTCCTTATGTAGTGATTCATAAATCTCCTCCAATAAATACGTCGCCTCGTCGCTCGGCGGGTTACGCCGCTTCGCGGCTAACCCGCCCTACGAAAACTGCTTTACGCTTTCTTGCGCCGCGCCACGCCTACGAGCCCCAGCAGACCGGAGCCGAACAGCCACAGCGCCGCGGGCACGGGAACGGGCGCGGGTAAAGTGCCGCCGTTGCAACCGGTGGAGATGGTGTTAGTGTCCAGGGTCACTGCACCAGTACTCGCCAAGGCACTACCGCAACCAATTGTTGCGCCGGTGTTCAAGGTGATGCTCGCGAGTGCGAGAATATTTCCTTGGAACGAAGTGGTTGTGTCGAGGGTCGCGGAGCTGCCGACATTCCAGTAAACGCCGGCATTTGCACCTGGATTGATCAGGTTAACGACCGAGCCGGGTGAGGTGATGAGCGTGCTCGGCATCTGGAAAACCCAAGCCGCATCGGCGGCACCCCCACCGTCGAGAGTGAGTGTTCCCGTCAAATTACTAGTCCCCGCGAGAACCGTATAGACGCCCGGAGCGAGCGTGAGTCCAGCCAGGTCCACACCCAATGTGGTGCCGGGCCCCAGGAGTCCCAGAGTAGTCAGTGCACCGCCGGCACCGCCGAGTTGACTCTGAGCCAGATTTGCGAACGCATCAGTTTGGTGTACCGTTCCTATAACAACTCCCGGACCGTCATTCGCCACAGTTCCGAAGAAGCCAGTGATTGCAGTACCTGGGCTGACACCCAGATTTCCGGTGAGGGTGGTCGCGCCGGTATTGGTCACCGTCGAGGAGCCCAGGACCGCGAAGCTCGCCAATTCCGAACCTATCGATGCGGCCCATACTTGGGAGGGACCGTACAATGTGCCGAGCACGGCTAATGTCAGCATCGACAACCTTTTTGTATTCATCTTTGTATTCATCGCATGTACTCCTGTTGTTATACTTTCGTTACGCTTCATGGGAGTTGGGGATGCATCTTTCCGAACATGGGGGCATGACTTCATTGCATAATTCTCCTTTTGAGTGGGTTAGGGTTGGGTGTTTGGTTAGTTAACTCCGGTCGCCGCCGCGCGAATCCGATCAATCCCAGCAGCCCCGAGCCGAACAGCTTGCTTAGTAACTCTTTCGAATCTGTTCATTTTCTTTTCCTCTTTAATCTGATCCAGAAAAACATCGGTGCAATCGACCGACCCCTTGCTGGTACTTATCCTGGTGTGCTACGTCAACATTCGCTGTTGACATGCTTCGCGACTATGCGAGCCTCAGCTTGGTCTGCACCAATTCAAAATCGGATCAACCGGAACTAAGTCAATTTGTCACACCGGTTGTACTATCCCACTTCCGTCCACGACGCTCCGTGCGCTAGCGCATGTAAAGAAAATTTTTTTAGGTAAGCCTATCCGCTGCTCTGCATCGTGCGTTTCTCTGGCGCGGCGCTCACCGAGGACGTCGAGGAGCACATTGTCGATGGCGTGACCGTCCGCGTGACCGGCGTCGCCAAGACCATCGCCGACTGCTTCAAGTACCGCAACAAGATCGGCCTCGATGTGGCCCTGGAGACGCTGCGCGAGACCTGGGGCGAGAAGCGCATGACCAGTGACGACATCTGGCGTTATGCCAAGGTCTGCCGCGTGACCAACGTGATGCGCCCGTATCTGGACGGTGAGTGGGTAACCTACCTGCCCGCCCCACTGCCCCGAGAGAAGTGAATGCGGTGAGCTTTGGGCCGGTGACGGACCGCAGCCGGTCCTGACCCGCGTATTGGCCGAGCGAACACCGCGACTGCGCGGGTCTTCGGCCGTCTGCGCCCGACCGTCGTCTTGACCCGTGACGGGCAGAACGGTACGGTGAGGAAGAAAGGAGGTTGAATTTCCTATCCTTGATCTAGCGGCTCGAATACCACGTGCGTCGTACCGTCCCGATACGGGCTCTTCAGCCGGTAGCGAATGTCACCCTGGCTTGTCAGCGCCAGACGCTCCATCGCCACTGCGGGCCGGGCGATATACCGGCACAGCCGCTCCAGCTTCCGCCGCTCAGCGGCCCCGGCGCGACACCGGCGTGCAGCGAAAAACCGGCCGCGTTGGCCACCTGCCGCGATAAATTTTTCCTTAAATCCGCGCCTATCGCTGCTATACCGATCTCTCTATACAACTCACAAAAAAAGACCGTCTCACGACGGCCTTTTCATTAGGCTCTCATACTGCCTCTCTCCCGCTTCAGGGGGCAGGCACGTTAACAGTGGTGTTCAAGTATGAAATGGCGGAAACCAAGGACAAGGCTCTGCCGTCCAGTGTGGCGCCGCCGCCCGGGAACGTGACTCCTGAAAGAGCGATGATGGTTCCCACCATGTGGGCACCGCCGTTGATCGTCGCGGCACTGCCGACATGCCAAAAGACATTCTTAGCCTGAGCGCCGCCAGCCAGGATGACGCTGCGACCGGTTCCCACGACAAGCGTGCTCGCCGTCTGGAAAACCCAAACCGCATCGGCGTTGCCACCGGCATCGAGAGTGAGATCCACTAAGGTTATTGCAAACGAACCGCCCGCGGATTGATAGATGCCAGGAGCGAGCGTGAGTGCACCGAGTTCGCCGGCGCCGGGATCAAAACCTCCTGGCCGTGACGCAGGAGAAGTATCGAGATAAGCGGCGTTCGCAGCGAGAGCGGCCGCGTCGGCGATCACTTTTTTAGCAACCGTACCGGGCGGAGGAACATCCGTGATAACCGTTCCGGTGACGATGCCCGGACAACCCGCTGGCGAATAAGCATCGCCAAATCCATTTTGATCGGTTAATCCCGTGACCAAAGTAGCAGCTGCCGTTGTCCCAACATCTCCCGTGATCTTGGTGGCACCGCAGCTGGTAACCCCGCCGCTACCGCCAAAACCTCCGAACACAGCGGCCGCTCCAAGGCTTGGTGCCGCGCCTGCCGGGCCGGGATCTCCGCTGCCGGAACTTGAGCTTGAGCTCCCTCCGCCACTATCTCCACATCCGGCCACTAAAGCGGCTACCGCCAACACCAGCAACCACATTCGTGGTTTAGAATAATTTGCGAATCTGTTCATGTGCGTTCTCCTGTTCCTTACGATACCGAAATTGGCATCGATGTAATCGGATGGGTGGACTCTCAGATAAAAATTGGGTCAACGGGCTGTGAAGCCATCCATCGCTAAACCTCTTGTACTCGTTACACCCTCGGTGCACTGTGCGCTGGCAAACAGAACGGACTTTTATTGCGCGAACTTTTAGATCCCAGTTCTTGCTATCTTGACGGCCAATGTCTCTACGTACCCCATACCCCAAATGATGCTGTGCGCTATCGCACATACAGCGATAACTATTCTCTATAACCTCCCTTGCCAATCAATAAATGTCGCTCAGACCGTGATCTCGCCACATGAGTGAAGCTGACTCCGAAGTCGTGGATGTGTCGTCCACCGCGGGCGCCGACCCTGTAGCGGTCGCGGCGCACGTGAACCGCATCTCGCGCACGGGCGCGGCAGTCGTTGTACTTGCGGTTATCGCGCTGGTTGCGGCGCTGTATCTCGCACGCGCCTTCTTTGTGCCGTTGCTGATCGGAATCCTCGCCAGCTACATGCTGCGCCCGGTGGTGGACTGGCTGAAGGCGCTTCACGTACCGCGGCCTGTGGCGGCGGCATTGGTTCTCGTCGTGCTTGTCAGCAGCTTGTCCTGGATCGCCTTGTCGTTGCGCGACGAAGCCACAACGATGATCGAGAATCTTCCCGAGGCCGCCCACAAGCTGCGGCAAAACTTGAGCGCCGCTCGCGCTGGCAGCCCGACGGCGCTGCAAAATATGCAAAAGGCCGCCAACGAACTTCAAGGAGCTGCCGCCGACGCGGGCTTGAAGCCGGGAGCACGCGCGGTCGTGGCTCGCGAGCCCGAGCCTACCGCCTGGCTGCGCGACTACGCGCTCGCGCAGTCAGCGCTGCTGATCGCGGTTGCCGCTCAAGCACCGATCGTGTTGCTGCTCACCTATTTCCTGCTCGCCTCGGGCCAGCACTTCCGGCGCAAGCTGGTGCAGTTCGTCGGGCCGTCGCACCAGAAAGAGACCGTGCACATCCTCGAAGAGATCGACGTGCAGATTCAGCGCTATTTGCTCGTCACGCTCGTGTCGAACACCTTGATTGGCGTCTGTACCTGGCTCGCGTTCCAAGCGCTGGGAATGGAGCAGGCCGGCGTATGGGGCTTCGCCGCCGGCGTGCTGCACTTTATGCCTTACCTGGGCCCGGCGTTGATCGCACTCGCCAGCGGCGTGGCCGCTTTTATGCAATTCGGGTCGCCGCTCAATGCGCTCGCCGTCGCGGGGGCGTCGCTTCTGGTGGCGGGTGTGGTTGGTGTGATGTTCATGACCTGGCTACAGAGCCACTTCGCGCACATGAACGCCGCCGTGCTGTTCATCGCCTTATTGTTCTTCGGCTGGTTGTGGGGTGTATGGGGTCTGCTGCTCAGTGCACCACTGGTCACCATCGCCAAGGTGGTTTGTGATCGTGTCGACTCACTCAAACCGGTGGGCGAACTGCTGGGGCGTTAGCAGGTTGCTGAAATAAATCCATCTCGTGCGCATGACTCAGGCTGCGCGTCACGCTAGCGTGAATTTAATCTCTAAATACCAGAACGGACGCGGCGACTACCTCAGTGCTTTCTGGAACGTCATCAACGGGGAGTATGTGGGTCAGCGGCTGGAAAGCGTGCTTGCCGGCAAGGTGCAGCTCTGCACCGGTGAAGCATAGATTTAGCACACCGTACGCTAACGCACTGAACGTTTTCGACGGAGGGGGATAATTATCGTAACGAGGGGCCCCTGGAACTATCGATCTCACAGGAGGGTTCTCCCGGTTTCAGCATGACGGGGAAAATTTCAAACGCCGATCCCGTCGAACAGATGAAATCGGCGCTGGTGTGCGATGAAACGAAGTAGTGTTTGTTAGGCGGCGCCACTGTTCGCATTGAACACAGCGTCCATGTAAAGAAAAGGAGAATTGCTATGTTATACACTCTCGCAGTTGTTCTGATCATCTTGTGGCTCCTAGGACTCGTCTCTTCCTACACCATGGGTGGTTTTATTCACATTCTGCTGGTGATCGCTATCGTGGTCATCCTGATTAATGTCATCAGTGGAAGAAGAGCCCTGTGACCCTATCTTGGGACCAGGCGTGAATATCAAATAGAAGGGAACGATGGGCCAGTGGCCCCTTCCCATAGGCTTTATCCTGAGTAAGGAGGGGTGTCATGTTGAAGCTGAGTATTTTAATCGGTATACCGTCGGCAATCACATACATGGCGTCGACCAGTTCTCAGCAGATAGATAGTATTTTATTTATTTTCGCGCTGTCCGCAGCAGCACTATTGGTGGCGATTCTGTCGCAGATCAGCAATAAGTCCAGGTTATAGCGATTATTATATTTATTTAAGGAGATTTCCCGATGGACAAAACAACCTCTCTCGCCATTCTTGCCGGGGGTATCCTGCTGGTGATCTTCGGTGTCAACGCGTCGAATTCACTCAGCTCCGACATTTCCCGAGTTTTCACCGACGCGCCTACCGACAAGGCGATATGGATGCTGGTCGGCGGCGTTGCCGCGTTGATTATCGGGCTGGTGGGAGTGCTGCGTGGTTCGAGAAGTTGAGAAGATTGGCCTGATCTTTCATCTGTACCGGCATCCTCCAATAACAACAGGTGCCTGAAATCTATCTATGGCGCCAAGATCACGGTCTCGCTGATTTCTGCGTCACGAGAGGATCCGGTGTCGCCAGCTCCGCGCCATCCGCCATAACCCGAAGCCACTGATCACCAAAGTCAACAGTCGCCAAGGACGCGACACAACAGTGATGACAACGGGGAGCAGCAAAGTCTCGGGGTGGCTTTTAAGATAGTGAATTCCGTCGCGAACTCTGTCAATCATTCGCGAGAGTCGCCGCAACGAAGCGCCATTTTTCGCAATCGCAGCGCGTTCAATAGCAATTCGCGCGACGAGATCGTGACGCTGCCTCACCAACGCTAAAGTTGTCGCATTGGTCATGGTGAATTCAACTGCTGCCGGTCTTTGTAGAGTTCGGCCAGGCTCGCTTCGAATATACGCGGCCTTGATTTAAGCTTGGCGCGAACCATGCCCCCGGAAATGCCGGCACCCGCGAGAAACAATACGGCGAGGAACGCCACGGCATGCAAGCGATAGGGTGTATCCCAATAAACCGCGATGACGAACAGCACCGCGAGGATGATCATCATAAAAGTAAAAAACAGTGCCAATACCGCACCGAATAACAACGAAGTCAGCCTGAGTTTTTCTTCGGCAAACTCGGTCGCAAAAAGCTGCAAACGTGTGTGCAGATGAGAGACCAGGCTCGCGGCCAGGTTCTTGACGGAACCGAAAAGCCCGACTGGAGGCGCGTCGGCGGACGGAATGTCACGATTCACAGGCTGATTTCCACTGAAGCGTCAACGCTTCCCAACCAAAAAGCCGATCAATATGCCAACACCGGCGGCGATGCCCACGGCAGTCCACGGGTTGCCCTTCACGTAGTCGTCGGTTGCTGTCGCGGCCTGCTTGGCCTTGTCGACGACGTGTCGCTCGGCCTCCGCCAGACTCGTCTTGGCACTCGTTAACTTCTCCGCAAACTTCGCCCGCGCGGCGTTGA
>JGI1358J11329_10001515_pt1 | contig 19067 bp, 14 predicted proteins | sample Subgroupgradi54m_FD_11329 | JGI IMG/M metagenome (IMG submission 11329)
CCCCGCCGAGCTGCTGGCGGCCGTGGGCCTGGGCGATGAGTGGCTGCCGGCCGCCAGGGCCGCCGCGCGACTGTTTCCCCTGCGCGTGCCGCGCGGGTTTGTCGCGCGCATGCGACCCCGCGACCCACGCGACCCCTTGTTGCGGCAGGTATTGCCGCTGGCTGAGGAATGCCTGACGGTCGAGGGTTTCGGCGCCGATCCGGTCGGCGATCTCTTCGCCATGGTCGTCCCCGGCGTGCTGCACAAATATCACGGACGCGTGCTGCTGACGGCCACCGGCGCCTGCGCCGTGCATTGTCGCTATTGTTTCCGCCGCCATTTTCCCTATGCCGAGGCCAACCCCGTAGTCGATCAGTGGCGCCAGGCATTGGACTACATCGCCGGCGACGATTCGATCACCGAGGTCATCCTGAGCGGCGGCGATCCGCTCAGCATGTCCGATCGCCGTCTCGCCGACCTGGCGCGGCGTCTGGAAACGATCCCGCATCTCCGGCGTTTGCGTCTGCACACCCGCCTGCCCATTGTGTTGCCCGAGCGCGTGAACGATGAACTCCGCAACTGGCTCGGCGCGACGCGGCTCAAGACGGCGGTGGTCGTGCACGCGAATCATGCCAATGAAATTGATTCCTCCGTGATGGCGGCGCTGGCGGATCTCAAGGCGTCTGGTGCGGAGCTGCTCAATCAGTCGGTGCTGTTGCGCGGTGTCAATGACAGTACCGAGGCGCTGATGGCGCTGAGTGAAAAATTGTTCGAGGCGGGAGTTTTGCCTTATTACCTGCATCTGCTCGACAAGGTGCAGGGCGCGGCGCACTTCGAGGTGGAGGAGGTCGCCGCTCGGCGCCTGATGGTGGAGCTTAACCGGCAATTGCCGGGCTATCTGGTGCCGCGGCTGGTGCGTGAAATTCCCGGCGCGCCGGGAAAGGTGTGGCTGACTTGAGCGGACGAATGCGTTTCCCGCGGATTGCGCATTGTGAAAATTAAACCAAACCTGGTCAGGATTCTCCGGCTGTTAGCAGCCGGAAACTCGTCTCCGGGCGCACCGGAACAAGGCCTTTTCCGGTTTTCAAATAACTTGCCCGTTGCTGCAATAAAGACGGTTCCTCTCCCGGGATAACATGGACCTTTGCTGGATATGTCCTGCCACACGAGAGTAGACTAATACAGCATAATTTGGATACCGGAAGTTTTTAACTTTCATAGACAACATGCAACAAGGAGGAAGCGATGAACAAGAAAACAAGCAAATCTAAATCCGTAGCCCTGAAGAAATCCCGCTCGATGACGCGCCGGAAATTTCTGACGGCCACGGCGGCTTCTGTCGGTGGTGCGGCGGCGATCGGGTTCCCGATGATTTCGCGCGCGGAGGTAACCTCGCTGCGGTTCCAGAGCACCTGGCCGGCCAAGGATATCTTTCATGAGTACGCGCTCGACTTCGCCAAGAAGGTGAACGACATGACCGGCGGCGAACTCAAGATCGAGGTGCTGCCGGCGGGCTCGGTGGTGCCGGCCTTCGGCCTGCTCGACGCGGTATCGAAGGGCACACTCGACGGCGGCCACGGCGTGCTCGTCTATCACTACGGCAAACAGAATGCCTTGGCGCTCTGGGGTTCGGGTCCGGCCTTCGGCATGGATGCCAACATGCTGCTCTCCTGGCACAAGTATGGTGGCGGCAAGGAGCTGCTCGCCAAGCTCTATCAGTCCATCGGCGCCAATGTTGTGTCCTTCCCCTACGGTCCGATGCCGACGCAACCGCTCGGCTGGTTCAAGAAGCCGATCACCAAGGCAGCAGACTTCAAGGGCCTCAAGTACCGCACCGTGGGTATCTCGATTGACGTATTCACCGCGCTCGGCGCGGCGGTCAACGCGCTGCCCGGTGGCGAAATCGTGCCGGCGATGGACCGCGGATTGCTCGACGCGGCGGAGTTCAACAACGCGAGTTCCGACCGCCTGCTCGGCTTCCCGGACGTGTCCAAGGTGTGCATGCTGCAGAGCTACCACCAGAACGCCGAGCAGTTCGAGATCACCTTCAACAAGACCAAGTACGAAGCGCTGCCGGCCAAGATCCAGGCGATTATCGCAAACGCCGTGGAAGCCTCTTCCGCCGACATGTCGTGGAAGGCCGTAGACCGCTACTCGACGGACTACATGGAGATGCAGACCAAGCAGGGCGTCAAGTTCTACAAGACCCCGGACGCAATTTTGCAGAACCAGCTCGACGGTTACGACGCGGCGGTGGCGAAACGCAAGGACAACGCGATGTTCAATGAGATTCTCGAATCGCAGAGGAAGTTCGCCGAGCGCGCGGTACGCTGGGACCTCGACACCAACGTTAACCGGCGCATGGCGTACAACCATTACTTCGCGCCCAAGAAGCCGGCCGCGAAGAAGGGCTGAACCCAACGTAGCTTGCACAAGACACACCATCCGGCGACCCCGGATGGTGTTTTTTTGGATGCCACTGCCAACGGGGCGGAGGTGGCATATAATAAATTCCCGGCCCACCGCCGCAGCATTGAGGGGTTTCGTCCATGCAGAAACTATTGCTCTTCATTGACAAGTTGAGCACCTGGGTCGGCCAGGCCTTCTCCTTCTGCATCGTGATACTCACGCTGCACATCTCATGGGAAGTGTTCTCGCGCTACGCGCTGGACGCCCCGCGCGCGTGGGCCTTTGACTTCATGATCATGATGTACGGGACCCTGTTCATGATGGCCGGCGCCTACGCGCTGTCGAAGAACAGCCACGTGCGCGGCGACGTGCTCTACGGCTTCTTCAGCCCGCGCACCCAGGCGGCGCTCGACCTCACGCTCTATTTCGTATTCTTCATTCCCGGCGTGATCGCACTGACCTACGCGGGTTACGACTACGCCGCCGATTCGTGGCGAATCAGCGAGCACTCCACCATCACTTACGAAGGCCCGCCGATCTATCCGTTCAAGACGGTAATCCCGCTGGCCGGGGCGTTCCTGATGGCGCAGGGGATCGTCGAGATCGTTCGCTGCATCATCTGCCTCAAGCAAGGCGAATGGCCCTCGCGTCAGATAGATATCGAGGAAGTGGACGTCGACAAGCTGAAGAAAGAACTGCACGTCAAGGACGAAGACATCCAGAAGCTCGACAAATACGTCATACAACAGGAGCGCCACAAGTGAAGCTGCGCAAGGAACTCTGGTTCGGCTTCGCGCTGATGGTGATCATCATTACCCCCAGTCTTGTATTCATGCCCTGGGGCCATATCACCAACGGCCACCTGGGCCTGCTCATGCTGGCGCTGATCGTGGTGGCCATCATGCTCGGCTTTCCCACGGCCTTCACGCTCATGGGGATGGGCGTGTTCTTCTCCTGGCTCTACTATCGTAGCGTCGACCCGCAGCTTGCCGTCCAGCAGGTCCTCGACCTGTTCGTGCAGCGCACCTACGGCGTAATGTCGAACGACGTGTTGATCGCGATTCCGCTGTTCCTGTTCATGGGCTATCTCGTTGAGCGGGCAAAGCTGATTGACCGGTTGTTCAGGAGTCTGCATATGGCCACCGCGGGGATTCCGGGGTCGCTTGCGGTGGCGACGATTGTCACTTGCGCGATCTTTGCCACCGCGACCGGCATCGTCGGCGCGGTGGTGACGCTGATGGGACTGCTCGCGTTCCCGGCGATGCTCAAGGCCGGATACAACGTCAAGATCGCGGCGGGCGCGGTCACCGCGGGCGGCTGCCTTGGAATCCTGATTCCGCCCTCGGTGATGCTGATCGTTTATGGCGCCGTGGCGGGGGTGTCCGTGGTCCAGCTCTACGCCGGCGCCTTCCTTCCCGGCTTCATGCTCGCGGGACTTTATATCGGGTACGTCATCGTGCTCGCCAAGTGGAAGCCGCATTTGATGCCTCCGCTCCCCGAGAGCGAGCGGCACGTGCCGCTTTCGCCTTTGGCACAAAGATTGGCGCCGCATCATCGCAACGCGTTGATGGGGCTGTGGCGTGCGCTCACCGGAGGCGTTGGCGCCGGTGTCGCGAAACACGCCGTGTTCGGGCAGTTTTTCGTCGCGCTGCTGCCGGCGCTCGCCATGGTCGCCATCTTGGGCGTCACCTATCGGGTGGCGACCGCGCCGGTGATCGAAGCCAGCACCGCCGGGTTGGTCGAGGCGGGCGGTTTGATCGCAGCGCCCGTAGAGGAACAGGAACCGACGGGCCTCATCGGCGCAACGGAAATCGAAGCGGAAAAATCCGGGGTCCAGGAACCCCCCGCCGAAGGCGTGAAAGAAGTCGCTCCGCCAGCCGCGGCGGAGGCGGCGAAGCCCGAAGTCGTGGAAAAGGCGGCCGTCGTCGAACCCGAACGGCTCCCGGTTCCGACATGGTTCTGGGTCGTTTGCGCCATCGCCATCGCCTTGGTCGTCGTCCGCTACTGGCGCTTCAACTGGCAGCGGTTCGAGATATTCAAGATGCTGCTCAACTCGTTCTTCCCGCTGGCGCTGATGATCCTCGCGGTGCTCGGCTCGATCGTGGTCGGTCTGGCGACACCTTCCGAGGCGGCGGCGGTGGGCGCGTTCGGCGGGTTCATTCTGGCGGGGGCCTACCGTTTCTTCGCCTTTTGGCAGGAGGGGAAGTCCAGCGGCAAGAATACCGGCAAGGTGATCTGGAGCACGGTGAAGGAGCTCGGTGTCATCGTCAAGGAGTCGTCCTTCCTCACCGCCAAGACGAGCGCGATGGTGTGCTGGCTGTTCGTCGGGTCCGGTATTTTCGCGGCGGCATTCGCGCTGCTCGGTGGGCAGGAGCTGATCGAGAAATGGGTACTGTCGCTCGACATGAGCCCGGTGCAGTTCATGATGCTCTCCCAGTTCATCATTTTCATCCTCGGCTGGCCGCTCGAGTGGACCGAGATCATCATCATCTTCATGCCGATCTTCATTCCGCTGCTGAAGCATTTCAGCATCGATCCGTTGTTCTTCGGGTTGCTGGTGGCGTTGAACCTCCAGACGGCGTTCCTGTCGCCGCCGGTGGCCATGGCGGCGTTCTATCTCAAAGGTGTCTCGCCGCCGCATGTCACACTCAACCAGATCTTCGCCGGCATGATGCCGTTCATGGGTATCCAGCTGATCGCACTGGCCCTGCTGTATATATTTCCGCAGATCGGCCTGTGGTTGCCTCAAGTATTTTATAGTAACTAACAGGGATGTTTCGGCATGAGTCGGCCCCGGGTCCTGGTGACGCGCGAAGTGTTTGACGATGTGCTCGAGTATCTCGCGCGGCATTTTGACGTCACGCCGAACCAGGCGGACACGCCCATGAGTCCGGCGGCGCTGGCGCAGGCGCTCGCGGACAAGGAGGGTGCGCTCACGACCCTGAGCGAACGCGTCGACGCCGCGCTGCTGGCGCAATGTCCGAAGCTCAAGGCGGTGTGCAACATCGCCGTCGGCTTCAACAATATCGATCTCAAGGCTTGCACCGAGCGCGGGGTCATGGCCACCAACACCCCCGGTGTGCTCGACGACTCGACCGCGGATTTCACCTGGGCGCTGATCCTCGCAACCACGCGGCGCGTGACCGAGACTGAGGCCTGGTTGCGTGCCGGGCAGTGGAGCGGCTGGAAACTCAAGCAGTTTCTCGGAACCGACGTGCACCACGCCACGCTCGGCATCCTGGGCATGGGGCGCATCGGTCAGGCCGTGGCGCGCCGCGCCCGTGGCTTCGACATGACCGTGCTGTACCACAATACCCGCCGCCTGTCGGCGGAAGTTGAGAAAAGCTGCCACGCGGCGTATGTAAGCATGGATGAACTGCTCGCGCGCGCCGACATCCTCACGCTGCACATGCCGTACTCTCCGGCGACGCACCATATTATCGGCGCGAAGCAACTGGCCAGGATGAAGAACACGGCCATTCTTATTAATGCCGCGCGCGGCGGTGTGGTGGACGACGCCGCGCTCGTCGAGGCGCTGAAGCGCGGAACCCTCGCCGCGGCGGGCCTCGATGTATTTGAAAATGAACCAACGCTCAATCCGGAATTCTTGAAACTGAAAAATGTCGTGTTGACGCCGCATATCGCCTCGAGCACGGAGGCGACGCGCCGCAACATGGCGATGACGGCGGCGGAGAATCTGGTGGCGGCACTGACCACGGGCAAGCCGCCCAACCTGCTCAATCCACCAGTATAAAATGCTGGAAGCCCTGCATCACCTGGGCGTGAAGGCAGCCCTGCAAGGCCTGCGTGAAGACCGTTTCACCAGCGAAGCGCTGACGCGCGATTGCCTGACTCATATCACGCGACTCGACCCGAAAATCGAAGCCTGGGCCTGGCTCAAATCCGAAGCGGCGCTGGAAACCGCGCGCGCGGCGGATCAGCATCGGCACGCGGGTAAACAAGGCGCGTTGCTGGGGGTGCCGGTCGCGATCAAGGATATTGTCGACGTGCGTGGTGTGCCGACGCGCATGGGTTCGCCGGTTTTCGAGAATAACATCCCGTCGACATCCGCGCGCGTCGTGCGCCGCTGGGAAGAGGCCGGCGCGGTGCTGCTGGGCAAGACCGTGACCGCGGAGCTGGCGTATTTTTCACCGGGCAAGACGCGCAATCCGTGGAACCCGGCGCACACGCCGGGCGGTTCCTCGAGCGGTTCCGCCGCCGCGGTGGCGGCGCGATTCGTGCCGGCGGCGCTCGGCACGCAAACCAACGGTTCGGTTATCCGGCCCGCGGCGTTCTGCGGCGTCGTCGGATACAAGCCCAGCGCCGGGCTCATCTCGCGTTCCGGCATACTCAAGTTCAGCCAGACGCTGGATCAGGTCGGCGTCTTCACGCGCGGCGTTGCCGACGCGGCGGTCGTGGCGAGCGCACTAATCGGTCATACGCCGGATGATACCGACAGCCTGTCCGATTTCGCGCTGGTGCCGCAGGACCTCGATCCCAAGCCGTTGTTCCAGCCGCCGCGGCTGGCGGCGGTGCGCTCGCCGGCGTGGCATCTCGCCGACGCCGAGCAGCAGGAAAATTTTCTTCAGAGCATCGCCACGTTGCGCCGCGCCGGGACCGTGGTAGAGGCGGCGGTGCTGCCCGAAGCGTTTCAACGCGCGCACGATGTGCACCGCACCATCATGCACTACGAAGGCGCGCGGACGTTCGCTACTTTGCAGGAGCAACACCGGGATAGCTTGAGCGCCGAGATCAATCGCCTGATCGATGACGGCGCGCAGATTACCGAAACCGACTATTATGCTGCGCTCGAGAGTCGTACGCGCCTGCAGGGCGAGCTTGGCGATTTCCTGCGGCGCTACGATGCCTTGCTGACGCTGCCCGCCCGCGGCGAGGCGCCCGCTACGCTCGAACATACCGGCGACCCCGTGTTCTGCACCCTGTGGACACTTTGCGGCGTGCCGGCGCTGACCATTCCCTCGGGGTTGGGTGCCCACGGCATGCCGCTCGGTTTACAGCTGGTCGGTAGCTATCTGCAGGACGCGCGCCTGCTGCAGGTGGCGCTATGGTGCGAGCAAGCAATCGGATTCCGGGGAAATCCCCCGGAACTTTAGTTCTCGCTGTACGCAAATCACGCAATTGGCTCTTTACACCGGCGGCTTTTCCTTTTTAACTGGGGCATCGCGATTTTTTCAGTAGGGGTGCAACGATGGCGATGAAGCTGGGTTTTATCGGACTCGGCATCATGGGTCGACCGATGGCGCTTAACCTGCGTCGCGCGGGGCACGCGCTGTGGGTGTACGGCCGGCGCGCGGAGACCATGAAGCCGCTGGCCGAAGCCGGAGCGATCGCCTGCCTGTCGCCGCAGGAGGTGGCGGCGAACGCCGACGTGATCTTCATCATCGTTTCGGACACGCCGGACGTGGAGCAGGTGATCCTCGGCGACCAGGGCGTCATTCATGGAGCGCGTCCGGGTGCGGCGGTGGTGGACATGAGCACGATTTCTCCGGCGGCCACGCGGGTATTCGCCGGGAAACTCGCGCAGCGTGGCGTGGAGACGCTGGATGCGCCGGTTTCCGGCGGCGAGGCGGGCGCGATCAAAGCCACACTCTCTATTATGGTAGGCGGCAAGGCCAAGATCTTCGAGCAGGTCAAGCCGCTGTTCGAGGCCATGGGCAAGAACATCGTGCACGTGGGCGATCATGGCGCCGGGCAGGTGGCCAAGGCCTGTAACCAGATCGTGGTGTCCCTGACCATCGAGGGCGTGAGCGAGGCGCTGACTTTTGCGCGCCGCAACGGCGTGGACGCGGCCAAGGTGCGCGAGGCGCTGATGGGCGGCTCCGCCGGCAGCAAGATACTGGAAGCGCACGGCAAGCGCATACTTGACAACGATTTCAAGCCCGGCTTCACGGTGAAGCTGCATCAGAAGGACCTGCGCATCGTGATCGAGGACGCGCACAAACTCGGCATCGGCCTGCCGGGTACGGCGCTGGTGGCGCAGCACCTGAACGCGCTCATGGGCAGCGGCGATGGCGAACTCGACTCCGCCGCGATCGTGAAGGTCGTGGAGCGGATGTCCGGAAAATCCGTGAAGTAACGAATGACCATCGCAACTAGAACCTATCTCAAAATATATGTAGGGTGGGCACCGCCCACCGTCGGACAGCCAGCGAAGCCGTGTTGGTGGGCGATGCTTCCAGCCCGGGGTGCAACAAAACCTGTTGCACCCGTTCGGCGGCACGAACACACGTTAAGTGTGTTCGTGGAAACTCCGCCTCACCCTACAAAATATGCCAGAGTATTTTTGAGATAGGTTCTAGACATAAAACATATCGCGCAATCCGGACCGGAGATGGCGCGGGAGGGGTGAATGATTGCCTGGTTGAGTGACGCGCACACCTGGATTGCGCTACTTCAGATTATCGGCGTCAACATCGTCTTGAGCGGCGACAACGCGGTGGTGATTGCGCTGGCGTGCCGTACCTTGCCGCCGAAACAGCAGCGTCTGGCGATTCTTTTCGGCGCCGCCGGCGCCATCGTGCTGCGCGCCGTGCTCACGGTGTTTGCCGTCCTGTTACTCGCCAAGCCTTACCTCAAGCTCGTCGGCGGGGTGCTGTTGCTCTGGATCGCCATCAAGTTGCTGCTGCCGGATAACGATGGCGACGGCGAGACGGATGGCAAAGCGGGCATCTATGCCGCCATCAAGACCATCGTGATTGCCGATCTGGTGATGAGCCTGGACAATGTGCTCGGCGTCGCAGCCGTTGCCAAGGGTGACGTGGTCTTGCTGGTTCTGGGGCTTCTGATCAGTATGCCGCTCATCATCTATGGCAGTACCCTCATCATGCGGTTGATGGGACGTTTCCCCGTGGTGATCACCTTGGGCGCCGCCCTGCTTGGCTACGTGGCCGGCGAGATGGCGGTGACCGACCCGGTGGCGGTGCCCTGGATCGAGGCGAATGCGCCGTGGCTGCACATGTTTGCCCCGCTGCTGGGCGCGGTCTTGGTGGTGCTCGCCGGCAAGTATTTTGCGCGCCGCAAGAAACGCGCGGTGGTCGAGGTCGCGGTGGAACAGCAGGAGCCCAAGCCGTGACGCGGGTCGCTATATGAATAAACGGGAGGAACAATGATCAAGATACTGGTAGCCGTGGATGGATCGGAGAACTCCAACCGGGCTGTGGATTACGTGTTGCGGCTCGCGCAAATCAGTTGCGTACTTTTGGAAGCGCATGTGCTGAACGTGCAAGCTCCGGTATCGTTCGGCGACATTAAAAAGTTTGTCGGCCAGGAAGCGCTCAATGCCTATTATCACGACGAAGGCGCGAAGGCGCTGGTGTCGGTGCGCCAGCAGCTCGACAAGTCTTCGGTGGCGCACAACTATCATATTGGCGTCGGCCAAGTGCCCGAGACCATCGTCAACTACGCACACGAACATGGCTGCGCCCAGATCGTCATGGGGACGCGGGGGCTGAGTTCAGTTTCAAGCCTGCTGCTGGGCTCGGTGGCGTCCAAGGTGCTGCATCTCACGGACATTCCGGTGACCTTCGTCAAGTAGCCGTCCGGGGGATGGCGGCGGGCGGTAATCGGGTACAATTTCCGCATGAGCACGCGCGCCGAAATCCTCAGGATGCTGTCCGACGGCGCGTTTCATTCCGGCACCGACCTGGGCAAAAAACTTGGCATCACGCGCGCCGCAGTGTGCAAAAACATCCGCCGCCTGACGCAATCGGGACTGGACGTGCATCGCGTGACCGGGCGCGGCTACAAACTCGACGCGCCGCTTACGCTGCTGAATCGTACCCGCATACTGAAGCATCTGGGCGCCGCGGCCGCGGATTTCCGCGACCGTCTGCACGTCCTCGACGAAACGGATTCGACCAATCGCCATCTCGCCGAACTCATCGCGCCCGCCAAGACCCTGAACGGCATCACCTGCCTTACCGAGGCGCAGTCGGGCGGTCGCGGCCGGCGCGGCCGTGCCTGGGTCGCCACCCCATACCACAATCTCATGTGCTCCATGGCCTGGCAGTTTCCCGGCGGTCCGGGTCTTGTCTCGGGACTGAGCCTGGCCGCCGGCCTGGCGGTGCTGCAAGCGCTCGAGGAATATGGCGTCGATGATGCGGGACTCAAATGGCCGAACGACGTGTTGTGGGACGGACGCAAGCTCGCCGGGCTGCTGGCCGATGTGCAGGGCGAGTCGGCCGGCCCGACACAAGTGATCCTCGGAGTGGGTGTAAACGGTTATATCGGTCGCGAGGATGCCGAGCGCATCGATCAGCCGTGGGTGGATCTGCGCAACATTCTCGGTAAAACCGCCGACCGCAACCGCCTCGCGGCGCTTGTTATGCGCCATCTGCGGAGCATGTTTCAGGAATTCGCGGCGAAGGGTTTTGCCCCGTTCCGCGAGGCATGGTCGTCGCGCCACTTGTATCACGGCCGGCGCGTGCGCCTGATCCAGGGTGACCGGGAATTTCTCGGGACGGTCGAGGGCATAGATGAAAACGGCGGTCTGATCGTTCGTCATGCCAACGGAAAGCAGGTGTTTCATTCCGGTGAGATCAGTGTGAGAGCGGCGGGATGAGCAATGAATCTATTAATTGATCTCGGCAACAGCCGCCTGAAATGGGCGCAGCAGGCGCCCGGTCTCTGGCGCACGGAGGCGGCCTTGCTCGAACACGCGATGCCGTCACTGCTGGACAGGCTGTGGCGCGACATGGCCGCTCCGCGGAAGATCGTCATGTGCAGCGTCTCAACCTCTGAACGAATGCATGCACTGGAGAAATGGGTCCAGGCACGCTGGTCGGTCGTACCGCAAATTGTCCGCGCGCAGGCAGAGCAGCTTGGCGTGCAGAATCGTTACCGGCAGCCGGAGCAGCTCGGCGTGGATCGATGGGTGGCGCTGATCGGCGCGCGCGGACTCACCAGCTCCGCGGCGTGCGTGGTGGATTGCGGTACCGCCGTCACGGTGGATGCCTTGTCAGCGGACGGCGAGTTTCTCGGCGGCGCGGTTTTTCCGGGCCTGCGTTTGTTGCGCGACAGCCTCGTGCAAGGAACGGCCGGCATCCCCGCCACCGAGGGTGACGCCACCGATTGTCTGGCGCGTTCCACGGCCGATGGCGTTGCCGCCGGGACCTTGTTTGGCTTGGCGGGCGCGGTGGAGCGGTTGATTGACGAATACCACCACACGCTCGGCGCGACGATGCGGGTTTTCCTGACCGGCGGCGATGCCCCGGTACTGGCCGCGCGGCTGCGCGCGGCGCACACACCGGTTCCGGACCTCGTGCTCAAGGGTTTGGCCATGATCGCGGATACCTTATGAAACTGAAATGGTTGTTGGCCGTATTCGTGCTCGCCAATCTCGGCCTGTGGATGTGGGCGAGCTGGTACAAGGAGGCGCCGGTCGAAGAGAACCGTCCGGCACGTGCGCCGATCACGCCCGAGAAAATGCGTCTGCTCACCGAGCCGGACGTGAAGCTCACACCGCGCAAGACGCCGCCGCCCGCGAACGCGGAGCTGGTGGCCAATGCCGTCCCGGTTTGTTTTCACATCGGTCCGTTCGCGGAGACGGCCCTTGTCACCCAGGCCGAGGCAAAGTTGAATGAGCTGCATCTCGGGTTTGCCCGCCGCACCGAGGAAACCAAAACGATCACCGGTTACCGCGTGACCCTGCCACCGCTCGCGTCCAGGGAGGCGGCGGAGCGCAAGCGCCAGGAACTCACGCGTCTCGGCTTCAAGGATCACGCTGTGATTCAGGAAGAAGGCTGGCAGAACGCGATATCGCTCGGCCTGTTTTCGGTCGAGGCCAATGCAGAGGGCCGCGTGCGCGAGCTCGCGGCGAAAGGCGTGGAGGCCAAGGTGCAGCCGCTCACACAGAGCCGCACGCGCTACTGGCTGGACCTCATCGCGCCGGTGTCGCCGGAAAATGTCATGAAGCTGAAGCAGACGGATTGGGGCGCGAAGGACATCCAGGTACAGGAAACGACTTGTCCGGCCGGGACGAACCCGCCTCCGCCACCGGCGCCATTGCCAGTGCCGCGCGACAACGCGCCGACGTGAGCGGTTGCCCCGGTGCGGGGGTATACTTACAATGCCGCGTTTTCAATTTCGCCCGCGTAGCTCAGTTGGTAGAGCACCTGATTTGTAATCAGGATGTCGGGGGTTCGAGACCCTCCGCGGGCTCCATTCATCCTTTGCCTCAAACTTGAAGTCGCTATTTGCGACTTCAAGTTTGAGGTGCCAAAACGGTACCTCAAGTTTGAGATCGCAGATTGCGATCTCAAGTTGAGCGTTTGTTATGTGGTCGCAATTTGCGACCACATCCCCATGTTTGGGTTAGCAGCTAAATATCTAAAGGTTTAAGGTCACATTTTGTGACCTTGAAAATTCTCTCGACGGCACCTGCTTTAAGGTCGCATTTTGCGACCTTAAATCGAGGCGGTTGTTTTGAGGTCACAATTTGCAACCTCAAACACCCGAATTGAGGAGGCGCTAGGAATCCCCTACACTGACCAAGCTATAAACATAACAACGGTGTAATTAGGGAATGTCGAAGAAGCAAACTGTAATTCCGCTTGAAAGGATCGAAACACGCATATTCCTGCTGCGTGGGCAGAAAGTGATGCTAAGCACGGACCTTGCCGAGCTCTATGGGGTTGAGCCTCGCGCCCTGGTGCAAGCGGTAAAACGGAATATCGAGAGGTTCCCTGGGGATTTCATGTTCCAGTTAAGCGCGCCGGAGTTCGAAAACTTGAAATCACAATTTGTGACTTCAAGTTGGGGCGGCCTTCGGCGGGCAGTTCCTTACGCCTTCACCGAACAAGGCGTTGCCATGCTTTCGAGCGTGCTGCACAGCAAGCGTGCAGTGCGGGTAAACATTGAAATCATGCGCGCGTTTGTGCGGCTGCGTCAGATGCTCGCCTCCAACGTCGGGCTAGCGCGTAAGCTCGCGGCGCTGGAGAAGAAATACGATGCCCAATTCAGAGTGGTGTTCGAGGCCATCCGCGAACTTATGACGCCACCGGAGCCGAAGAAGAAGCGCCCCATCGGCTTCGCGCCGTGGGGAGACAAGTAAGTGGCAGCCATGAATACATGGGCGAGAGTACTAGTAATATCTCAAGACTTGACCCCGTGCATTTGCGTGCATTTTTGCCCTCGCACATTCCTACAGACGGAGAATTAAGCAACTAAGGCATCGAATATGAGCATCGAGAAAGAACGGCTCCTTTCGCTTATCGAGTTTGCGCAACAAGCGGCACGCATGAACAGTAAGGTCGTGGCTCGCGTTGAACAACATGGCCTGTTCAAGCTCTATGAGCACGAGCTATTCGACCTCCCAGGCATCAAGCTGAACTTAGCCTCGACAGAGGGGCAAGACGAGTTGTGGATGTCCATCGCACGGCTTCATGAGGTCCGACCGCCTGAAATCAAGGAGATAGTCCTGCAGCCGTGGATCGAAATGGTCAACAACCCTGCGGACGAGCCAAAACTTCGAGCCGCAATTATGGGTGAGGCGCTTATCGAAGCAGGGACACACCGTTCTTCTGAAAAGATACTCATACTTCCGGGAGAGCGAAAAAAGCCAGCTATTGAGCCACAACAACAGATCCTGTTAGAAGAGTATGAAGAAGCCGATGCAGTCCGGGTGGCCTTCAAAGCATACACAAGCGGTCCTTGGAAGGTCTGGGCAGAAGAAGAAAAACGTCGTCGCAAGACAATTCGACTTTATGGCCAACTCTTCACCTTGCAGCAGCAACTACAGGAAGGTGTCGTCGAGTCACCCGTTGAAATCGCCTGGGGCGTTGGTATGGGCATTTGGACAACAAATTCGACATCGCTTAGTTATCCACTTCTTTCCCGGTTATGCGAACTAGCTCTCAACCCTCTTACAGCGTCAATCGAAGTCAAGCCGCGCGATCTTGAGCCGCAGCTAGAGACCGACTGGTATGCCTCAGTCGACAACCCAGGACTTCGTGCTCTTGAGAAATCTGGAAAAGACTTTTTTAGTAAAGCTACACAAACCTTTTCACCATTCGATCGAGGCACGTTCGAACCCTTGCTTCAAGCAGCTGCTACACATCTTGATCCAAATGGCGTCTATTGGCCCCAGCAAGTGCCAGCCGAAGACAGGTCACTGCCAAAATCTGATGCGAACCTGCGCGTTACTGACACATGGGTTTTATTCGCAAGGCCGCGAACCAACAGTATGTACCTGCAGGACCTTGAAGCGTTTAAAAAGAAGGTCGACGACATTGAAACTATCGACGCTTTCCCAGGCGCAGTTGTAGCGGTAATTAAGGACCCGTCCGACACCAACGAAGATTTGGCTGTACCGAGCTATCGGGGACTTTCTGCAATCTACGGTAGCGCTTCGGGGCCAAGTACGGGTGAAAGCTCCAGCAAGGCTCGTGACCTTTTCTTTCCCATGGCATTTAACGATGAACAGGTTCGCATCGTTCAGTTGCTGGACGTGTCGCATGGGGTCGTAGTTCAGGGGCCACCCGGCACCGGCAAAACACATACCATTGCCAACGTTATCTGCCACTACTTAGCTGATGGCAAGCGAGTGCTCGTTACGTCGATGAAGGACCCAGCCTTGGCGGTGCTGCAGGAAAAGCTTCCGCCCGAAATCCGCCCACTGGCGATTTCGTTGTTGACCAGTGAAGCCGACGGCATGAAGCAATTCGAGTACGCGATTTCAAAGATTGCGTCGGAAGTACAGCGTATCGACCGCGTCGCTGTTGCGCGCGAAATTGGCCAAATCGAGCAGCAAATCGACGGCCTGCATGGGCGTATGTCCATCATCGACCGTAGGGTTAATGATTGGGCTGCTAAAAACCTCTCGCGTATCGAGTTTGATGGCGAGCAGATTGAACCGCAGGATGCAGCCCACGAAGTCGTTGAAGGTGCTGGTTACTTCGAATGGATTCCTGATGCGCTCAGCGTTGAGCCGGAGTTCGCGCCCAAGTTCGTGGATTCGGATGTGATGCGACTGCGAGAAGCACGTCGCATCCTCGGTCAGGATATCGACTACCTCGATGCATCGTTGCCGCAACTAGTAGAATTCCCAGAGTCTCAGCTGCTGCTTCAAGCACATCAGGATTTGTCCCGCTTTGTCATGCTTTCGAAAGAGATTGAAACTGGTCAAGTTCCTGGATTGGCAGACTCAAGTCAAGAAACCATCGCAGCAGCACAAAAACTCGAACAGGACCTCACTCGACTTCGTGACCTGCGAGATCAGGTTCTCTCGGCGCACAAACCGTGGACAGTGTTGATGCGTGAGCGGCTTCGCAAATCGACCTCTGGCGGGGTTCTGGACATCTTCGAGGTGCTTGGACGCGAGCTCAAGGATGCTGAAGAGGACCGCAAAACATTTCTCGCCAAGCCCGTGACGCTTCCGACAGGAATCGATACCGACGTTGAGCTGACCGAGGCGATTCGCAACTTATCCGAAGGTAAGCGGCCATTTGGTTTTTTGGGATTCGTTGTGAAGGGCGAGAAAATCAAGAGGCTTGATGCAATTCAAGTCCTTGGTAGCGCTCCTGCTTCGAATGATGATTGGCAGCACGTTCTGCGGTTCATTGTGCTGCTGAAAAAGTTTCGCGAACTTGCCATGCGTTGGAATAGTCTCGCACCTGAACTGGCAATCGAGATCCTACCAGGTGCCGAACCCAAGCATGGGCTATTGGCCCAGAAACTCTATGCATTGTACGAAAAGGTCAAAACGGTTGTAGTAGTCGAACAATCTGTTACTGAACAAGCACTCAAAGTGCTACCTGGTTGGCAACATGCTCGAGATATCGCGTCCACCGCCTCAGCAATGGAGGAACTCGATAAAGCGTTGCGACATCATTTGACGAAGAATCGTCTTGCGGGTGTGTGGTCAATCAAAGAGCGGTTCCAACAGGTGCTCGATAACCGGAAAGGCCGAGTCATCGAGTCGATTCGAGCATTCTTGAGCAATGAGCTTGGAAATCCGTCGGTCCCTGACACCCAGATGCAGGCATCGTGGTCCGCGCTAATGAACGAGCTATCACGCGTGCACAGCTTGTCGTCTCATTTGGCGACCGTCAGTGAAGTGATCTGCCTTGTCGAAGATTCGGGTGCGCATAAATACGCCGCGTTGTTGAAGCAACCCTTTGTTGGAACGGTCGACATCCTCTTGCCCGACGAGTGGCGAAAATCGTGGCGACTTAAGCGCATGGCTACTCACCTCGAAGCTATTGACGCACAGGAAGAACTCAAGATGCTGTCGCGGAAGCGGCAAGAGGTTGAGAAGGACCTTGCCAAGGCTTATCGGGATGTCGTGACGAAGCGGACGTGGTTAAAGCTCGCCGAAAACGCGACCCCCAGCATTCGAAGCGCGCTAATGGCATATCTCAACGCCATTCAGAAAATCGGCAAGGGAACCGGGAAGCGAGCTGTGCGCTTCCGAAAGGATGCCAAGGTGGCAGCATCGCAGGCCAACGGGGCCGTTCCATGTTGGATTATGCCGCACTATCGAGTGTACGAATCCTTGCCGCCCGAGCTTGGCTGCTTCGATTTGGTCATTATTGATGAGGCGTCGCAATCGGACTTGACTGCGCTGCCGGCGCTGCTTCGCGCGAAAAAAGTGCTCATCGTTGGTGATGACAAACAGGTTTCGCCCGAAGGTGTTGGTCTTGAGGAAGAGAAGATTCGAAGCTTGATGAACCGATTCCTTGGAAACCAAGTGCCCACATACCGTGCACAAATGTCGCCTGAACGTTCGGTTTATGACTTGTTTAAAGTCGTATTCGCAAAGTCTGCGGTCATGCTCAAAGAGCATTTCCGCTGCGTCGGACCGATCATTGAATATTCCAAGCGCGAATTCTACAACCATGAACTGAAACCATTGCGCCTGCCAAAGACCTCCGAACGACTTGATCCACCACTGATAGATATTGTTGTCCAAGATGGATATCGCAATGGAGATACGAATGAAGCCGAGGCGCGCTTCATCGTCAATGAGATTCGACGGATTGTCGAAGACCCCGTAATGGAGAGAAGGACCATTGGGATGGTGTCACTGTTGGGCGGCAAGCAGGCGCTGCGTGTCTGGGAGATGTTGACCGAGGAACTTGGCCCCGAGCTGATGGCGCGGCACAGGATTGCATGTGGCGATGCTCGCACTTTCCAAGGCAAAGAGCGCGATATCATGTTCTTGTCGATGGTAGTTAGCCCCGGCGAGAAGCCCATGGCTTTGACACGGGATACGTTTTCCCAACGGTTCAATGTTGCGGCTTCACGAGCACGAGACCGCATGTACCTAGTGCGTTCGGTTGATCTAGATAACCTCAGCGAAGCCGACCGGCTACGGCGCAGTTTGATTGGACACTTTACGTCACCTTTCGCCCAGGATGAAGGACGAGTCACTAACTTACGCGAACTCTGTGAGTCACCGTTTGAGCGAGAGGTCTACGACATCCTTACTGAGCGGGGATATTGGGTTACTCCACAGGTAAAGGTTGGTGAGTTTCGCATCGACCTCGTAGTCGAAGGCCATAATGATAATCGACTGGCCGTTGAGTGCGATGGCGACCGGTATCACGGCCCGGACCGATGGGACGCAGATATGCGTCGGCAGCGTGTTCTGGAACGAGCAGGCTGGGTATTTTGGAGATGTTTCGCCTCGAACTTCGTTCGGCGACGCCAAGCATTGGTGAGTGATTTATTCCGGATGCTCATGGAACGCGGGATTGAACCAATAGGGGCGGAGAACGCCCCGCGAAGCGTGCATACGGAACAGCGAAGGCTGACGGTTCTTAACTTGGACTTGTAAAAAATGGTGGCGGCAAAATATGAAAATCTGGTGACAGATCTATTTTTCGCCCCTGGCTGCGCATGGCGGTCAGATAAACGAATGGAAAATATACCTGCCACCTTTTCTCCACGCTGATCCTCTCCAGGAGGGGTACATGACAGAGCCAACGATTATCTGTCCGAACTGCAAGACCGAGATCAAACTCACCGAATCGCTCGCGGCGCCGCTGATTGAGTCCACCCGCAAGCAGTTCGAACAGCAACTTGCGCAGAAAGACAGCGACATTGCCAAGCGTGAGCAGGCCATGCGCGAAAAGGAGAAGCAGCTTGCCGATGCCAAAAACAAGCTCGATGAGCAGGTCGCCGGTCAGGTTGAAGAGCAACTGAAAAAGGATCGCGCCCGGATTACGGCGGAGGAGGTAAAGAAGGCCAAACAGGCGGTCGCCACCGATCTGGAACAGAAAGTGCGGGAACTCACCGATCTGCAAGAAGTGCTGAAACAGCGCAATGAAAAACTGGCCGAAGCACAGAATGCACAGGCTGAACTTATCAAGAAGCAGCGCGAACTGGATGACGCCAAACGTGAATTGGAGCTGACGGTTCAAAAACGCATACAGGAGGGCCTTGCGGCTACCCGGCAAGAAGCCAAAAAAGAAGCGGAAGACGAGCTGAACCTCAAGGTAAAGGAAAAAGAACAAACCATCAGCGCAATGCAAAAGCAAATTGAGGAACTTAGACGCAAGTCCGAACAAGGCTCGCAGCAATTGCAGGGCGAAGTGCAAGAGCTGGAGCTTGAAAACCTGTTGCGCACAAAATTTCCTTTCGACATGATCGAGCCAGTACCCAAGGGCGAATATGGCGGGGATGTGCTGCAGCGTGTAGTTGGTGTAGGTGGTCAGGCC
>JGI1358J11329_10001524_pt1 | contig 18958 bp, 17 predicted proteins | sample Subgroupgradi54m_FD_11329 | JGI IMG/M metagenome (IMG submission 11329)
CCTCGGCGGCAAGGTGGCCGAGCCGTTCGTGCAGGAGCTCTCGACGGCGCTGCTGGAGGCCTACCGGGCCAGCCAGGTGCGTGGCGTGCAGGTCCTCTACACCGCCTACCGGTCGGCGCTGAGTTGGCGACCGGCGCTGGAGAGCTGGCTCCCGTTGCAACCGCCGCATCCGGCCGGCCAGAGGGCCGTACCGGCGCTCAATTTGGCGCCGGGTGCCGGCGATCGCCCGGGCGACATCGCGGTGCCATATCTCTTTGAGCCGGCCCCGGAGGAGATCGCCGAGCGCCTGCTGCCGGCCTACGTCACCGCGAAGCTGCGACGCCTGCTCCTGGAGGCGATGACCTCCGAGCACAGCGCCCGGATGGTGGCGATGAAGGCGGCCACCGATAACGCCGCCGAAATGATTGATTCCTTGACCCTCACACGGAATAAGGTCCGCCAGGCCGCGATCACGAAGGAGATCTCCGAGATCGTCGCCGGCGTCGAAGCCCTCAACGCGTAATTAGGAGGCGAACACCCATCATGGCTACCGGAACTGTGACGCAAGTGATCGGGCCGAGTGTCGACGTGCAATTCCCGGCCGGCGCGCTCCCGAAGATCACGCACGCGGTCAAGATTCTGCATCCGCAAACCAAGTTCGCCCTCATCCTCGAAGTGGCCCAGCACATCGGCGACAATGTGGTCCGCTGCATCGCGATGGCCTCCACCGACGGCCTGACGCGCGGGATGCCGGCTGAGGACCTCGGCGCCCCCATCTCCGTGCCGGTCGGCCCCCAGACCCTCGGGCGCATCTACAATCTCCTCGGCGAGCCGATTGACGAGCAGGGGCCGGTGCCAGCGGGGACGAAGCGCTACCCGATCCATCGGTCGCCTCCGTCCTTCAACGAGCAGCTGTCGGTGACCACGATCCTCGAGACCGGGATCAAGGTGATCGACCTGCTCGCCCCGTACGCGAAGGGGGGCAAGGTCGGCCTCTTCGGCGGCGCGGGCGTGGGCAAAACCGTCGTCATCATGGAGCTGATTCGGAGCATCGCCACCGAGCATGGCGGCGTCTCCTGCTTCGCGGGGGTGGGCGAGCGCACGCGCGAGGGGAACGAGCTCTGGCTCGAGCTCAACGCCTCCGGCGTCATCAAGAAAACCTGTCTCGTCTTCGGGCAGATGAACGAGCCGCCCGGGGCGCGGCTGCGGATCGCTCTGTCGGCGCTGAGCATGGCGGAATATTTCCGGGATGAAGAGGGACGCGACGTGCTGCTCTTTATTGACAACATCTTCCGGTTCACGCAGGCCGGCTCGGAGGTCTCCACCCTGCTCGGGCGCATGCCTTCCGCCGTCGGCTACCAGCCGAATCTCGCCACCGAGATGGCGCAGCTCCAGGAGCGGATCACCTCGACGAAGCGCGGGGCGATCACCTCGGTGCAGGCAATCTACGTCCCGGCGGACGACCTGACCGACCCGGCGCCGGCCACCACCTTCTCGCATCTCGATGCGACCACGGTGCTCTCGCGGCAGATCGCGGAGCTGGGGATCTACCCGGCCGTGGATCCACTCGACTCCACCTCGCGGCTGCTGGATCCGCGGATCGTGGGCCAGGAGCATTACGACACGGCCCGGCTCGTCCAGAAGATCCTCCAGCGGTACAAGGATCTGCGGGACATCATCGCGATCCTCGGGATGGATGAGCTGTCCGAGGAGGACAAGACCACGGTCCAGCGGGCGCGCAAGATCCAGCGCTTCCTCTCGCAGCCGTTCTTCGTCGCCGAGGCGTTCACGGGCCGCGCGGGCAAGTACGTGAAGCTCAAGGAGACGATCCGGGGCTTCCGGATGATCGCCGAGGGACAGCTCGATCACCTGCCGGAGCAGGCCTTCTACATGGTCGGGCCGATCGAGGAGGCCATCGAGCAGGGGGATCGTCTGCAGGGGGCCGACGCGACGGCGGGGGCCGCCCGCTGATGGCGGACGGCAAGCTCTTCACTCTCGAGGTGGTCACCCCCGAGCGGGTCATTTTCACCGGCGCGGTCACAACGGTCGTCGCACCGGCGGCCAACGGGTACCTTGGGGTGCTCGCGCACCACGCCCCGCTGATCGCCCTGCTGGCCCCCGGCCGCATCGTCTATCGCACCCCGGAGGGGACCACTGTGACGCTCGCCTCCCAAGGGAGCGGCCTGCTGGAGGTGCGGGACAATCGCCTGACGATCTTGGCCGACCGCATCGCCGCATGAAAAAATTCGTCAGCTTCGTCGCCCTGCTCGCGGCCGTCGTCGGGCTCTGCCTGGCCACTCATCTGCTGCCCCGGCAACTCCTCGCGGTCACGATCTTCTCCAGCTTTATCCTCGGGACGATCTTCTACTGGCAGTTCCGGCTGGCCTTCGCCCTCATCGGCATGATGCTGTTGTTGATCGGGCGGGCAATCGACATCCCGCACCTCATCGAGTTCGCCAACCTCGACATCATCTTCTTTCTACTGGGGATGATGCTGGTGATCGGTTTTCTCGAGGAGCGGAAGTTCTTCGAGGTGGTGATGGAGCGGATGCTGGCGGCGGTCGGCCGGCGGCCCTACCTCCTGCTGGCCTCGATGATGGCGCTCTCGATGCTGGCGGCCGCCCTCGTGGATGAGGTCACCTCGATCCTCTTCATGAGCACGCTGACCCTGCACTTGACGAAGCGGTTCAAGGTGGCGCCCCTGCCGTTCCTGATGATGATCGTCTTTGCGACCAACGTCGGGAGCAGTGCCACCGTCGTCGGAAATCCGATCGGGGTGCTGATCGCGCTGCGGGCCGGGCTGACATTCCTGGATTTCCTGCGGTGGGCCACGCCGATTGCGCTGGCGGTCCTCGTCCTCACGATCGGGGTCTGCTTCCTGGTGTTCCGCCGGCCGATCGCGGCGCTGGCGCAGGGCATGTACGAGGCCCACGGCAAGCCGATTCAGGTGGAGGCGATCTCGCCGCATAATTTCCGGCTCTGTCTGGGCCTGTTCGGCGCGACGGTGCTCGGCCTCATCCTGCACCACCCGTTGGAGTCCCGGCTCGGCCTGGAGAAGAACGTGCTGCTGCTCGGGATCCCGTTCCTGATGGGCGGGGTCGCCATGCTCCTCGAGGGGGCCAAGGCGCGGGCGCTCTTCGAGAAACGGGTGGATTGGTGGACGCTGGCCTTCTTCCTCCTGCTGTTCGCCTCGGTGGGGACGCTGCGCTACGTGGGGGTGACCGACCGGATCGCCGCGGGGCTGACCGCCGTCGCTCAGCACAGCCCGCTCGCGATGCTCGGCCTGGTGATGGTGGTCGCCGGGACACTGACCGCCCTGCTGGACAATATTCTGGTCGTCGCCACCTTCATCCCGATCGTCTACGATCTAGCGAAGGCCGGATTTGCCGTGCAGCCGCTTTGGTGGGGACTGTTGTTCGCCGGGACGCTGGGCGGGAACGCGACGATGATCGGCTCAACGGCGAATATCGTCGCGATCGGGATGCTGGAGAAGCAGGGGGTGACGATCCGGTTCTCGCAGTGGCTGGGGCCCGGCCTGGTGGTGGCCGTCACGACGTTGGCGCTGGCGTTCGGATTACTGGTGCTCCAGATCCCGGCGCTCCGCTAACGGAGCGCCGCCCAACCTACCGCACGTTCCGACTGCCCGGCTTCGTCAGCGAGACCCCTTCTCTGCAGAGCGGGCAATCCGCCGTCGAGAAGGTTTTGAGCGCCAGCGAGAGCAACGAGTGGAATTTGATCGGGAACTCCGCCGCTCCGCCGCTCCGATCCACAATCGCCCCCACCCCGACCGCCATCGCCCCCGTGTGCCGGATAATCTCCAGCAGTTCCAGCGAGGAGCCGCCGGTCGTCACCACATCCTCCGCAATCAGGACGCGATCCCCCTGGCCCACCTGGAAGGAGCGGCGCAACGTGAGGTGGCCATCCACCCGCTCGGCAAAGACCGCCCGGGTGCCGAGGGCGCGCGCCAGCTCGTAGGCCACGAGGATGCCGCCCATCGCCGGTCCGGCGACGACGGAGATATCATCCGCCTCGAAGCCGTGGGCCAGCGCCCCGCAGAGCCGGGCCGCGAGCGTCGGGTGCTGGAGGACGGCGGCGCACTGCAGGTACTGGCGGCTGTGCAAGCCGCTGGAGAGGAGGAAGTGTCCCTCGAGGAGGGCGCCGGTTCCTTGGAACAGCGCGAGCACTTCAGAGGGGCGCATGGGGGGTCTATTGTACTCCTGCCGTCATCTCCTGCACAATGGCCTGCGCGGCGGCGGCCGGATCGGCCGCCTCGGTGATCGGCCGCCCGACGACGAGATAAGTGGCGCCGTGCTGTAGCGCCATCGCCGGTGTCTCCACCCGCTGTTGATCCCCCCACGACGCGCCCGCCGGACGGATGCCCGGCGTCACCAGCACGAACGTCGGCCCGCAGGCGAATCGCAGCACCTTCGTCTCCTGCGCCGAGGCGACGAGCCCGTCGAGCCCCGCCTTCTGCGCCATCTGGGCCAGGTAGAGCACCTGATCCTTCACGGACTTGCGGATGCCGAGGTCTGAGAGGTCGCGCTCCGCCATCGAGGTGAGCACGGTCACGCCGACCAAGAGCGGAGGCGTGTGATGGGCCTTCTGCGCCTCCTCGCGCGAGGCCGTCGCGGCCTCCCGGAGCATCGCGACACCCCCCTGGACATGCACGTTGAACATCCAAACGCCGAGCCGGACCGCCACGCGCGCCGCCTTGGCCACGGTGGTCGGGATGTCGTGATATTTCAGGTCGAGGAACACCTGCCCGCCGGATTTCTGGACGAGCTCGACGGCGGACGGGCCGCAGGCGGTAAACAATTCGCTGCCGATTTTAAAGCGGGTGATGGTCGGGGAGAGCCGCTGGACGAGCCGGCGGGCCGACTCGAGTTCTGGCACATCGAGGGCGACGATCAGGCGCTCCTGAGGCGTTGTGGGGACGCTCATCGCCGATCCTTCAGGGCGCCGACCAGCCGCGCCAGGCGCGAGACCCGCTGCGACTTCGCGTAGGTCGCCAGGCCGCCAATGATCTCCAGCGGGGCGCGCGGGTTCACGAAGTTCGCGGTCCCCACCTGCACCGCGCTCGCTCCGCAAAGGAGGAATTCCGCCGCGTCCCCGGCGGTCATAATCCCTCCAAGCCCGACGAGCGGCACCCGCGGCAGCGCCCGGTGGACCTGCCAGACCATCCGCAGCGCGATCGGCTTGATGGCCGGGCCGCTCAGGCCGGCCTTCACCGTCGAGATGCGGGGCCGGCGGCGCGCGGCATCCACCGCAATCGCCACAAAGGTGTTCACGAGGGAGAGGGCATCGGCCCCCCCGTCCGCGGCGGCCTTCGCGATCACCACCACATCGGTGACATTCGGCGAGAGCTTCGGCATGAGGAACCGCTTGGTGACGCGCCGCACCTGGCGCACCACCTCGGCGGTGAGCTTCGGATCCACTCCGAATTCGAGGCCCCCGCGATCGCAGTTGGGGCAGGAGATGTTCAACTCGAACCCGTCAATCCCCGGCACGTCGTCGAGCCGGCGCGCCAGCTCCACGTACTCCGCCATGGATTCCCCGGCGAGGTTCACGAGGATCTTCGGCCCGTGCAAGGAGCGTAGGAACGGCATTTTCTCGCGGATGAAGGCGTCGCACCCGACGTTCTGCAGGCCGATCGCATTGAGCATCCCCGAGGCGGTCTCCCAAATCCTCGGGGGCGGGTTGCCGCTGCGGGGCGTGAGCGTGATGGACTTCGTGACGATCGCCCCGAGGCGCTTGACGTCGATCACCCGGGCATACTCCTCGCCATACCCGAACGTCCCCGACGCCACCATCACCGGATTCTGCAGGGTCAGTTTCCCGAGCGTAACTTTCAGATTCACCGCCACCTCAATGTCCCCGCCAAATCACGGCTTCCGCGTCAAACACAGGACCCTCTGTGCAGACGCGCTGAAACCGCTTATGGGCCGTGGCGTGCGGGCCGGCGATCTCGACGATGCAGCCCATGCAGACGCCCATCGCGCAGCCCATCCGCTCCTCGAGCGAGACCTGCGCGGGGAGCTGCCACCGTCGGGCCAGCGCGGCCGCGGCCGCCATCATCGGCGTCGGCCCACACACATAGAACGTGGTGCCGGGGGCCGGCCGGCGCGCGCGGAGGTCGCGCTCGACGAGGTCGGTCACGTAGCCGTGGAATTCAGTCGTGCCGTCATCGGTCGCGATCCTGGGTGCCAGACCCAGCCGACGAAAATCGCCTGCGCAGATCAGGTACCCCTTCGTCTGGACGCCCAGATAGACGTCGGTCGGGATCGCCCGAGTCCGCAGGGCCTTGGCCCAGAGGTAGAGTGGCGGGATCCCGACGCCGCCACCCACGAGGACGGCGCGCGTCACCGTATCGTCAGCCACAAAAGTAGTGCCGAGGGGGCCGAGCAGGTCGAGCGACTCCCCGACCCGCACGTGCCGCAGCGCCTCCGTGCCGAGCCCGACCACCTTGTAGATCAGGTCGCAGGTGCCGCGGCGTGCATCGAGGTCGAAGAGGCTGAAGGGGCGCCGCAGGAACAGTCCGGCATCGGCGTGGGCGCGTGCCGACGGCGTGCAGAGCAAATGGAGAAATTGTCCTGGCCGGGCGGCGCGGGCCATCGTCGGACAATGGAGCGAGAGCTGGTAGTGATCGCGGGCGATCCGGCGGTGCGCCACGACGCGGGCCGTGCGCTGCGTCATGCCGCACGGCAGAGCCGTCTCCGTGCCGGTCACCTCACACCTGAGTGCATGGCGCTGTGCCACTCCTGGAGGGATCGCACCGAGAGCCCGCCGTGACGCAGGGCCTCGATGCCACTCACGCTGGCCTGCGCCCCGGGGATCGTCGTGATGCAGGGAATCCCCTTGGCGACCGCGAGCGAGCGGATGAGGGATTCGTCGCTCTTCGTGGTCTTCCCCGATGGGGTGTTAATGATGAGTGTGATCGCCCCATCGCGAATCAAGTCCAGCGCGTGCGGCCGCCCCTCGTGCACCTTGTGGATCTCGGTGACGGTGAGCCCCTCGCGCCGCAGGTGCTCGGCGGTCCCGTGCGTGGCGACGATCGCAAACCCCATGCCGATGAGTTTCTTCGCCACCGGCACCGCGGCCCGCTTGTCTTTATCCTTCACGCTGAGAAAGACCGTGCCCTGCGTCGGCAGCTGCTGGTAGGCGGCCAGCTGCGACTTGGCGAAGGCGGGGCCGAACGCCGCGTCGAGCCCCATCACCTCGCCGGTGGATTTCATCTCGGGACCGAGAATGATGTCCACGCCGAAGAATCGCGCGAAGGGAAAGACCGATTCCTTCACCGCGATGTGGGGCGGCACCACCTCTTGCGTGAAGCCGAGCGACTCGAGCGTGAGCCCCACCATCACCTTCGCGGCCAGCTTCGCCAGCGGCACGCCGATCGCCTTCGAGACGAACGGGATCGTGCGCGAGGCGCGCGGGTTCACCTCCAGCACGTAGACGGTTTTGCCCTTCACGGCGAACTGGACGTTCATGAGCCCGACGACGCCGAGCTCCTTCGCCATCTGGTGGCTCGCCTCGCGGATCTCCGTCAGCACCGCGGCGGTCAGCGTGTGCGGCGGCATCACCATCGCGGCGTCGCCGGAGTGGACGCCCGCCTCCTCCACGTGTTCGAGGATGCCGCCGACGACGGCTTGGGTCCCGTCGGCGATCACGTCCACGTCCACCTCGATCGCATCCTCGAGGAACTTATCCACGAGGATCGGATGTTCGGGGGCGGTCTGGACGGTGCGGGCCATGTAGTCCCGCACGCCCACCTCATCGTAGACGATTTCCATCGCGCGGCCCCCCAGCACGTAGGAGGGGCGCACGAGCACCGGGTAGCCGAGGCGGGTGGCGATCGAGACCGCCTCCTCCACCGCCGTCGCGGTGCCGTTTGGGGGCTGGTGCAGGCCGAGCTTGTCGAGCAGGGCGGCGAACTTTTTCCGGTCCTCGGCGCGATCAATCGCCTCCGGCGGGGTGCCAATGATCGGGACCCCGGCCGCCTTCAATGCCAGCGCCAGGTTGAGCGGCGTCTGCCCGCCGAACTGGACGATCACCCCCTCGGGCCGCTCCCGATCGACGATGTTCAAGACATCCTCAAGGGTCAGCGGCTCGAAGTAGAGTTTGTCCGAGGTGTCGTAGTCGGTGGAGACGGTCTCAGGATTCGAGTTGACCATGATCGTCTCGAACCCGGCTTCCTTCAGCGCAAAGGCGGCATGCACACAGCAGTAGTCGAACTCGATCCCCTGCCCGATCCGGTTGGGGCCGCCGCCTAAGATCATAATTTTCCGTCGATCGGACGGCCGGCTCTCATCCTCCTGATCATACGTGGAGTAGTAGTAGGGGGTGCGGGCCTCGAATTCCGCGGCGCAGGTGTCCACGAGCTTATAGGCCGGCACCACCCCCGCCTGAATTCGCAGGGTGCGCACGGCCAGCTCCGTCGTCCCCCACAGGTAGGCGAGCTGCCGGTCGCTGAAGCCGTGCTGTTTCGCCAGGCGCAAGAGCTCCGGGGAGACGCCGCTCAACGTGAGCGGCGCGCTCTTGATCGCCTGCTCCACCTCGAGGAGCTGCTGCAGCTGCTCGAGGAACCAGCGGTCAATGCGGGTCAACCGGTAGATCTCCTCCAGCGGGATCCCGATCAGGAAGGCGGCGCGCAGCGCGAACAACCGGTCGGCGTTCGGCACCCGCAGGCGCTCGAGCACCGTCTCGCGGGGCGGGAGCGGCCCCTCCTTCCCATCCGCACCCCACCCAAACCGGCCGATCTCGAGCGACCGGATCCCCTTCTGCAGCGCCTCTTTGAACGTCCGGCCGATCGCCATCACCTCGCCGACCGATTTCATCTGGACGGTCAGGGTCGGGTCGGCCGCCGGGAATTTCTCGAAGGCCCAGCGGGGGATCTTCACCACGCAGTAGTCGAGCACCGGCTCGAAGCAAGCCGGGGTATCCTTCGTGATGTCGTTGGGGAGCTCATCGAGCGTGTAGCCGACGGCCAGCTTCGCGGCGATCTTCGCGATCGGGAAGCCGGTCGCCTTCGACGCCAGCGCGGAGGAGCGGGAGACGCGCGGGTTCATCTCGATCACCACCTGACGTCCCGTCTCCGGATGGACGGCGAACTGGATGTTCGAGCCGCCGGTCTCGACGCCGATGGCCCGGATCACTTTGATGGCGGCGTCGCGCATCGTCTGGTATTCGCGGTCGGTGAGCGTCTGGGCGGGGGCCACCGTGATCGAATCCCCCGTGTGAATCCCCATCGGATCAACGTTCTCGATCGAGCAGATGATCACCACGTTGTCGTGCCGGTCGCGCATCACCTCCAGCTCGTACTCCTTCCACCCGTAGACCGACTCCTCGACGAGCACCTCGCCGACCATGCTGAGCGAGAGGCCGCGCTCGGCGATCGCCTCCAGCTCCTCGAGATTGTAGGCGATCCCGCCGCCGGTGCCGCCCAGCGTGAAGGCGGGGCGCACGACGACCGGGAACCCCAGCTGGCGGGCAATGCGCTGGGCCTCCTCCAGGGAGTGGGCCACCGCACTCTTCGGCAAATCAAGGCCGATCCCGGCCATCGTCTCCTTGAAGAGGGCCCGGTCCTCCGCGCGGCGGATCGCCTCTGCATTCGCCCCGATCATCTCGACGCCGTACTGCGCCAGGATGCCGCGGTCGGCCAGCTGGATCGCGACGTTCAAGCCGGTCTGCCCGCCGAGAGTCGGCAGCAGCGCGTCCGGCCGCTCGCGGGCGATGATCTGGGCGACGATCTCCGGGGTGACCGGTTCCAGGTAGGTGCGGTCGGCGAACTCCGGATCGGTCATGATCGTTGCGGGATTCGAGTTGACCAGGACAACCTGATAGCCCTCCTCCCGCAACGCCTTGCAGGCCTGCGTGCCGGAATAGTCGAACTCGCAGGCCTGTCCGATGATGATCGGGCCGGAGCCGATGATGAGGATCTTGTGGAGGTCGGTCCGCTTAGGCACGGGGCGTGGGGCCTCCAGGTGCCGGCGGGGTGTTGGGAGCCCGGTGGAACTCCCCGCCCGCCGCGGTCGTGGTGGCGAAGAGGGTGGCGTACTGCACCCAGGTCTGGCCCCCGTGGCGCAGCTCGACGCGGGCGGTGAGCACCCAATTCTCTCCCGGCTCGACGGCGCGCAGGGTGAGCGGCACGATGGTGAGTTCCTGGCCGTCGGTGGCCGACGACGCCACCTGCCCCGACCACTGGTAGCTGGTCCACGGGCCGCTCGGATCTTTTGCGCTCTTCGGGTCGGTCACCGCCTGCCACGACTCACGAACATAGACAAAGCCCGGCGGCAGATTCACGCGGAGCTCGAGCGGGGCCCCGGCGAGCGCGGCGCGCCCCTCCAACGACGTCGAGGCCCAGCGGATCCTCAGGGAGACCTCGGTCTCCTGTCCGATCGCCGGCGGCTGGGGCGTCTCCCACTCGACAGTGATCGGGGCGCTAGAGGATTGGCCCTCCACCGCCACGCCCGTCGAGACGGGCAGCCCCAACAGCAGCCCCACCCCGCAGGCCACCAGGAGTCGGCTCATCCGCGCTGCGCCATCAGATCGAGGAACTGCTGAAAGAGGTAGTGGGCATCGTGCGGCCCGGGCGAGGCCTCCGGGTGATACTGCACGGAGAAGACCGGCAGGGTGGTGTGCCGCATCCCTTCGACGGTCTTGTCGTACAGGTTCAGGTGCGTCACTTCCACCTGCCCGTTCGGGATCGAGGCCACGTCGACGGCAAATCCATGATTCTGCGCGGTGATCTCCACCTTCCGCGTCGTCACATCCAACACGGGGTGGTTCCCCCCATGGTGACCGAATTTGAGCTTGTAGGTCTTCCCGCCAAGGGCCAGCCCGAGGATCTGGTGCCCGAGGCAGATGCCGAAGACCGGCAGGCGCCCCAGGCACTGGCGCACCGTCTCAATCACGTACGGCACCCCTTCCGGGTCCCCGGGCCCATTTGAGAGGAAGAGCCCATCGGGCCTGAGTGCCAGCAACTCCGGCGCGGTCATCGAGGCGGGCACGGCGGTCACCCGGCAGCCGGCCTGCGCCAGCATCCGATAGATGTTCCGTTTCGTCCCGCAATCGATCGCCACCACCTGGAATCGCGTCGGCACTCCGGCCGGCGGCTCCCACGTCAACGGGGCGGCGCAGGTGACCTCCTGCACCAGATCGCGACCGAGGAGTCCGGGGGCGGCCTGGGCCCGGCGCACGAGCCGCGCCGGGTTGAGCTCCTCCGTCGAGATAACCCCTTTGAGCGCCCCCTTGATCCGCAGGAGCCGGGTGAGGGCCCGCGTATCGATCCCCTGAATCCCCACCACGCCGTGCTGGGTCAGCCAGTCGGCAAGCGTCATCTGGCCGCGCCAGTTGGAAGCGATCCGCGAGGCCTCCTTGACGATGAACCCCTCCGCCTGCGGCGCAGCCGACTCCGCGTCCTCAGCGTTCACCCCGTAGTTGCCGATGAGCGGGTAAGTCATCGCGACGATCTGCCCGGCATAGGAAGGATCGGTGAGGATCTCCTGGTAGCCGGTCATCGAGGTGTTGAACACCACCTCGCCGGAGGTCTCCCCCGTGGCCCCGAGGACCGTGCCGGCAAAGGTGGTCCCGTCTTCAAGGGCCAGGAGGGCACGTGTGAGCATGGGCGTTCTACGGGGCCGCCCGGGTCCAACGGCGAACCCAGCGAATTTTCGACGCGGCCCTCGCGGCATACGACGTGCCGGGCGCGGCGGCGCGCGCCCGCTCGTAGAACACCAGCGCGATCAACGGATCTTCCGCCTGATAGGCGAGATCACCGGCATGGAGTAATCCTTGCGCCTGCTCGGCGGCCGGCACCCCGGCCAGGGCCGGGTTCCACGGATCGGGAGTCTGGGCGGCATCCGACGCGAGATAGTACAGTCCTTCCTCGGCGCGGGCCGCCCACCGCGTGCCGGGGTAGCGGGCGGTCACTCGCCGGTAGGCCTGGGTGGCGACGTCGTAGCAGGCAAATTGGCGGGCGAGATCCCCCACGCGGAGCCATCGCTGGGCCTCGTGATACTCCTCCGTCACCGTCGGCGTCGTCGGGCGCACCGACGTCGGGGCGCATCCGGCCGCAGGGCCGACGAGTGTCATCGCGAGGAGGAACGCGGGTATTGCACGGCCGATCCTCACGGCTTCATTCCAGGGGGCTCGGGCGCCGCGGACGGGGTCGGCGTGGCTGGCCGCTTCCCGGCGCGCTCCTCGGAAATGTCCACCACCTGGGCTCCTGGCGGCGGGGTGAAGGTGAACTGCTCCGCCGGGGCGGGGACACCGACCTGTACCTTGGTGTACTGCTGGCTGAGCACTTCCTTCCCCTGCGCGTCGGTCATCGTCAAGTGCCGCGTCAAGCCGTCGTCGGACGAGACGGCAATGCGGAGCGTCCCCGGCGTGAAGGGGGCGTCCGCGACCAGCGTGTCGGCCGGCGCCGCCTCAAAGACGTAGAGGTGCTGATCCCCGTCGGTCTTGGCCTCCACGAAACGCACCGACCCCGGCTTCACATCAATGAACGGTTGGTGCAGGCCGCGCAGCTCCAGGGACTCCGCCGGGGCCCCCGCCGCCTTGGCCTTCGCCCAGTCGGTCTTGTAGACCACCTTCTTCGCCGGGAACGACTGCCACTCGACCGCGCCATCGGAGACGACGAGCTGGGCCACCTCGTCGGTCGCCTGGGCCGTCGAGAAGTCAATCCGGCGCTTGTCCGGCCGCTGGTACAGAATGGTCCCCGTCAGTGTCGTGGGCTTTCCCTCCTCGACGACGGTCAGGGCAAACTCCGCCCGGTAGCTCTGCACCGCCTGCGCCTTCTGCTGCACCTCCGCCATCTTGTCGGCTCCCTCGTCGGCACGCGCGCCCGGGGCGACCCCGAGCACCAGCGCCAGCCCGATCCCCGCCAGCCCGACTTTCCATCGCAGCGTCCTCATGCGTCTCCCTTTCCATTGGTTCCGATGACCCGACCACCCTGCACCACGCGCCGGCCGGCGACGACCACCTCCATCACCTGGCCCCGCAACGACCATCCGAGAAATGGGGAATTGCTCGACTTCGAGGCGAAGGCTCCCGCCGTCACGGTCCAAACCCTCGCGGGGTCCACGATCGTCACATCGGCCACCGCGCCGGGGCTGAGGGTCCCGCACGGGAGCCCCAGGATCTGCGCCGGCCGCCAGCTCAACACCGTCGCCAATTGCGTGAGGGTGAGCAGCCCCGGCTCGACGAGGGTCTTCAGCAACACCGCCAGCGCCGTCTCCAGGCCGATCACGCCGAAGGGGGCGGTTTCGAGCTCCACCTCTTTCTCTGCTTGGGTGTGCGGCGCATGGTCGGTGGCCACGCAGTCGATCGTGCCGTCCCGCAACCCCTCCCGCAGCGCCGCCTGGTCCTCGGCGCTCCGCAGCGGCGGGCTCATCTTAAAGTTCGGTTCGTACCCTTGCAACGCTTCGTCCGTGAGCGCCAGGTGGTGCGGTGTCACCTCCGCGGTGACCGCCACCCCGCGGCGCTTGGCGGCCCGCACGAGCTCGACGGTCTCCCGCGCGCTGACATGCGCCAGATGCAGCCGGCTGTGCGTCGCCTCCGCCAGCAGAATGTCGCGGGCCACCATCACGGTCTCGGCCGTCGAAGGGATCCCCTGCACCCCTTGCTTGACCGAGATCCGTCCCTCGTGCATGACCCCGCCGGCCGAGAGGGTGGTGTCTTCCTCGTGGCCGATGATCGGCAGGTCGAACATCGTGGCATATTCGAGGGCGTGCCGCATCAACCGCGCATTCATGATCGAATGGCCATCGTCGGAGAGGGCCACGACCCCCGCCGCCTTCAACTCCCCGATCTCCGCCAGCGACTCGCCGGCCAGCCCCTTCGTCACCGCGCCGATCGGCAAGACGTGGACGACGGCGGTCCGCTGCGCCTCCGCCAAGAGGTAGTCAATCACGGGGCGGCTGTCGGCCGGCGGGTCGGTGTTGGCCATGGCGCAGACGGTCGTGAAGCCCCCCTTCGCGGCGGCGCGGGTGCCGCTGGCCACCGTCTCCTTCTCCTCCCGGCCCGGCGAGCGCAGGTGAACGTGCAGATCCACGAACCCGGGGAAGACGAGGGCGCCGTCGGCCTCGAGGATCTCGGCGCCGGCCGCGCTCAGTTTCGGGCCGACCTTCGCGATGCGGCCCTCCTCGATGAGGACGTCAGCCGTCCCCTCCAGCTGATTCGCCGGATCGATCACGCGGCCCCCCCGAATCAGCAGCTTGGTCATCTCACACGCCCACCGGCTGAGTCGGCGACGGCGCCGGGCGGGCCTTCCGAATCTGTCGGCCGCCCGAGACCAGGTACAGCACGGCCATCCGCACCGCGACCCCGTTCGTCACCTGATCATAGATGAGGGATTGCGGGCCGTCGGCCACCTCGGGGGCGAGTTCAATACCCCGGTTGACCGGCCCCGGATGCATGATGAGGAGATCCGGTTTTCCCCAGGCCAATTTCTCGCGGTCGATGCCGAACAGCTTCGCGTACTCGCGGATCGACGGCAGGAGGTTCTGCGTCTGGCGCTCCAACTGCAGCCGCAGCAGCATGAGGATGTCGGCGTCGCGCATCGCCTCGCGCAGGTTGTAGGTCACCTTCACGCCGAACTGCTCAATCCCTGCCGGCATCAGGGTGGGCGGGCCGCAGAGGGTGACGTGGGCTCCCAGCTTCGTCAACCCCCAGAGGTTCGAGCGGGCCACGCGCGAATGGGCGATGTCTCCGACGATCGTGACGTTGAGCCCGGCGATCCGCTCCTTTTTCTCCCAGATCGTGTAGAGGTCCACGAGCCCCTGGGTCGGGTGCTCGTGCGACCCGTCGCCGGCGTTCACAATGCTGGAGACGGCCGTGCGGGCCACGAGCCGCGGCGCGCCGCTCATCGCGTGGCGGATCACGACGATGTCTACTTTCATCGCCTCGATGTTGCGGATGGTGTCCTGGAGCGTCTCCCCCTTGCTCAAACTGCTGGAGCCGGCCTGAATGCTCAGGATGTCGGCACTCAAACGCTTAGCGGCCAGCTCAAACGAGGTGCGGGTCCGCGTCGAGGGCTCGAGGAAGAAAAGGACGACGGTGCGCCCACGCAGGGCGGGGACTTTCTTGATGGGGCGGAGACTCACTTCCTTGAACGCCCGGGCCTGTTCGAGCAGCAGCAGCAGTTCCTCCGACGAGAGCTCCTCCAGTCCCAGCAAATCTTTGCGGGTCCACTCACGCGTCATGGGGTTTCACCTCCTCTGCCACGCCGAGGATCACTTCGTCCGTGCCGTCGGTCTCCGCGAGCCGCACGAGGACGACCTCCTCGGGCGCGGTGGGCACATTTTTCCCCACGTAGTCGGGGCGGATCGGGAGTTCCCGGTGGCCGCGATCCACGAGCACCGCCAGCTGGATCACGCCCGGCCGCCCGTAATCAATCAGGGCGTCGAGGGCGGCGCGGACCGTGCGGCCGGTGTAGAGGACGTCATCCACGAGGACGATCCGTTGGTCGGTCAGCTCAAAGGGGATCTCGGTTTGATGGACGATCGGATTCGGGCCGATCGCGGTCAGGTCGTCCCGATAGAGGGTGATGTCGAGCGCGCCGACGGGGACCTCGACGCCATCGATCTTGGCGATCGCCTGGGCCAGACGCTCGGCCAGCACCGCCCCGCGGGTGCGGATGCCGACGAGGGCCAGCTGCTCCGTCCCTCGGTGGTGCTCGACGATCTCATGGGCGATGCGCGTGATCGCCCGGCGAATCGCGTCGGCATCGAGGATCTGGGGCTTAGACATAAAAAATCCCGCCCCCCCGCGCGACGCGGCGGAGAGTCGGGCTCCTCTGAGAGATCGTGTGGGACACGGCGGACTCCCTTTCCGGCCTCACAGGGCCAGATTTAAAGGTCTAGCGGGAGTATACCACGGGGCGGGGATTTGTCAAGGGCCTCAGGAGGCGGCGCGGCGCGCCACAATCCGCACGTAATTCGTCCATCGGCGAGAGGGGACAAGCACCGCGCGCCATCCGATGGTCCAAAATCGGCGGACCTGTTCGACCTCGAAGCCGGCCCCGCGCAACAGGGTCATCCAGTCGGAAAGCGGTTGGTAATGGTGCGTGGCGTCCCGGTCCAACCACGGAGCCCCGGTGGGAAATTCCAGCAGGAGGTAGCCCGACGGACGCAGCGTGCGAGCGCAGTGGGCCAGGGCCGACGCTGGGTCGTGCAGATGTTCGAGGAGGTCAAACGCGGTGATCAGATCCACGGGGGCCGGCCATGGGATCGCCCGCTCAACGTCGGCGCACCGGACTCGGTCAGCGGCCCGCACGACCCGTCGGGCGCGCATGATGGCGTAGTCAGAGATGTCGACGCCGTAGGCCTCGTACTCCTCTTCCACCCACTTCAGGAAATAGCCGAAGGCGCACCCGAGATCCACCAGTCGGCTGCCAGGGGGGACGAGCTGCCGCACCAGCCGCAGGCGGCCACGCCACCAAAGGCGCGGGGCCAGGCGGTCATAGCCGAGGAGGTAGTTGGAGGCCCGGCCATGAAAGTAAGTTCGATCAAACACTGCGGGGCCGGTCACGCGCCGGCCTCGCCTGCGCTCAGCGCCCTTCCCAACTCTTTGATCAGGATGAGCGCCATGACGAGGACCGCGGGCATGACATACCGGTTGAATCCTGTGTTGAAATAGGTGGCGGCCCCCCAGACAGGGATCGCCCCCATGGCAAACGCGCTGAGCCCCACAAGCACGAAGAGCAGGTAGAGGCATGGAACCTCATGACGCGCCACTAGGCGCGGGCGCAGAATCAGACAACATCCCAAGAACCCGACGGTGAGGACCCCCCAATCGCCCGGCGCGAGAATGCCGCGGGTCGTCCCGTGAATCATGGCCCAGGCCGTGTCCCAAGTCCAGAGCGGTCTCGGCACGGAGAACGCTTCGGCATGCAGGATCCAGGCCGCGTAGGCCCCCCAGGCGACCCAGGCCGCGGCCGGCCACATGAGGAGATACCCCACTCGGCGGACGGCGGCCCGATGACGCATGCCCCAGAGGCCCACGATGACGCCCAGATAGCCGACGTGGATAATCCCTTCGTGCCGCACGAGCACGGCCCCGGAGAGCAGGATCGCGAGCGCCACCCAATCGTTGGGCCGATCCTCTCGCAAAGCCCTCGGCAAGATCACCACGGCGCGGATGATGAACGCGCAGAGGGCGAGATTCGCGTACGCGATCAACGTATGCTCGAGGATCCGCGGGGCCAGGAACAGCAGGAGCGGCAGGAGGGCGCGCAGCGTTGCGGACCGGACGATCTTGTGCAACTCATCATAGCAGGTCGCGTAGATGGCAAGGCCGAACAGTGGAAATAGGAGATTGACGGCGGCTTCCCCACCCAGGGCGACTTGGGCCATGGCGATCGGTAAGAGCGGAGGGCACGATGGTCCGGATCCCCACCGCCCGTACCCCCGCAGGGCGTGCTGGGCGACGATGGCCTTGGCCTTAGGCCCCCAGATCGCGATCCCGTCAAACCCGCTGATGGGCATCGTCACGGCCTTGACGAACAGGAGGCCAAAGAACGCACAGACGAGAGCCCCGCCGAGGCAGAACCGCCAGTCGGCCGGGGCCTGCCTGCCAAGGCGTTCACGACGGCGCGCCAGCTGGCGAAGGCCGAGCCACGCCAGTCCACTCATCCAGAGGAGTTGGGTCCATTCCGTCATCGGGATTCTCACAAGATCCGCGACCAAGAACACGACGGTCGCCTGGACAGTGGCCACCAAGAATGCGGTGGTCGCGAGGCCCGTCAAGGAACGCGGCTCGAAATACCGGAGGGTGAGGAGGAGGCCAGACGCCATCAGGAGCGCGAGTTTGAAGACTCCGAGCGCCAGTGGCCACGGGCGCGGCTCGACCTCCGAAAAATCCCGCAGGGGCGTCTGGGGGGTGCCCATTCGGGGACGGACCTGCACGAGGGATCGTTCCCAATCCTGGCGGGGGTGGTCAACAAAACGAGAGCCGGTATACTCCTGAGCGCTGACGTGATAGATGGGGCCCAACGGATCCGGGGGTGGCGACTCGCCCACATGGATGATGCGTCTGGGGAAAAGCAGGTACCCATCAAGCCCGGCATGGCTCATGTACCACGCCACCGATCGAGGGGCCGAGAGACTCGGGGGTGATGGGATAACCAACAGGGTGTCGGGAGGCGTCACCCGCCGCACGAACTGCGTCCACCGAAACCACTCCCCCCACTGGTGCTCGCGCTGGGCATTTCTCGAATACGCCATCTCCGAAAAAAACCCGCGGAGGGGGCGGCTGTCCCGGAGCTGGAAGCCCCCCGCCGCCACCATCATCAAGAGCAGGCCGGCCGCCACCCCCCGCCGACCGATGACGGTCACGCGGTCTCCGTCGCCGGCTGGCCGCGAAACACCAGCACGAACTCGCCGCGGGGGGGATGCGCCGAGAAATGGGCCGCGTGGTCGCGCACGGTGCCTCGGCGGATTTCCTCAAACTGCTTGGTCAGCTCGCGAGCCACACTCATGGGGACATCCCCCAACACCTCATGGATCGCGGCGAGGCTTTTCAAGAGCCGATGTGGGGTTTCATAACAGACGATGGTGCGCTCTTCCGGCTTGAGGAGTTCGAGCCGTCGTCGGAGTTTGCCGGGCTTGACGGGCAAATACCCCTCGAAAAGGAACCGATCCATCGGCAACCCCGACACCACGAGCGCCGTGATCGCCGCGCAGGCCCCCGGGATCGCGATGACCGGAATGCCGGCGGCGATCACCTGTGGGATCAAGTGGCCACCGGGGTCGGCAATGCCTGGTGTCCCCGCGTCGGAAACCAGGGCGATCGATTCTCCCTGTTGCAACCGTCGAATCAGCTCGGGCGTCTTCCGCCGTTCGATGGCGTCGTAGAAGCTGGTCAAGGGGGTCGCGACGCCGTGATGGTCCAGCAGCCCCCGGGTATGCCGCGTATCCTCCGCCGCAATCAGACTGACCTGCCGCAACACTTCGAGGGCGCGGCTCGTCACATCTCCGAGGTG
>JGI1358J11329_10001541_pt1 | contig 18829 bp, 15 predicted proteins | sample Subgroupgradi54m_FD_11329 | JGI IMG/M metagenome (IMG submission 11329)
CGTTCGAGCCGGTGTGGATCGAGACGCCGGAATGCACCGCCTGCGATGAGTGCACCACGATCAATCCCCATATCTTCGCCTACAACGACGAAGAAAAAGCGTACGTGCGCGATCCGCGCGGCGGGCCATTTCGTGACATCGTGCGCGCCGCCGAGAAATGCACCGGACGCATCATCCATCCGGGCACGCCGGCCAATCCGAACGAGCCCGGGCTGGATCAGATGATTCAACGCGCGGCCAAGTATCAGTGACGAGCGAGGAACAACGATGACCTTGCTTGAGGCATTCACGCGCAGGACCTTCGGCCATGGGGTGCATGCGCCCGAGCACAAGGAGCTGACGCGCGAACGACCGATCCGCCGCTTTGCCTTTGCCCCGCGCCTGGCGGTCCCGTTGTCCCAGCACATCGGCAAGCCGGCCGTGCCGTGCGTGCGCCCGGGTCAGGAGGTCGGACGCGGCGAACCGATCGCCCAGGCCGACGGATTTCTCTCGTTGCCGATCCATGCGCCGGCAACGGGCGTGGTCGAAGCCATCCGGCTGATACCGAGCGCGCGTGGACCGAAAACCGAAGCCATTGTCATCAAGACCTACGCGGCGGACGACCAGCAGGTGCTCTACGGCACACCGCGCGTCATCGAGGAACTGGCGGCCGCGGATCTTATCCGCGCCATTCAGGACATCGGCTTGGCGGGTCAGGGCGGGGCGGCGTTTCCGACCCATGCGAAACTGGCTTCCGCGCGCGAGCATCACGTCGAAACGCTGATCGTGAACGGCTGCGAATGCGAACCCTATCAAACCACCGATCACCGCCTGATGCTGGAATGGGTCGACGATCTCATCGCCGGAATCCATTTCGCGCTGGCGGCGAGCGGCGCCCGGCGCGCCATCATCGGGGTCGAGGACAACAAACCGGACGCGATCGACACGCTGCGGCGGCGGCTGACAGCTGACGGCCCGATCGCGGTCGCGGCGGTCAAGACCAAGTACCCGCAAGGGTCGGCGGAGTTGCTGATTAAAGTGCTGCTCAAACGCGAAGTGCCTTCCGGCGGGCGCTCCTACGATGTCGGCGCCGTGGTGCAAAATATCGCGACACTGGTCATGCTCGGGCGCCTGCTGCCGCCCGGCCAGGGATTGATCGAGCGCGTGGTCACGATCACCGGAGAGGGTGTCAAGCAGCCCGGCAATTACCTGGTGCCGTTCGGCACGCCACTGGGCTTCGTGCTCGAGCAGGTCGGCTTCGTCGGCGACATGAGCCGCGTGATCCTCGGCGGACCGATGATGGGTACCGCGGTCAGTTCACTCGATGTCCCGGTGACCAAGGCCACCACGGCGATTGTGGTGCTGCCGGTGAAGTCGTCCACGGCGGGAGCGCCCAAGATCTATCCGTGCATTCGTTGTGGGCGCTGTATTGCCGCCTGTCCCCTGCGTCTCAATCCCTCGCAGCTCGGGCTGCTCGCCGTCAAGCGCGAGTACCAGACGATGCAGGATCATTTCCACCTGAACGATTGCTTCGAGTGCGGCTCCTGCACTTATGTATGTCCGGCGCACATCCCGCTGGTGCAATACATGCGCATTGCCAAGGCATTGAACCGCGAGCAAGCGGCTTAGCCATGGCGGGGCCGCCGCGCATCGAGATCCGCAGCTCGCCGCACATCCATGACCCGGTGAGCGTGGACGCGATCATGCGTCACGTCGTGTATGCGCTGGTGCCGATCTGTGTGTTTGCGGTTTACCTCTTCGGGCTGAGCGCGGCGGCACTGATTATCACGGTGCTGGGTGCGTGCCTGCTGACCGAGCATCTGTTCAACCGCTTCGCGCAAAAGCCGAACAGCTTGGGCGATTTCAGCGCGGCAATCACCGGCCTGCTGCTGGCGCTGACACTGCCTCCGGGATTTCCCCTGTGGATGGGCGCCACCGCCGGCTTCATCGCCATCGCGCTCGGCAAGGTGATGTTCGGCGGGCTCGGTCAGAACGTGTTCAATCCGGCGCTGGTCGGGCGCGCCTTCGCACAGGCCGCGTTTCCGGTGGCGATCACCTCCTGGTCAACAGCCTTGGCGCCGTGGCGCTTCTCCGCGCTGATCCCTTCCACGCTCACGCCCCCGTTCATGTTGCCGGCGACGGGAACGGCGGGGCCCGGCGCCACGGTGGACGCGGTCAGCAGCGCGACACCACTGACCCTGCAGAAATTCGATCACGTCACCACCAACACCGTGGATCTGTTTACCGGCATGACCAGCGGCTCGACCGGCGAGACCGCGGCGCTGCTGATCCTGCTGTGCGGCGCTTATCTCGCGCTGCGCCGCATGCTCGACTGGCGTATTCCGGCAGGCATGCTGGGCAGCGCCGCTGCTCTCGCCGGCGTCTTCTATTTGATCGAGCCGGCGAAATATCCCGACCCGCTGTTCACGCTGTTCTCCGGCGGCCTGATGCTGGGCGCGGTGTTCATGGCCACGGACGTCGTGGCCTCGCCGCTCACGCCGCGCGGGGTGTGGATCTACGGAGCCTTGATCGGCGTGCTGACGGTACTGATCCGCCTCTTCGGCGGTCTGCCCGAAGGCGTCATGTACGCGATACTGATCGGCAACGCCGCCTCACCGCTGATCGCGGTGCTCACGCAGCCGCGGGCGTTTGGCGAAGTCAACCGCAAGAAACCCACATGAGCGCGATCCAACCCATGGCGCCACCCTCCCCGGCGAGCCGCGCGATGATTATCACGCTCGGCGGTGTGGCCTTGCTGTCCGGCTTTCTTTTGGCGCTCACCTATCAACTGACGCTACCCTACATCGAGGCCAACCAGCGCCTGGCGGTCGAGCGCGCGGTGCTTAAAATCTATCCGCAAACGGAAACGCGCGTGGGCTTCGTGCTCGGCACGAACGGACTGCGGCCGGCGGAGACCGCGGCGCCCGGGGAAATTCTGGTGCACGCCGCTTACGACAAGACCGGCGAGCTGCGCGGCCTCGTCGCCGAGGCCGCGGCCCACGGCTACGCGGGTGTGGTACGCCTGTTATACGGCTACTCGCCCGTGTGCCAGTGCATCACCGGCATCAGCGTGCTGCAGAGCACCGAAACCCCGGGATTCGGCGACAAGATCAGCACCGATCCGGATTTTCTCGCCAACTTCCGCGCCCTGGACGCGCGCCTCGATCCCGAGGGTAATGCGCTGTTGCATCCCATCGTCACGGTCAAACACGGCACCAAGACCGAGGCGTGGCAGGTGGACGCGATCTCGGGCGCCACCATCACCTCCAAGGCCGTGGGCCGCATGCTCAATCAAAGCACGCAGGCGCTGCTCCCGGGGGTGGCACGCGATCTCGATAAAATCCGGAGCAAACCGTAATGGCCAACACCCCGGCTAATCCGCCACCAGTGACCATGGATACCTTCCTCGAGGGCATCTGGCGCGAGAATCCGATATTCGTGATGATGCTCGGCATGTGCCCGACACTGGCGGTGAGCAATTCGGTGATCAACGCCATCGCCATGGGGATCGCCACCGCGCTGGTGCTGGTGGCCGCCGCGGCCTTTGCATCCCTGACGCGCAAGCTGATTCCGCATCAAGTCCGGCTGGTCACCTATGTCGTCGTCATCGCCACCTTCGTGACCGTCATGGACTACGTGATCCATGCGATCAGTCTCGATCTTTACAACGCGCTCGGCGCCTTTATTCAGCTGATCGTGGTCAACACGCTCATCCTCGGACGCGTCGAGGGCCATGCCTCCAAGCGCCCCGTGCTGCCAGCCGTGGTCAACGCCGCGGGCGTGGGCGCGGGATTCGTCCTCGGGCTGTTCTGCCTGGGAGCGGTGCGCGAGCTGCTCGGCAACGGAACATTCGCCGGATTCCATATCTTCGGCCCGCAGTTCCAGCCGTGGCTGGTGATGATGCTGCCGCCGGGCGGGTTCTTCGTGCTCGGCGCCTGGCTGCTGCTGCTCAACTGGATCAAGGCGCGCGGCGCGCGGCGTATCGCCGAGAAGGAGGTCACTCATGGGATCGGATGAATCGCTGTGGACCATTTTTATCAATGCCGTGCTGGTCAACAACTTCGTGTTGAGCCTGTTTCTCGGCTTGTGTTCGTACCTGGGCGTGTCCGCCAAGTACAATACCGCGTTGCCGATGGGCATCGCGGTCACGTTCGTGATCATGGTGGGCTCGTTGTGCGCCTATTGGCTCAACGTATTGCTGGCGTATTTCGACCTCGAATTCCTGCGGCTCATCAGCTACATCGTGGTCATCGCCTCCGCGGTACAGCTGGTCGAAATGGTGATGAAAAAATACGCCCCGGCGCTGTTCCGCGCGCTCGGAATCTATCTCCCGCTGATCGCCACCAATTGTGTGGTGCTGGCACCGCCGCTGTTCCAGACGGCGCGCGGATACGACCTGGCGCAATCGCTGGTGTTCAGCCTGGGGGCGGGTTGCGGCTATATCCTGGCGATCGTCCTGTTGGCGGGTTTGCGTGAGCGCCTGCATCTCGCGAACGTGCCCAGCGTGGCCCAGGGCGGCGCCCTGACCGTGATGCTGGCCGGTATCCTGTCGCTCGCGTTCATGGGCTTCGCCGGCCTGGGAGGATGAACCGATGCTGCGCTACCTCATTCCTGTCGCGATCATCCTGGTACTGCTGCTGGGATGGGTATTGGTGCAACATCTCGCGCGCCGGTTCGCGGCGCGCCACCCGGAATTCGGCCCCGCGCGCGAGGAGGGTCTTGGCTGCGACGGGGGCTGCGGCTGCCAGGCCAGACACTGCGAGCGCGAAAAACACGATCACGCGTAACGCCAGCTAAAAGAAAAAATTAGACAGGATTTACAGGATTAACAGGATTTCTGGTTTTTAAAATTCTTAATCCTGTAAATCCTGTCCATTTTATTTTGTCAGAGACTCTTAGTGCCGTAAGTATCGGCACCAGGTTTCGCGCACGCGCAGGCTGCTCACAAATCCGAACACGACACAGGCAAAGAAAATCAGCATGCCGGCGTGGTACTGCGCCGCGGCGCCTTGTGCCGGGCCCGCGCGGTCCAGCGTCCAGCCCACCAGCGGCTGCAGGATACCGGTGCCGAGAAACACCCCGGTGTTGGCGACGCTGGTGGCGATGCCGGAGAGCGCGTGCGGGTTCACCTCCTTCACGCACGCCCAGCTCAGGGTAAAACTCGCGGCGCTCAAGCCCATGAACAGGAACAGAGCATAACTCGCGAGCCGCGGCAGCGGCAGGGAAAATACCAGCGGCAACCAGCACAGCAGATGAACGAAGGCGGTCGCGATCAGCACCGGCTTTTNCGCCGGCCCACGCGGTCGGACAGCGTACCCACCGAAAACGCGCCGACCGCGAAACCGGCGAGCAACAAACTCGTGTGCTGCGTGGCCGCGGCGCGGTCCATGCCGTACACGTCACGCAGGAACGGTACCGCCCACAGTCCGGCAAACGCGAGAAACGATCCGCCGGTGCCGAGATTCATCCAGAAGTTCGGCCAGGTGTAGCGGTTGCGGAGTACGGTCATGAGCCCCTCGAACCAGTGACCTTCGTGGCGCGGATGCGCCGCCTCGCCGTCCAGCTCACGCAGGCTCGGCAGGCCGGCTTCGCCCGGATGATCGCGCACCAACAGCCAGGTCAGCACGGCGGTCGCGAACGACACGCCGCCGAGGACCGCGAACACCGTGCGCCACGATGTGTATTGCAGCACCCAGGCGAATGGCGCGGCCGCCAGCACCGCGCCGACGTTGCCGAGCAACAGCGTGAGACCGACCGCGGTGCCGAAATGGCGGTCGTGGAACCAGACGCTGTTGAGCTTGAGCAGCGCGATGAACGCCACCGATACACCCAGCCCGATCAGCAGCCGGCCGATCGAGGCGTCGGTCAGCGTCGCGGCATAGGCGAACAGGAGCGAACCGGCGCCGGCCACGATGCCACCCAGCGTGACAATGCGCCGCGGCCCAAGGGTGTCCACCAGGATGCCGGTCGGAATCTGCATCACGGTGTATACATAAAAATACGTCGCGGCCAGACCGCCGAGCGCCGCCGCGCTGGCACTGAACGCCTGCTGCAGATCGGAAGCGATGGCGGCCGGCGCCACGCGGTGGAAGAACGCCAGCATGTAGGACACGGTCACGAGCGCGAATGCGGTCCAGCGCAACCGGCGCACCCGCGCCCGCACGCCGTGAGGCGAATCGGGTTTCGCGCGCGGATGGATCGCTTTTGTCATGGTCGATACCTTTGTGAAAAACAAGGCTTTAAGCGAACGATAAAGTCCGCACGGTTAAGGAAGGACTGATTAATCCAAAAATGTAGGGTACGCCCTGCGCACCGTTCAACGAAATGGTGCGTGGGACGCACCCTACATCAAAAACAATATTTGGAGTCAGCGTCTTCAAATACGCCCCGCACGGGCGGCAGGAAGCGTATTATTCTCTAACCATGAAATCCATTTCCCCGAACCCGGCGGCACCCGGCGGCATCAGCGAGGCGCTTGCCAGCCGGCGCATCCGCGAGATTCCGTACAACTACACCTCGTTTTCCGACCGCGAGATCGTCATCCGTTTTCTCGGCGAGGAAACCTGGCGTGTGCTCGAGACCCTGCGCGGGCAGCGCCGCACCGGGCGCTCGGCACGCATGCTGTTCGAGGTGCTGGGCGACATGTGGGTCATCACCCGCAACCCGTTCATCCAGGATGACCTGATGGAGAACCCGAAGCGCTGGGAGTCGCTCACGCATGCGCTGCATCATCGCCTCGACCAGATCCTGGCGCGTGCCGACGGCAACGAGCTCGCGCTGCGGCTCGAGGACGCGGCGCGCGTGGCGGTGCGCCGGTTCGAGGCCTGGCTGCCGGCGCAGAAGCAATTGCGTCACCTGGCGCTCAAGCGGCTGGCGCGCGTCACGCGCCGCGACAACATCGGCTTCGATGGCATGGCGCGTGTGTCGCACGTCACCGACGCCAGCGACTGGCGCGTGGAGCTGCCGTTCGTGGTGATCACGCCCGACACCGAGGACGAAGTGGTGCATATCGTGCGCGCCTGCATCGACCTCGGGCTCACCATCATTCCGCGCGGCGGCGGCACCGGCTACACCGGCAGCGCCGTACCGCTGTTTGACGATACCGCCATCATCAATACCGAGAAACTGGAAGCCCTCGGCACGGTGGAGATGCGCGCCCTGCCCGGCGTCGCGCAGCCGGTGCCGACAGTGCGCGGCGGAGCCGGCGTGGTTACGCGGCGCGTCGCGGAAATCGCCGGGCAATCGGGTTACGTGTTCGCGGTCGATCCCACCTCGCAGGACGCCTGCACCCTCGGCGGCAATGTCGCCATGAACGCCGGCGGCAAGAAGGCGGTGCGCTGGGGCACGACGCTCGACAATCTCGCCTCGTGGCGCATGGTTACGCCGGACGCGCAGTGGCTCGAGGTCGAGCGGCTCGAGCACAACCTCGGCAAGATCCACGAACAGGAGACCGTGCAATTCCGTCTCACGCGTTTTGCGGCCGACGGCCGCACGCGCCTCGGCGAACCGGCGGTGTTGCGGATTCCCGGGCGCGAGCTGCGCAAACCCGGTCTCGGCAAGGACGTCACCTCGAAGTTCCTCGGTGGACTGCCGGGCGTGCAAAAGGAGGGCTGCGACGGGATCATCACCTCGGCGGTGTTCGTGCTGCACCGGATGCCACGTTTCATGCGCACCGTGTGTCTCGAATTTTTCGGCGCCGACATCACCCCGGCGGTGGCGGCGATTGTGGAGATAAAGCGTCACATTGACGCCGAACCGGGTGTCGCGCTGACCGGCCTCGAGCACCTCGACGAGCGCTACGTGAAGGCGGTGAACTACAGCACCAAGGCGGCGCGGCGCGAGCGGCCGAAGATGGTGCTGATGGCGGACATCGCCGGCGACGACGAGGACGCGGTGGCACGCGCCGCCGCGCACGTGGTGCAGCTGGCGAACCGGCGCGATGGCGAGGGTTTCATCGCCGTGAGTCCCGAGGCACGCGCCCGTTTCTGGGCCGACCGCGCGCGCACCGCGGCGATCGCAACCCATACCAACGCCTTCAAGATCAACGAGGACGTGGTCATCCCGCTCGAACGTCTGGCCGATTACAGCCGCGGCATCGACCGCATCAACATCGAGCAATCCACGCAAAACAAGCTCAAAATGATCGACGCGGTGCTCGACTACCTGGCTGGCGAGATGCCGGAGCTGCACACCGGGCCCGACGAGGAGCGCAGTTCCGAAGGCGACGCCATCCTCGAATCCAAGAAACGCGACGCGCGCCAGTACCTGACCGAGGTGCGCACGCGCTGGCGCGCGATCCTGGTGAACCTCGACGCCGACGCGCAACGCAACGCCGCGGTGCTCGACGCGGCCGAACACGCCAAAATCCGCGCAGGCGATAGCTTCTTCGACCTGCTCGCGCGGCGCGACCTGCGCATCTCCTACCGCCGCGAGGTGGAGCGGCCGCTCAAGAATATTTTCCTCGGCGGCGAGCTCGAGAGCGTACGCCGGCGGCTGGACGAGATTCACGCCGGGCTGCGCGCCAGCCGGCTGTTCGTCGCGCTGCACATGCACGCCGGCGACGGCAACGTGCACACCAACATCCCGGTGTTCTCCAACGACTACGCCATGCTGCAGGAGGCACACCGCATCGTCGACCGCGTGATGCAGCTCGCGGTGTCGCTCGGCGGCGTGATCTCGGGTGAACACGGCATCGGCCTCACCAAGTTGCACTACCTCGGCGGCGCCGAGATCGAGGCGTTCGCGCGCTACAAGGCCGAAGTGGACCCCGACGGGCGATTCAACCGCGGCAAGCTGCTGCCGGGCGCGACCCTCAACGGTGCCTACACGCCGTCACTGCGCCTGGTGGAGCAGGAAGCATTGATCCTCGAGGCGAGCGAGCTGGGCGCGCTCAACGACGAGATCAAACACTGCCTGCGCTGCGGCAAGTGCAAACCGGTGTGCAACACGCACGTGCCGCGCGCCAATCTGCTGTACTCGCCGCGCAACAAGATCCTCGCCGCCGGCCTCATCATCGAGGCGTTCCTGTACGAGGAACAGACGCGCCGCGGGATCTCGATCCGCCACTTCGACGAAATGAACGACGTTGCCGATCACTGCACCGTGTGTCACAAGTGCGAAAAGCCCTGCCCGGTGGACATCGACTTCGGCGATGTCACGATCCACATGCGCAATCTGTTGCGCGCCCGTGGCAAAAAAAGCCTGAGCCTCGGCACCAAGGCATCGCTCGCGTTTCTCAACGTCACCGATCCCACGACCATCAAGCTGATGCGCCGCTTCCTGATCGGTTGGGGTTATCGCGCGCAACGCCTCGCCTACACCCTGCTGAGCAAGCCGTTCGCGCGCCGCGAGTCGCGCCCGGGCACCACCGTCGGCACCGCATCGGTCGTCGCGCAGGTCGTGCATTTCGTGAAGCGCCCGTTGCCACCGGGTTTGCCGTCGCAGACCATGCGTGCGTTCCTCGGCGTCGAGGACAGCAAGCATGTCGCCATCGTGCGCGACCCGCGCAAGGTCAACGACGAGTCGGAGGCGGTGTTCTATTTCCCCGGCTGCGGCTCGGAACGGCTGTTCAGCCAGATCGGCCTGGCCACGCTCGCCATGCTCTACGAGGTCGGTGCGCAAACAGTGCTGCCGCCGGGCTATCTCTGCTGCGGCTACCCGCAGACCGCGAGCGGCGACGCCAAGAAGGGCGATCAGATTTCGACCGACAACCAGGTGCTGTTCCACCGCGTCGCCAACACGCTCAACTATCTCGACATCAAGACCGTGATCGTGTCCTGCGGCACCTGCATGGATCAGCTGCTGCGCTACCAGTTCGGCAAGATCTTTCCCGGCTGCCGCCTGCTCGACATCCACGAATACCTGATGGAAAAAGGCGTGAAACTTGCGGGCGTACCGGGCGTGAAATACCTGTACCACGATCCCTGCCACACACCGATGAAGACACACGCGCCGATCAAGGTGGCCGCGGCGCTAATGGGGCAGGAGGTGCTGCTCTCCGACCGCTGTTGCGGCGAGGCCGGAACTTTCGCGGTGTCGCGCCCGGACATCGCGACACAAGTGCGTTTCCGCAAGGAAGAGGAAATACACAAGGGCATCGCGCAACTGACCGGCGAACCCCGCGCCCGCGGCGGCAACGTGAAAATGCTCACCTCCTGCCCCGCCTGCCAGCAGGGATTGGCGCGCTACGCCGACAGCACCGGGCTCGACACCGACTACATCGTGGTCGAACTGGCGCGGCTGAAAATGGGCGAAACCTGGGCACAGGATTTCATCGCCCGGGCGAAGCAAGGCGGCATCGAACACGTGCTGCTGTGACCGGCACCAAAATCTTCCCATCTAAAACGGCAACTGGATATGTAAGAGCTCCGCGCTGCCGCCGTTGTGGATCGCCGAGATACCGGCCAGAACGTTGATCCAGTAGTGCAGCGCCACGCCCTCGCCCGCCTCGAAACCGTTTTTCTGGTGCACCCAGCCGAGATACGCACCGGCCAGTCCCGCCTCCAGGGCATTGGCGGTCTGCCCCTGGCCGGTGTGAGCCAGCCCGAAGATCGCCGAGGAAATCACCAGGCCCTGGTTGTCGCCGTAGCGATTGCTGAACTCGTTGTTGAGGAAACCACGGAAGAACGCCTCCTCGCCCACCGCGGTCCATTCGTTGGCGATGAGATTGAAGGTGTGCAGATCACCGGTGCTGACGTCGCGGTGCCGGTAGATACCGTAGGCATCCTTGCTGTCTTTGTAGCGGTAGAGCGCCGCGGCCTGGATCGCGAGCGGGATGAAGGTGGTGGGGCGCGCCAGGTACTTGAATGAGAACGGCGACACGGCGAGATCGCCGAGCGACTCGCGCGGCGCCGGCGTGCGAAAACCGGAATTATCACGGGCGCGCGCGTCGCGATAGGCCGCGTAGCCGGAATATAGCGCCATGTCGGTCGCGAGCCTGGCAGCGTAGTCGTAGCGCAGCGTCGTCTTGTTGATGAACTCGCGATTGTTGTCTTCGTCGTAGCGCTGGTCGGCATCCAGGTAGTCGCTCTTGTCCTGGTAACGGATCGCGCCATAAACCGACACCGCGAAGACGCCGAAGTGCAACGCCGCCTCGCCATAGTCGCCATTGGCTGCCTGACCCGCACCCGGGACGACCGCGCTCGCCACACCCTTGAACCACGGCTCAGTCGTGTCGGCTCGCGCTGCGGCCGCGCCCAACACCAGCATAATCGCCAGCATCGCCCGGAAAATCAGGTTTTTGTCGGCACAGAACATCAAACTCACTCTCATCCCAGACTCAACTGGTTCGCCATGGTCCGACGCCTCTGCGCAACACTTTATCATTCACGGCACCGACACGGATAGACGGTTCAGCATCGCGCTGGAGAAACTGAGCTGCCGCTCATGCGAATTAGTAAAAACCGAATCGTCTGCTTGCCTTATCCCTGCCGAAGCAGTTATTGACCCGGCACGACTCTTCTTAAACGAAGGCAGGTCATGATAGACATTACTGGGTATTCGTGATGGCATGGGCGTGCCGGGTCAATAACGAAGATCATTAATGATTTCTGATTATTGCGGCGGCTTGACGGCTTCGATCCCGGGCCGGGAGAATAACAGCCCACCAGACATGTTCAAGGACATTCATGCCGCCGCAATAATCTCATACGCGTCGCCGCGCGCGACATGGACATAAAAACATGATTCCGTTTACAGGAGGTTGCCCACTGTGGATACCAGCACCATTGCTGTCGCCGTAGAAAACCTTTCCGGAAAAATCCTCGACTACGCCCTGCTGCTCGCCGCCATCGGCACCATCGCCATGGCGCTGCTGGAACTCATCAAGAGCGTGACGTACTGGCGGCGACATTTTCACCGCCGCCGCCTCGAGCGCTGGCTGGCGACCGCGCCCGAATCGAAAGCCGCGCACCAGCAACTCATGCTGCTGGCGGCGGGCGGACCCGGGAACGCCGATGTGCTTTACGACCAGCCGACCGCGAAACTCATGGGTCAGGTACAGGCGGCCGCGAACGTGGCGCTCGACTTCCCTTCGAAGTATCCCGCGTTCTATGAATTCATTGCCGCCATGCCCCAGGTACGAGAACTGCGGGACGGGGGTGACGACGCCAAAGTGTGGAGCCGCTTCAGCGCGGAACGCATGGAAGGCCGTCCACGCAAGGCGAGTGTCGCCGACGACACGCAGGCCCGCGGCGCGGCGCAGGCGCGCGCCCGGCTCGGTAACCTGGTGAGCCGCAAGCTCGACGTGCTGCAGAACGAAATAGAATTCGCCTGGGCGCGCCTCAACCAGCTGTGGTCGGTGACCGGCGGAGGCGCGCTGCTCGCCTGGGTGCTGCTGAACCAAAAATCCCATCCGAGCCCGGAGTTGGTCGTGCTGCTGTCGCTGCTGGGTGGCCTGGTCGCGCCTTTCGCCAAGGACGTGGTCAGCGCGCTCACCAGTCTGCGCGCGCGGCGATAATCGCGTGGCGCTCGAACCGACCGCAAGGCTGTCCTTCCGCCAGCGTCCCCAGGGCGGCGAGGTAAAACCCGAGCCGTCCGAACCGGAGTACCGCGCGCTCACTGGCCGGCGCCATCTGCTGCTCCTGATCCACGGCTACAACAATGATCTCAAGGCCAGCGAGGACGCCTACCGCGGATTCGAGGCACTGCAGCGAGAACTGGCCAGTCTCGACGACGACACCCCCGTGGCAAGCGGACGTCTGGTTCAGATTTACTGGCCGGGCGACGCCGACTGGGGCGTGGTCTCGCCGCTGTTCTACCCGTGGAGCATCGAGCGCGCGCGCCGGACCGCCGCGGCACTGGCCGACACGCTCGCGCGCGCGGCACGTGAAAGCGGCCACAAGCAGGTGGACATCGTCGCCCACTCCATGGGCTGCCGCCTGACGCTCGAACTGCTCAAAGAGTTGCGCAGTAAAAGCGACATCACCGTCGGCCGCGTGGTGCTGATGGCCGGGGCCGTGCCCACCTTCATGCTCGAACCGCGACCCGACAAGCAGAAGCTGCGCGACGCCATCGATACCGTATTGACCGACGCGGGCCTGAGCCTGTACTCGTCCAACGACAAGGTGCTCGCCTACGCGTTTCCGCTCGGTCAAACCGCGGCGCCGGGCAGCGAGGGCTTTTTCCCGACGGCGCTCGGCCATGAGTTCTGGGCCGACGCCGTCGCGCCCGTCAAGCTCACGCAGCAGGAGAATCCCGACGCGGACCATTCCGATTACTGGGGCTGGAATCAAAAGCCGCCATCACTGGCCTGCGCCCGCGCCGCCAACGCCAGGGTCCAGGAGTTCCTGCGCTTCGAGCAAGCGGGCGAACGCGCCGTCGCGGAGCGGAGAACGGTCGAGCGCGAAACGCGTGATGCACGCACCAGCGGCGCGGCGCGCAAGATTGTTGAGCGAAATACATAGTTAAGGTGACGTAATAAGAAAATCTGGCCGTGGGCTTATATTTTCACGCCCAAACCAGCTCTGAACTGCCTGATTTTGTACACATTCAGGACATAAAACCCATCCTGGCATCAATCCCCTATTAAGGGGTATGGGAATTGCACCACCTAATGATTAATTCAGACACCCGCTTACCGGCCGGTGTTTCTGCCCCGTTTCCGGGTACGGACGGCGCGCGAGCCTATACTGAATTTACAGTCTAAATCCTGCCGTCAGTATGCGGGATTCCGGAGAAAAACATGCGCTTATGCATTGCTGTTCTGTCTGGTCTGGTTCTGTTTGCTCACGCCACGGCGCAAGCCGCGCCACCGCGCTGCCTGTACGTGTCCTCGTACCACAGCGGCTATGAGTGGAACGACGGCATTGAACATGGCATGGACGCCGTGCTTCACGGCAAGTGCGAGATCAAGAAATTCTACATGGATGGCAAGCGCCATCTCGACGAGGCGTTCGCCAAGGCCAAGGCGCTCGAAGCCAAAGAGCTCATCGATACCTGGAAACCGGACATCATCATCGCCGCCGACGACAACGTCTCCAAGTTTCTGATCATGCCGTACTTCAAGAACGCGGCGGTGCCGGTCGTGTTCTGCGGCCTGAACTGGACCGCCGAGCCGTATGGTTACCCGTATCGCAACGCCACCGGCATGATCGAAGTCGGCCCGATCGAGCCGCTGTCGGAGGAGGTACGGGCAGCGGTCAAGAACGCGCGCCGCGGGGTATTTCTCTCGGCCGACGAAATCACCCAGTACAAGGAATTCGCCATGACGCGGGAGCGATACCAGCGCCTGGGCATCGAGGTCACGCACATGCCCGTGCGCACCATGGCTGGCTGGGAGGCGGGTTTCACCGCGGCCCAGGCGAAAGCCGACTTTCTGGTGATTGGCAACAACGCCGGGATCAATGACTGGGACAAGGAACGCGCCCAACGCTATGCCTTGGCACACGGCCGGCGGTTCACCGTCGCCTACCTCGAGTGGATGGCGCCTTACGCGATGCTGACCATGGCCAAGATCGCCGACGAGCAGGGCGAGTGGTCCGGCAAAGCCGCATTGCTCATTCTCAACGGCACGCCGCCTTCCAAAATTCCGATCGTGGCGAACCGGCGCTGGAGTATGTACGTCAACAACAAGTTGCTCGACAAAGCCGGCCTCCGGCTGTCTCCCGAGATTCTGCGTAAGGCCGTGAGGGTGGAATAGTGTCTATCCACCGCTCGATATATAGGCATTATCCGACGTCAGAATACCGGTGCCCTGGAGGAAATTCTTGAGTATTCGAATAACTATTCTGCTTGGCCTGGTACTGTTTGCGTATACAACGGCGCAAGCGGCGGCACTGCCCCGCTGCCTGTATGTGTCCTCGTACCACGTCGGCTACGAGTGGAACGATGGCATCGAACAGGGCCTGGAGTCCGTCCTCCAGGGCAAGTGCGAAATCAAAAAATTCTACATGGATAGCAAGCGCCATCTCGACGAGGCATTCGCCAAGGCCAAGGCGCTCGAAGCCAAGGCGCTGGTCGACAGCTGGAAACCGGACGTCATCATCGCCGCCGACGACAACGTCTCCAAGTTTCTGATCATGCCGTACTACAAGAACGCGGCGGTGCCGGTGGTCTTCTGCGGTGTGAACTGGACCGTCGAGCCGTATGGTTACCCGTACAGCAATACCACCGGCATGATCGAAGTCGGGCCGGTCGAGCCGCTGCAGAACGAGACGCGAGCGCTGGTCAAGAATATCCGTCGCGGTGTGTTCCTGTCGGCCAGCGATCTCTCTCAGTACAAGGAATTTGACGAGATCCGTAAGATGTACAAGAACATTGACATCGATATGACCTTTACCGTGGTGCGCACCATGGCCGAATGGGAGGCGGGTTTCACGGCGGCGCAGAACCAGTCCGACTTCCTGCTGATCGGCAACAATGCCGGGATCATAGGCTGGGACAATGAGCGCGCGCGCCGATATGTCCGCGAGCACGCCCGGCGCTTCATTGTCGCCTATCACGAGTGGATGGCGCCCTACGCGATGCTGACCATGGCCAAGATCCCCGCCGAGCAGGGTGAATGGTCCGGCAAGGTGGCACTGCTCATTCTCGATGGCACGCCGCCTTCCAGGATTCCCATCGTGGCAAATCGGCGCTGGAACATGTTCGTCAACCTCCCGCTTCTCGAAAAGGCCGGCTTCAAGGTGTCACCCGAGATTTTGCGCAAGGCCGTAAAGGTGGAATAGTGTCAATCCTACCGCGCTGGTGGCGACCGTCGCTCTCCATACTGGTAGCGTTGCTGGGCGTGGCGCTCACCATCACGCTCGTCCTGGCTTCCTGGAAAAACGTGCTGCGCGAGCATGAGCAGGTCTTTAACGCGCAATTCGAGGCCGTTCGCGAACAAGTGCTCGTGCGCGTCAAAGCGAACGACGAGATGATCACCAACCTGGCGACGTTCATCAATTCGGTGACCCACGTCGACGCCGATCAGTTCCGGTTGTTCTCCGAGGAACTGCTGCGCCGCCACCCGTACCTGCTGTCCACGTCCTATTTACCGCGCGTCGAGAAAAACGAGCGGCTCAACTTCGAGCTGTCGCGTATCGAAGTGGGCTTTCCGGGGTTTGTCATTACCGACCGTTCAGACAAGGACTACCATGCCGCGCCGTTGCGCGCGCACTACTTTCCCTTGCTGTTCATCGAACCTTTCGAGCCTACCACAGTCGTCATGATTGGTTTCGATGTCCTGTCGGAGTCGTCACTCGCCCAAGCGGCACAAACGGCGATCGACACAGCCCAGCCGAGCATAACGCCACCGCGTTTGATCGGTGGGCGTACATGGGGATATTGGCTGTTCACACCGATCTACGCCGGCAAGGACACGCCCGCGACGCCCGATGGACGACGCCTCGCCGTGAACGGACTGGTCGCGTTGCGTATTAACGGCGAACAAATGCTGGCGGAATCACTGGCGACGTGGCCGCTGTCGGCACGCTTGTGGATGATACCGGCTGACGGCGCGGCGCCGCTTAACCTGGCCACGGCCACGCGCACGGACGAAGGTACCGGGCACTGGGCCGCAACGATCTTTACGCGCAGCACCGAGATTGGCACGGGCGGGCAACGCTTCAAGCTCGATCTGGAGCACGCGGTATCCTGGCGCGATGTGAACTATCTGCCCGTCGTCGCGGTACTCTTCACGGGTCTTCTCACGACGGTGCTCATGGTTTTGGCCACACAGCGCGCCATCCGTCGGACCCGGCAATTGGAGCAAAAAAACATCGAAATCGAACAGCTCGTGGCCGAAAAGACCGCCGAACTTGCGCTCGAAAAAGAGCGCGCACAGGTAACACTGGCATCGATCGGCGACGCGGTGATTACCACCGATGCCGCCGGCCGCGTCGAATATCTCAATGCGGTGGCCGAGACATTGACCGGCTGGACTGGCACCGAGGCACGCGGCCGGGAGCTGGTCCAGGTGTTTCAGGTGCGGCAGGCGGATCACCCGGAGTTAATCGCGGGTTCGAAGGAGTTAACGGTGCACGGCAGTCTACTCATCAACCGCGCGCAACAGGAGATCGCCATCGACCAGTCGGTTGCACCGATCAGCGGTCGCGACGGCGAAGTGCTCGGCTCAGTGCTTGTGTTCCGCGACGTCAGCCAGCAGCGACAGCACGCCCGGGAAATGACCTACCAGGCAACCCACGACGCACTGACCGGACTGTATAACCGTCGCGCTTTCGAGGAGCGGTTGGAACAACTCCTCACCAGAGCAAAAATGGATCAGTCACAGCACGTGCTGCTCTATCTCGACCTCGATCAGTTCAAGATCGTCAACGACGCCTGTGGCCACCCGGCCGGCGATCAGCTGCTGCGGCAGCTCGCGGCGGTGCTGCAAAAGGAGGTGCGCCAAAAGGACGTGCTCGCGCGTCTCGGTGGTGATGAGCTCGGTATTCTGCTGACGGACTGTCCGGAAGCAGCGGGCCAGGCGATCGCGGACAAGATACTTCGAACCGTGAGCGATTTTCGGTTCATTTGGAAGGAGCGCCTCTTCACCATCAGCGCGAGTATCGGTCTGGTGCCGTTCAGCAGTGAATCGGAAACCGCCGCGAGCATCCTCAGCGCGGCTGACGCCGCCTGTTACACCGCGAAGGACAAGGGGCGCAATCGGGTGCTGGTCTATCAGGTCGATGACAGCGAGCTCAACCAGCGCCGCAGCCAGATGCTTTGGGTGACGCGTCTGAAAAGCGCCTTGGACGAAGATCGTTTTGTACTTTACAGTCAACCGATTGTGGCCATAGGCTCCGGGATACGATCCGTATCACAGCATGAGGTCCTGCTTCGTCTGCGTGAGGAAGACAGCACCCTCGTGCCGCCCGGGGCGTTCATTCCCGCGGCGGAGCGTTATGGATTAATGCCGGCGATTGACCGATGGGTGGTACGCAAAACGCTGCAATGGATCGCCGCGCACCGTGCCGATCCGGGACTCGCGGAAAGCTACGGTATCAACCTCTCCGGCCAGTCCTTGGGTGACGCGGGGTTTCTTGAATTTGTTCTGCAGGAAATCGAGCGCAGCGGGATTGCTCCCGGGCGTTTGTCATTCGAGATCACCGAAACCGCGGCCGTGGCCGCGCTCGACAGCGCGATTCAGTTCATGCAGGCGCTCAAGGACAAAGGCTGCCACTTCATGCTCGATGACTTTGGCAGCGGCTGGTCGTCGTTTGCCTATCTCAAGAACCTGCCGGTCGACTTTCTCAAGATCGACGGTAGCCTGGTGCGCGACATGGCCCACGATGCTCTCGACGAGGCCATGGTGCGCGCGATCAACGAGATTGGCCATGTGCTGGGCATTGCCACCATCGCCGAGTTTGTCGAAAGCGAAGCGATACTCGAAAAATTGAAAGCCTTGGGCGTTGACTATGCCCAGGGCTACGCGATCGGCCGGCCGGCGCCGATCGACGCGCATCTGAGCACGTCCCCGGTAGTGCGTTCACAACAAACCGCCTGACAAGGCAGTCAATACCGCTGCCCAACCCGAACGCGGCGTGCGCAGGCGTCCGGTAAATCCGACTCTCGTGACTTATCCCGGCGCCTGATTCTGGGATTCGGCAACGATCGGTTCGACGACGATCTCCACGCGCCGGTTGAGACGGCGCCCTTCCTCGGTGGTGTTAGCGGCGCGCGGCGCGGTCTCGCCGCGGCCGAGGAACTCGAGCCGCTGCACCAACACGCCTTTGTTGCGCAGGTAGTCGTTAACCGCCTGGGCGCGATGCTCGGAGAGCGTCTGGTTGTACTGGTTGGTGCCGACGTTGTCGGTGTGTCCGACGACAGTAAGGTGCGTCTTTCCGTAACGAACCAGCACGTTCGCGATCTTGTCCATGGTGGTATAGAAACCCGGCTTGATCGTCGTGGAATCGAAATCAAACGACGTCTG
>JGI1358J11329_10001543_pt1 | contig 18818 bp, 20 predicted proteins | sample Subgroupgradi54m_FD_11329 | JGI IMG/M metagenome (IMG submission 11329)
CCTGCCGCTCTATTACGGCGGGCCGGTGCAGGTCGAGCGCGGTTTTGTGTTGCACAGCCCGGTCGGGAAATGGAGTTCCAGTTTGCAAATCGACCCCTCGCTGGGAATGACCACCTCCAAGGATGTGCTGCAGGCGGCAGCACAAGCCGAGGGGCCGGAACAGATTTTGATCACGCTCGGATATTCCGGTTGGGGAGCCGGCCAACTGGAGCAAGAAATCGCCCAGAATGCCTGGCTCAATCTGCCGATCCGCCATGATCTGATTTTCGATGTCGCGCCGGAATTGCGTTTTGTTACCGCGTATCAGATTCTGGGCATCGACCCGCTGCAAATTTCCACGCAGGCAGGGCATGCCTGAGCAGGTTCTCCTGGGCTTTGATTGGGGTGAAAAGCGCATCGGCGTGGCAATCGGTAATACAATTACGCGCAGCGCGCGGGCGCTCGAAGTGATTGCGCTGGAACAGCGTGATGCCCGGTTTGCGCGGATCGCCCATTTGCTGGAAGAGTGGCAGCCGAACGCGTTGGTGGTCGGCATCCCGCTGCATCCCGATGGGGTCGCCCATGCAATCACGGCGCGATGTGAACGTTTTGCCAATCAGTTGCACGGCCGTTTCAGTTTGCCGGTGCTGCGCGTGGATGAACGCTATAGCTCGGCGGCGGCCGGAGCAGGTGCCGGAGACGAACAGAACATCGATGCAATCGCCGCACAAATCATTCTGCAACAGTATCTCGATCAACTGTAGCTCGATCAACATTACGCATTTCACAAAAAATAACCATGCGCTCTGATTTTGAACCCGACTCAGGAAAACTGCTCGACGCAGAATTTTTCTACAGTCGCCTGTTGCAGAGCCTGCGTACGCGGCTCGAATCGGCGCCCGATTTTCAGGCGCAGGTCGGCATGATCGGCATCCACAGTGGGGGTGCCTGGATCGCGCAGCGCCTGCATGCCGATCTGCAATTGCAGCAACCCCTGGGTAGCCTGGACAGCGCGCTGTATCGCGACGATTTGTCCGAACGTGGTTTTCGCGCCGACGTGCAGCCTGCGCACATTCCCTTTGAGGTCGCCGGTCGCCACATCCTCCTGATTGATGACGTGCTCTACACCGGCCGCACCGTGCGTGGCGCGCTCAACGAGCTGTTCGATTTTGGTCGCCCAGCGCGGGTTGAGCTGGCCGTGCTGGTCGATCGCGGTGGACGCGAACTGCCGGTCGCCGCGCAGTACGTTGGCGAAACGCTGGCGCTGTGGCCGACCCAGAGTCTGGTGCTGACCCATAACGACGATAACTTTTTTTCACTGACGCTGGAGAACGAATGAGCCGGCACCCGCAATTGCATGAAGACGGCGCGCTGCGCCACCTGCTCACCCTCGAAGGCCTGCCCGCCAGTTTGATGACCCGCATTCTCGATACCGCGACCAGCTTTGTTTCGGTCGCGGATCGCGAAGTGAAGAAGGTGCCGCTACTGCGCGGTAAATCGGTATTCAACTTGTTCTTCGAAAATTCCACGCGCACGCGCACGACTTTTGAAATCGCTGCCAAGCGGCTGTCGGCCGACGTGGTCAATCTGAACATCAACGCTTCCAGCACCAGCAAGGGCGAGTCCCTGCTCGATACAATCGACAATCTGGCGGCGATGCAAGCCGACATGTTCGTCGTGCGCCATGCGCAAAGCGGCGCGCCCTACCAGATCGCCGAACATCTGAACAAGACGGGCAGCAATGCGCGCGTGATCAACGCCGGCGACGGTCAGCATGCCCACCCGACGCAGGGTCTGCTCGACATGTACACCATCCGGCATTACAAAAAAGATTTCACGCAACTGCGCGTGGCGATTGTGGGCGACCTGCTGCATTCGCGTGTGGCGCGTTCCGATATTCACGCATTGACTACGCTCGGCGTGCCGGAAGTGCGCGCCATCGGCCCGCAAACGTTGCTGCCCGCCGGTCTCGAACACCTGGGGGTGCAGGTATATACCGACATGCGCGCCGGTTTGAAGGATGTCGATGTGGTCATCATGCTGCGCCTGCAGAACGAGCGTATGCAGGGCGCGCTGCTGCCCTCGGCGCAGGAATATTTTCATGCCTTCGGTCTCACGCCTGAAAAACTCAGGCTGGCCAAACCCGATGCCATCGTGATGCACCCCGGGCCGATGAACCGCGGGGTTGAAATCGATTCGGCCGTGGCCGACGGCCCGCAATCGGTGATTCTGTCGCAAGTGACGTTTGGCATTGCGGTGCGGATGGCGGTGATGAGTATTCTGGCAGGACATTGAGTATGCGAATAAAAATAGCAGGGGGTCGTCTGATCGACCCGCAGAACCAGATCGACGCGCAGCAGGATGTGTATGTCGCAGCGGGGCGCATCGCCGCCATCGGCAAGGCGCCCGCAGGCTTTACCGCCGACCAGACGATCGACGCGCAAGGCCTGGTGGTGTGCCCTGGCCTGGTCGATCTATCGGCGCGTTTGCGCGAACCGGGTTATGAATACAAGGCGACGCTGGAATCGGAATTGCGCGCTGCGGTGGCGGGTGGGGTGACCAGCCTGGCCTGCCCGCCCGATACCGATCCGGCATTGGACGAACCGGGCTTGGTGGAAATGCTCAAGCACCGTGCACGCCAGTTGCATCTGGCGCATGTCTATCCGGTCGGCGCCTTGACGCAGGGTTTGCAGGGCGAGGCGATCACCGAAATGGCTCAATTGGTCGAGGCCGGTTGCGTGGCGTTTGCGCAGGCCGACCAACCGATCGTCAATACGCAAACTTTGCAGCGTGCATTGCAATATGCGCGCACCTTCAACTATCCCGTCTGGTTGCGAGCGCAAGATCCCTGGCTGGGTCGTCATGGCGTCGCCCATGCGGGCGCGACGGCGGGGCGCATGGGTTTGTCGGGTGTTCCGGTCGCATCGGAAACGGTTGCCTTGCATACAATTTTTGAATTGCTGCGCGCCGCCGGTTCCCGCGCGGGTGCCCGGGCGCGCGTGCACCTGTGCCGCCTGTCATCTGCCGCCGGTCTGGAGCTGGTGCGCGCCGCCAAGACAGAAGGATTGCCGGTGAGTTGTGATGTCGGGATTCATCATGTGCATTTGACCGATGTGGACATGGGGTATTTCAACAGCCAGTATCGCCTGAACCCGCCGCTGCGCGCACAAGAGGATCGTGCTGCGATTGTGCGGGCTTTGCAGGATGGCACGATTGATGCGATTTGCTCCGACCACACCCCGGTCGATGATGATGCCAAACAGCAATCGTTTGCCGAAGCCGAAGCCGGGGCGACCGGACTGGAAGTCTTGTTGCCGCTGACGCTGCGCTGGGCCGAGCAGGAAAAATTGCCGCTGGCGCAGGCGCTCTCCAAGATCACCACCTCGGCGGCCCGGGTCCTGGGAATTGATGCGGGACATGTATCGGTCGGTGCGGTTGCTGATCTGTGCATCTTTGATCCGCACGCCACCTGGCGCGTCGAGCCGGCGGCGCTGATCAGTCAAGGGCGTAATTCGCCCTTCCTTGGCTATGAAATGGTGGGCCGGGTGCGGCACACTCTGGTGGAAGGAAAGCCGGTGTACGGGCACACGTCATGAAGGCCGTACGTCTCGCGCTGCATGCCAGCGCCTTGTTACTGCATCTTTTACTGGGCATTTTCATCCTGGTATCGGCCTTCTGGGCGTTGAGCCCGGGGCAGAAGCGTTTCATGGTGCGGTGGTGGTCTGGCATTGCCCTGACCATCTGTCATACGCGCACGGTGGTGCGCGGCACACCCCCTCCTCCCATGGAGGGAATGATGGTGGTATGCAACCACATTTCCTGGCTGGATATTCCCATTCTCAATTCGAGGGTCGCGCTGCGTTTCGTGGCCAAATCCGAAATCCGTCGCTGGCCGCTGGTCGGATTGATTTGCGCGCGTACCCAGACTATTTTTATCCGTCGCGGTTTGCGCCATGCGGTGCATGAGGTGATGCATTATTTGAAGGAAGTGTTGCAGAGCGGCGGTCAGGTTGGCGTATTCCCCGAAGGGACGACCAGTTCTGGCGAGGGCCTGTTGCCGTTCCATGCTAATTTGCTGCAGGCCGCGCTGGAGGCGGGTGTGCCGATCGTGCCGGTGGCGCTGCGGTACACCGACCGCACGGGCCGGCCGAATCAAGTGCCCGCGTATGTTGGCGACATGACGATAGGTGATTCTTTGCGGCAAGTGTTGTCGGCAACAGGGATCGTCGCGGAAATCACTTTTCTCGCTCCGATTCAGCCGAGTCCGGAAATGTCACGCCATGATCTGGCGCGCCTGGCGCAAGAGGCTATCGCACAGAGCCTGGGGTTTGCGCTGCCGCACAGTTGACCTGGAACACCGCATCGTCTTCCAGGCGTACGGCGGTCAGTTGTCCACCCCAGACACAGCCGGTGTCCAGCGCCAGCAAGTTCGGCTCAATCCGTAATCCCAGTGTTGACCAGTGGCCGAACGCCACGCGGACATCGCGCGTGGCGCGGTGCGGTACTTCAAACCACGCCAGAAAACCGGGCGGCGCATCTTCTGCGCCGTACTTGGTATCGAATTCCATCACCCCAGTGGTGGTGCAAAAGCGCAGCCGCGTCAGCGCATTGGTGATCATGCGCAGGCGCGCCGCGCCGTGCAGATCATCGCTCCAGCGGTCGGGCTGATTGCCGTACATCTGCTCCAGAAAAGCCCGGTAGTCGGCGCCACGCAAGGTATGTTCAACTTCGCTTGCGAGTTGCAACGTCGTCGCCACATCCCACTGGGGCAACACGCCCGCATGCACCAGCAGCACACCGTGTTCAAAGTGCGCCAGTTTCTGCTGGCGCAGCCAGTGCAGTAGCTCGGCGCAATCCGGTGCCGCCAGAATTCCATCCAGCGTATCGTGTTTGCCGCGCGGCACCACGCCTTCAGCCACGGCCAGTAGATGCAGATCGTGGTTGCCTAACACTACCGTCACGGCACCGCCTAGCGCGCTTAATTGCCGCAATACGCTCAGCGAATCATGGCCACGATTGACCAGATCGCCGACCAGCCAGAGCTGGTCAACGCGCGGATCGAAGGCGATCTTGCGCAGCAACGCGTCGAGCGGCTTACAGCAGCCTTGCAGATCGCCGATCAGATAGGTGGCCATCGAAGATAACAACAGGATTGGTTATGACAGCGAAAAGCATAGCATCTTAATGCCGTCGGTCTCTTGCAGGGCGGGTGCTAGAATCGCGCGAGATCCTCGCTGTATCCATTTTGATTCCGCTAAATCCATGAGCCATCCTTCTGCACCACGCGTATTTGTTACTGGCGGCGCCGGATATATTGGCTCGCACACGTGCGTTGAGCTGCTCAATGCGGGTTACGACGTCATTGTTTTCGACAATTTCTGCAACAGCCATCCCGAGGCGTTGCGGCGGGTGGCGCGAATTGCCGGTCAGCAGTTCAAGGTCGTTGAAGGCGATGTGCGCGACAAAACGGCGTTAATTGCCGCGCTGAAGGATTCCTGTGCCGAAGCTGTGATCCATTTCGCCGGCTTGAAAGCGGTGGGCGAGTCAGTCAGCGCGCCGTTGAAATACTACGATAACAACGTTTGCGGCAGCGTGTGTCTGTTGGAAGCCATGCAGGCCTGCGGGATTAAAACACTGGTATTCAGTTCATCCGCAACCGTGTATGGCGCACCGGAATATTTGCCGCTAAGCGAGCGTCATCCGCTCAGAGCGGCCAACCCTTACGGCGCCAGCAAGCTGATGGTAGAGAATATTTTGCGCGATCTGCAGGGGGCGTGTCCCGAATGGCGAATTGCAACTTTACGTTATTTCAACCCGGTGGGCGCCCATGAAAGCGGATTGATAGGCGAGGATCCATATGGGATCCCAAATAATCTAATGCCCTATATTTCTCAAGTTGCTGTCGGTCGGCGAGAGTATCTCAGTATATTTGGCAATGATTACGCCACTAAGGACGGCACCGGAATGCGTGATTATATTCACGTAATGGACCTGGCCTCGGGGCATATCAAGGCTTTGGAGCGCTTGCAAAAGATGTCTGACAGCTTCACGACGAATCTGGGAACTGGTAGGGGGTACTCTGTGCTGGAGATGGTGCGGGCGTTCGAAATGGCAAGTGGCAGAGCGATTCCTTATCGCATTGCTCCTCGACGCTCCGGGGATGTTGCTTCATGCTATGCAGATCCGAAGTTGGCTAACAAACTATTGGAATGGAAGGCGTCCCGGGATCTGGAAGCAATGTGCGTTGATACATGGCGATGGCAATTGGACAATCCTGACGGCTATAGTAGAAAGGGGTAGTCCGATATAATCCGGAATGCTTATAGATATCATCAGTATGTAAATTTCGCCGAGCAGCACATTCGGCTTGCTTAAACGATTTAAGAACATCCCAGCAGGAAATACAGAGTGTTTAACGATAAATCCATCCTTATCACAGGCGGCACAGGCTCGTTTGGAAAGCAATTTGTGCGTGCTTTGTTGGCGCGGTACCGGCCGAGGCGTCTGGTGGTGTTTTCGCGCGACGAGCTCAAGCAGTTTGAGATGCAACAGGAATTTAATTGCCCGGAAATGCGGTTCTTCCTGGGGGATGTGCGGGATGCGGATCGCCTTGTGCAAGCGTGTCAGGGCGTTGATTATGTGATTCATGCAGCAGCGCTCAAGCAGGTTCCCGCAGCGGAATACAATCCCATGGAATGTATAAAAACCAATGTTCATGGAGCAGAGAACGTCATTCAAGCGGCCATTGCTTGCGGCATCGGAAAAGTGATCGCACTCTCCACCGACAAGGCCGCCAATCCGATCAATCTCTACGGCGCGACCAAGCTGGCATCGGACAAACTGTTTGTGGCGGCCAATAATATCGTGGGCGGAAGGAATACCCGATTCTCTGTGGTTCGTTACGGTAACGTCGTGGGGTCGCGCGGTTCTGTGGTGCCGTTCTTCAAAAAGCTGCTGTCTGAAGGGAAAGGCGAGCTGCCGATTACCGATCCGCGCATGACGCGTTTCTGGATTACCCTGGATCAAGGGGTTGAATTCGTGATCAAGAACTTCTCCCGCATGCATGGCGGCGAGATTTTCGTGCCCAAGATCCCGTCGGCCAGGATTGTCGATCTGGCGACTGCCATGGCGCCCAATGCCCGGCAATCAATCGTCGGCATTCGCCCGGGCGAGAAACTGCACGAAGTCATGTGCCCGCTGGACGACTCTCACCTGACGCTCGAATTCTCCGATTACTACGTTATCAAGCCCACCATTTTCTTCAACAACCATCCCGGCTTCGAAACCAATGCCCTGGGAGATTCCGGCCAGCCTGTGCGAGACGGCTTCGAATACAATTCCGGCAGCAATCCCCATTTTCTCACTGTGCCGGAGATTCAATCCTTGCTTGAGCGATGCGCGTAATACCCTACGGTCGGCAGAACATCAGCAGCGAAGATGTCGCAGCTGTTACGGAAGTGCTGCAGTCCGACTGGTTGACCCAAGGCCCTCAAGTCCCAGCGTTCGAACGCGCGCTAGCTGATTATTGCGGTGCTGCCCAAGCGGTTGCCGTGGCTAATGCGACGGCTGCGCTGCATCTGGCCTGTCTTGCGCTCGACGTAGGACCCGGCGATCGCGTCTGGACCTCCCCCAATACGTTTGTCGCTTCGGCCAATTGCGCCAGGTATTGCGGGGCGGAAGTAGATTTTGTTGATATCGATCCGCGCACCTACAACATGAGCGTTGCCGTGTTGGCGGCCAAACTGGCGCAGGCGAAACAAACGGGCACTTTGCCCAAGGTCGTCATTCCCGTGCACTTCGCCGGCCAGTCGTGCGACATGGTCGAGATTGCCATGCTGGCCGAGCAATACGATTTTCGCGTGATCGAGGATGCCTCGCACGCGGTGGGCGGCAGTTATCGGGACGCCAAGGTGGGCGGATGTCATTTTTCCGAAATGACGGTCTTCAGCTTTCATCCGGTCAAGATCATGACCACCGCCGAGGGCGGTGTCATCACGACGAATTCCCCGGCGCTAGCGCAGCGGCTGGAACGACTGCGCAGCCATGGCATTACGCGCGATGCCGCGTTGATGGAGGGCGAAAACGAGGGCGGCTGGTATTACCAGCAATTAGAGCTGGGTTTCAACTACCGTATGACCGATATTCAGGCGGCATTGGGAAGAAGCCAGCTCGCACGTCTGGATGAATTCGTTGCCAGGCGTCGAATGCTGGCTGCCCGATATGACGAGTTGCTGCAGGATCGCGCACTGATTACGCCATGGCAGGATCCATATGCCCGTTCGGCTTATCACCTGTATCCGGTGCAAATCGATTCTGCTGGCGGAGGGTCCACGAGGCGCGAGGTGTTCGATCGTTTGCGTGCGGCAGGTGTCCTTGCAAATGTTCACTACATTCCGGTGCATTTGCAGCCCTATTACCGTCGCTTGGGCTTTGCTCCTGGGGATTGTCCGGTCGCGGAGCTTTACTATGCGTGCTGCCTGAGTTTGCCGCTCTATTTCGGTTTGCAGCAAGACGAGCAGGATTTTGTCGTGGCAACGCTGCATGAGGCGTTGCGGTGAAGCTTGGGCTGGGAACGGTTCAGTTCGGCCTTGATTACGGAGTGACAAATCGTCAGGGGCGTGTCCCCGTGGGCGAAGTCGAACGCATTATCGAACAGGCGGCTGCTGCCGGAGTGCGGATCATCGACACTGCCGCCGTGTACGGCATGAGCGAGTCGATACTAGGCAGCGTGTTGCCGAACACGCACGCATTCGACTTGATCACCAAAACGCCGCAATTCAACGTTGCCGAAATTACCGGCTTGCATGCTGAACAGCTGCATGATGCCTTTCGCCAGTCGCTCGAACATCTGCGCCAGCCGCACGTATATGGTTTGATGCTACATCGCGTAGCCGATCTGTTCACCCCAGGTGGGGTGCAATTATGGGATGCGATGGTGAGCTTGCGTCAGGCCGGATTGGTGCAGAAAATCGGCGCATCGGTTTACTCGGGCGAGGAAATCGATCGATTGCTGGAATATGAAGGCGTTGATCTGGTGCAGTTGCCATTGAGCTGGCTCGATCAGCGGCTTGCAAAGAGCGGCCATCTGGCGCGCTTGCATGCGGCCGGTGTCGAAGTGCACGTACGTTCCGCGTTTCTGCAAGGTATTCTGCTGCAGCGGCCAGAAGATTTGCCCGCATTCTTTACGCCGCTATGTCCGCATTTGCAGGCTTGCCATGAGCGCTTTGCAAACACTGGCTTGTCCGCCGTGGCGGCGGCCCTTGCCTATCCGTCTTCCCATCCGGAAGTTGCCGCCGTGGTATGCGGAGTGACATCCTTGAATGAATGGCGAGCATTGGTCGCCGGGGCGGCCGCACGCGTCCCCTCTTTCGATTGGCAAGCCTGCGCACTGGAAGAGCCGGCCTGGCTCAATCCAGCGCTGTGGCGCATTCAACCCGATACTTGAACGTGAGAGATTGATGACTACAGCGCAAACCAAACCTCGCACGATCGCCATTTTGCAAGCCCGGATGGGCTCTACCCGTTTGCCGGGAAAAGTGCTCTTGCCCGCAGCCGGAAAGCCCTTGATCGAACACATGATAGAGCGTGTGCGGCGGGCCAAAACGCTCGATGGATTGTGGCTGGCAACTTCCGTGGATACCGTCAACGATCCGCTAGCGGATTGTGTCGATGCGCTCGGTGTCCCTGTTTTTCGTGGCGATGAGAACGACGTCTTGTCGCGCTATGCGACGGTGGCGCAGCAGGCGCAGGCCGACGTTGTGGTGCGGCTGACCGGCGATTGCCCGTTGCATGACCCCGACGTGATCGACGAGACGGTGGGCATCATGCTGTCGCGTTTGGACGAAATCGATTATGCGAGCAATTCCCTGCAGGCCACCTATCCCGACGGCTTGGATGTCGAAGTGTTCACACGTGCGGCGTTGGATCGGGCGCAGCGGGAAGCAAGCACGCAATTGCAGCGGGAGCATGTCACTCCGTTCATTCACCGTTATCAAGACGGTCCGGGCCCCTTTCGCGTACTGCATGTCCATGGCCGCGCCGATTTTTCCCATTTGCGCTGGACCGTGGACGAGCCGGCCGATTACGAATTCGTGCGGCGAATATTCGATACGCTCTATCCGGTCCGGCCCGATTTCGGTTGGCTCGATGTCTTGGCCCTGCTGACGCGGCAGCCGGAACTGTTGACGTATAATTCCCACATCGTTCGCAACGAAGGCTATATCAAGGCGTTGCATTCGCAAATTTCCGAGTCGCCCTAAGCTCATGCCCAATCCCCGTTATCGTGCCAGTCAAGCGCTATTCGAACGGGCTCGCCGTGTTATCCCGTTAGGCTCCCAGACCTTCAGCAAAAGCTATCTTTCCTATCCGCAAGGTGAATCGCCGCTTTTCCTTTCGCATGGCCGGGGTGCGCATGTGTGGGACGTGGACGGCAACGAATACATTGATCTCGTCAACGGCCTGTTGCCCAATGTGCTCGGCTACGACGATGCGGATGTGCAGCGTGCCGTGGTGGCGCAACTTGAAAAGGGCGTGACGCTTTCCCTGGCGACCGAGCAGGAAGTGCTGCTGGCCGAAAAGCTGGTCGAGTTGATCCCCTGTGCGGAGCAAGTTCGTTTCGGCAAGAACGGTTCGGACGTCACCGCCGGAGCGATTCGCCTCGCGCGTGCCTATACCGGGCGTGATCGTGTCGCCGTATGCGGCTATCACGGCTGGCAGGATTGGTATATCGGCAGCACTGCGCGCAACAAGGGGGTACCCAAGGCGGTGCAGGAGTTGACCCACACGTTCACCTACAACGATCTGGCCGGGCTGGATGCGTTGCTGGCCAGCCATCCGGGAGGGTTTGCGGCGGTGATCCTGGAGCCGATGAATTTCACCGAACCCTTGCCTGGTTATCTCGAAGGGGTGAAGGAAATCGCGCATCGTCATGGCGCACTGTTCATCCTGGACGAGATTATTACCGGCTTTCGCTACCATCTCGGCGGCGCACAGGCGCTGTTCGGCGTGACGCCGGATCTCGCGACTTTCGGCAAGAGCCTGGGCAACGGCTTCCCGATTTCCGCGCTGGTCGGGCGTGCCGACATCATGCAGCAAATGGAAGACATCTTTTTTTCCTTCACTTTCGGTGGCGAAGGCGTTTCTATTGCCGCCGGCCTGGCGGTGCTGGAAAAAATGCAGCGCGAACCGGTGATCGAAACGCTGTGGACGCGCGGCGGGCAATTGCTCGATGGCGTGCGTCGCCTGATCGCCAGGGCCGAAGTGGAAGATGTTTTCGGTGTCGTCGGTAAGCCTTGTTGGAGCATGTTGCAGATCAAAGACGTTGCCCCCTATTCCAGCTGGCAAATTAAAACGCTGTTGTTGCAGGAAGTATTGGCGCGTGGCGTATTGACCGCCGGCGCACAGAATATCTGTTATGCGCATTCGGAAGACGATGTGCGCCAGATCCTGAACGTGTATGCGGAAGTATTTCCGCAAGTGGCTGCGGCGGTCAGGGAAAAGACGTTGGAAACCGCTTTGCGTGCTCCGCCGATGCAGCCGATCTTTCGAGTGCGGGGATGATGACGGTTGCCGTTGTGGTCGACAACCCCAGTTGGATTCTGCCGCATGCAGAGCGACTGGTGGAGTTGATCCGGCAGGAGGGGCATACGGCGAATCTTTACCGGTCGTATGCCGAACTGCCAGCGGGAGAGCTGGCGTTTTTCCTTGGCTGCACTGGCTTGGCAAAAAATGAAGTGCTTGCCAAACATCGCCACAACCTGGTGGTACACGAGAGCGCCTTGCCTGCCGGACGCGGCTTCGCGCCGATGACTTGGCAAATCCTCGCCGGCGCGAACGTCATTCCGGTGGCATTGCTGGAAGCTGCGGAGGGCGCGGATACCGGCGATATTTATCTGCGCGATGAAATCTGTCTGAACGGTGACGAATTGTGCGATGCATTGCGCCGTTTGCAGGGTGAGAAAACCGTCGAACTTTGTTCGCGCTTCCTCCGCGACTATCCGCATGTGGCGCCGCAGGCTCAACTGGGAGAGCCTTCCTCTTTCGCCCGGCGCACGCCGGCACATAGTCGCCTCGACCCCGACAAAACGATTCGCGAGCAATTCAATCTGTTGCGCGTGGTTGATAACGAGCGTTATCCGGCATTCTTCGAAATCGATGGCCGTCGTTATGTACTGAAGATTTCGCGGGACGACGAGCAATGAAATGCGTATTGCAAGCTGATGGCGGTGTCGGCATCGGCCTGGGACATGCCAGCCGTTGCAGCGCATTGGCGCTGGCGCTGCGTCGCCTGGGTCACGAGGCAATTATGGTCGCCGACCCGGCCACCGGTTTGCAGGAATATTTCGAGCAGCGCGGCTCCTCGATGGTGGCAGTCGAGGCATCGGTCACGGCCATGCTGACGTATGCTAGTTCGATCGCTGCCGATGTGCTGGTGCTCGACAGCTATCAATGGACGCCCGAGGACTATGTGACCTTGCGGGCTGCAGGGCAGTGTGTCGTGGCATTCGATGATGAGGCGAAGCGTGAAATGCTGGTGGATGCGCTGATCAACGGCGCGCCGGTCGCCGGGAATCTTCAGTACCGGACGGCGATAACGACGGTGCGTTGGCTCGGCGCTTCATATCAGGTGGTGCGCGAAGAGTTTCGCCAGATGCCGATCCGAAAACCCGCCGGCGCGGTGCGTCATGTGCTGGTCATGGCCGGTGGCGACGATCCGCTTGGGCTGTTGGGGCCGATCGCTTCGATGCTGGAGCCGATCGCGTTGCAATGTCCCGATCCATTCACGATTCAGCTGATTTGCGGACCCTTCGCCGCCGTGCCGGATGCGGCCCGGTCGCGTCAGGTGGAGATTCACCGGCACCCCCCCAATCTGGTTGCACTGATGCAGCAGGCCGATCTGGCGATCAGTGCCGGTGGGCAGACGCTATACGAATTGGCCCGCTGCGGCACGCCGACAATCGCTTTTTGCAGCGGCGCCGATCAGGAAAATAATTTACGGGCCCTGGAAGCGCTGGGCGTGATACGCAACACCGGCGACGCCCAGGCGTCGAATTGGCTGTCGAGCCTTGCACAGGCAGTGCAGGAACTGATAGCAAATCCTGCTCTGCGCAATGAGATGGCGTTACACGCCCAGCAACTCATTGACGGACGCGGGGCCGATCGTCTGGCGCAGGCAATTGTTGCGCTGGTGGTTGACCGGCATAATACGTCGAAAAAACAGGCCGCCTCTGGCGCCGTAACGGAGTCTCCATGAATGCAGCAAACACCCTACAGATCGGTCGCCGGACAATCGGCGCCGGGCGCACATTCCTGATCGCAGATGTCGGTTCGAATCACAAGCAGGATTTGCAGCTTGCCTTCGACTCGATCGATGCCGCGGCGGAAGCGGGCGCCGATGCCGTCAAGTTCCAATCCTTGCAAATGAAGGATCTCTATTACGATCCCAGCCCCGAGGTACGCGCCCTGTATGCGCAGATCGACCTGCAGGAAGAATGGCATGCGGCGCTCAAGGCCCACTGCGACAAACGCGGCGTGGAATTTTTCTCTTCACCGACCTATTTCGGCGCGGTCGATTTGATGGAATCCATCGGCGTCTCTCTCTACAAGCTGGCGTCGGCGCAAATTGGGACGTTTCCACAAATCGTGTCGCGTGTGGCGCGTACCGGGAAGCCGGTGATTCTCTCCACCGGTCTGGTGTCGTTCGGCGAATTGGAGGCCGCCATCCGCCTGTTTGCCGAGGCAGGTAATTCGAAATTCGTCGTCCTTCATTGCAACAGCATTTACCCCACGCCCTATGAACGGGTGAATCTTCCCCAGATGTCGGTGTATCGCGACATGTTCGGATGTCTGGTGGGATATTCCGACCATACCGACGACATCTATGTTGCGTTGGCTGCAGTGACGCGCGGCGCCAGCGTCATCGAAAAGCATTTCACGCTAAGCCGCACGTTCGACACTCCGGATGCGGTGACGGCGATGGAGCCTGCCGAATTCGCCAGAATGACCCAGGGCATACGCGCGGTGGAGCAAGCCATGAAACCGCAGCTGCGAATCGAGATCGAGCCGGAAGAAAATGCCTTCAAGGAATCGATCCGGTATCGGCTGGTACTGGCGCGTTCCAAGAAGGCGGGCGAGCCCTTTACGGCGGGCGATTTCCAGTATCTGCGGCATCCTTCCGGCGTCGATTGCCACGATGAATTATTGGTGCTGGCACGCTTTGCCGCGGCGCAGGATATCGAGGCCGGCCGCTTACTCGAATGGTCGATGCTGTCAGGGCGTGCATGAGTGCACCGAAAGTCCTTGTTATCAATCTAGGCTGGGAACAGCGCCCGCTGATTGATGCCCTGGCGGCGAGAGGTTATGCGCTCTACGGCGTCCACGCCGATATTGCGACGGTAACCGATATCGCATGGCGCGAGGTGTTGATTGCCGATCTGCGCGATCTCGATCGCATCATTGCTTTTGCCGACAGGGTCGCGCCGGATGCCGTGATCTCCGACGAGTGCGACTACGCTTACTTTGCGCAAGCGCTACTGGCCGAACGCTACGGCCTGCCAGGGCCCGGTCTGGCCGCAGCGCAGCGCGCCACCAATAAATACCTGCAACGCCAGGCCGCCGAGGCGGCGGGAATCCCGGTGCCGGAATATCGGCTTTGCCTGTCGTCCGATGAGGCGCTGCAGTTCGCTGCGCAGATCGGCTGGCCGGTGATTCTGAAACCGATCGATAATCGCGGTAGTTTCGGCGTGTCACGCGCCGATACGCCCGAGCAATTGGCAGCGGCATATACCAAAGCGCTGGTGCACAGCCATTCGCGTCTGGTGCTGACGGAGCGGTACATCGTCGGACAGCACCTCACCATCGATGGCTACTGCGCAGAGGGCGGACTCCCTATCACCCTGGCAGTGGGCAGCAACCGCAAGTTCGACGGTGAGTTTGGTATCGTCAATCAATCCATCATCTATCCCGCAGAAATTTCTCCACAGCAATATCAGGCAGCCTCTGATCTAGCCGTGCGTACGGCGACGGCGCTTGGCTACCGCTTCGGCTATTTCCATGGCGAATTCATCATTGAAAAAGAAACGGGGCGTTTGTTTCTTACCGAGATGGCCAATCGCGGCGGCGGGGTACATATCTCCAATATTGCGGTGCCCTATGTCGCGCAGATCGACGCGGTCGGTCGTTACATGGACACGGCGCTTGGATTGCCCTCCAGCATCGAATTGCATCCCGTATCCCCGCCGCGCGCTGCACTGTTGAGTTTTTTTGCCAGTCACGATTACGCCGGGAAAAAACTGCTGGCCGTGCATGGTGGCGAGTCGATTTTGAGCAGTACCGGCGTGCTATGCTTTCAGCCGTTCGTCCGGCCGGGGCAGACACTGGGGGCACGGGAAAACGGCGCTCAGCGGCAGGCCATGATCATTGTTGGCGCGGGCACGCCGGAGCGACTCGATCAACTTGCAAACGACGCATGGGCTCGACTCCGACTAGAAGTTGAAGTCACCTGACAAACCGTTCCTGATTCTGAAAAATACGACATCGATGACTGACATCACTCTCTTCGACACTTTTCGCTATCACCCGGCAAGCGCGCGCATCGAGGGGTATGGTCAGGACGAGATTGAAACGATTCGCACCGCAATCCGCCGCATGGGCGTGGTTGTGTTACGCGGGGTGTATCCGGCAGACGTATGCACATCGTTGCGCGCAGAGGTGTTCCGGTATTTTCACGATCATCCGCCCAGCAATCCTCCGATTGCGCAAGACACGCCCAACTACTGGCGCCTGGACGACAACCCGGAAAAAGCGGCGGTGAAGCGGGTCAATCAATTCTTTTCCTCGTTTTACTGGAATGCCGATCTGGCCGGCGAAAAGGCGCTGATGCAGGCCATGACGCGGCTGAAAAACGAGATTGCCGGTTTGCCGCCGGAGTTTGCCCTGCATGGTATTGAAGAGGGCTACGTGACCTATCCCACCATCACGCATTTCCCGCGCGGTGGCGGCAAGCTCAACAAACATGTCGATCCCAAGAACATCCAGTTCTGCGTCATCATCGCCAGCCTGAGCAGCCGTGCTGAGGACTATCGCAGCGGGGGCCTCTACATCGAGCAGAACGGTGAAAAGATCGACATCGACCATCTCGTCAACATTGGCGATGTCTATCTGATCAATCCCGAAATCGTGCACGGCATCGATCCGATCGACCCGGAAATCGAAGGTTTTCAATGGCACCAGATTCAGGGACGCTGGACTTTGTTCCCCAGCCTGATCGAAGTGAAAACGACTCAGGGTGTGAAAGTCGAGGGTCTGGCCGACCTTGAGGATTCGCGGTACTGAGGAATGGAATCCTTGATGGATAAAGACACACTACAACGCGTCGCAGAGCAAACGATCACGCGCTATACCCAGCGTTTCGCCCAGCATGGTTACGACGCCCGCGCTCTCGGATGGGGCAGCGGGGAGCAGCAGCGTTACCGGTTTACGCAAACGCTGGCGGCACCGATTCAATGGGAAGGCCGCCGCGTTCTCGACATCGGTTGCGGCTTCGGCGACTATCGCGATTTCCTCGTAGATGCTGGACAGGCAATCGCAAGCTATCAGGGTTGGGACGTCAATCCGCAATTGATCGCGGAAGCAACGCAGCGGCATGCGAGCTGCCCGGATTCGATCTTCGCGGTACGTAACCATTTCGATCCCGTTGTCGAAGAATCGCAGATCACACCGGTTGCCGACATCGGCATCATGCTGGGTGTCCTCAACTTCAATCTCGGTCCGGATATCGATAACTATGAATACAGCCAGACCGCGATCCGGCGCGCGTGGGCTCTGGTGGACGACGTCTTGATCGTCGATTTCATTTCCAGCTGCCGGGTGGCGGACTATGCTCCCGAACCCTGGATCTTTTACCATGACCCCGTGCGCATACTGGAATTCGCACTCACCCTGTCGCCACGGGTGACGATCAAGCAGGATTATCTGCCGATCCCTCAACGCGAATTCATGTTGTTCATCGAACGGGAATGACCCTCATAAAACACATGATTTTCGATTTCAACATTCACCTGCCCTGCAATCTTACGCAAGACACCCAGGGCAAACTGAGCGACGAAGCGCAGCTCGATGTCGCCGCGTTGGGCCAATGCTACGCAACGCATCGGCCCCTGTTGCAGCAGCAGGTGAGCAGTGGCAATTTCATGCTGTTCAATCAAGACCTGCCGTTTGGCGCGGAGCCTCTGGACATTTGGGTGCGCCAGGTGCAACAGGATTTTCCCGCAGCCGCCTTCACGCAACTGCTCGACTTTCGCCGCAGCGCCATCGAACCCGCGCTGGATCGCTTGCGTGCCGCCGGCGTGCAAGGCGTCAAGTTTCATTCCTATGTGCAAAAAATTGCCGATACCGATATTCCAATGGCCGTGCAGGCGGCGCGTGCAGCGGCGGAACGCGGCCTGTTCATCTGCATCGACGCCAGCTACGGCACCACCTGGATGTATGAACATGACAACCTCAAACTGGCCGCCGCAGTCATTCGTGAAGTCGACAACGTGCCGGTCATCATTCTCCACAGCGGTGGCGCGCGGCGCTGGGAAGCCATGCTGCTGGCGCTGGAAAGCCCCAACGTCTATCTCGAAACCTCATTCACGCTGCCGTATTACGAAGGCTCCTCGATCGAAACCGACCTCGCCTTCATCTACCGCAAGATTGGCATAGCGCGTGTTTTGTACGCCTCCGATTTTCCCTATGTGGGGCTGGACGATGCCCGCGCCTGCATGCAACGATTTCTGCAGCGGCATGAATTCTCCGCCGACGAACAAGCCAGCATGCTCGGCCAAAACGCCCAGCGCATGATGGCGAGCCTGTCGGCACGCTGATTAGTAAGTCCCTCGCCCTCTGGGAGATGGCTTGGGGATGGGGGCCGGTTTCGAAACAAGACACGTCGTTCCTGCGCAGGCAGGAACCCAGCGGCGTAGAAAACTGCAAAGACACTGGATTCCTGCCTGCGCAGGAACGACACAGCGATACAGATCAGCGGATGGCAACCCCGTTCAATTGAGAAGGAAACCCAATGGCAAACATTCTGGTTGTAGCCGCCCACCCCGACGATGAAGTACTCGGCTGCGGCGGCACGATTGCGCGGCATGTCCAGCAGGGCGATCGCGTCAAGGTGGTGATACTCGCCGAAGGCATCACCAGCCGCGAAGGTACGGTAGAGGCATCCGCCGCGCTGCAAAAATTGCGCGCCGCCGCGCAGGCTGCCAACGCGCAGCTGGGCGTGCATGCCCTGGCGCTCGAAGGCCTGCCCGACAACCGGCTCGACAGCCTCGACCGGCTCGAAATCATCCAGCGCATCGAAGCCCATGTAAAGGAATGGCAGCCGCACACCGTCTACACCCACCACGTCGGCGACGTGAATATCGACCATCAGGTCGCCCACCACGCCGTCGTCACTGCCTGCCGCCCGCAGCCCGGCCACCCGGTCAAGACACTGCTGTTCTTCGAAACCCCCTCCAGCACCGAATGGCAACCCCCCGGCTCCGGCGCCGCGTTTCAACCCAACTGGTTCGTCAACATTCAAGACACCCTGCCCAACAAGATCGAAGCACTCAAAGCCTACGCATCGGAAATGCGCGAATGGCCGCACCCGCGTTCGTATCAAGCGGTTGAGCATCTGGCGCGTTGGCGGGGGGCGTGTGTGGGGGTTGAGGCGGCAGAGGCGTTTGTTTTGGGGCGAGTAACGCATTGAATACGGCACGTTGAACTAAACCGCTGGCGCGGTGGTCTTCGACACCGAAGCGGATTCCCGGCTTTCATCCTCTGCACACGCTGCAGAAGCGTCATCTGATCCA
>JGI1358J11329_10001550_pt1 | contig 18746 bp, 16 predicted proteins | sample Subgroupgradi54m_FD_11329 | JGI IMG/M metagenome (IMG submission 11329)
GAGATACATGAGACTTTGATTCCCTCCCCCTGCCAGGGGGAAGGGGTTTGGCATTTCTCCGTGCTCCCCGTGTCCTCCGTGGTGAATAATGTTTCAGCCCTTGCACTGTGTCAGAATTTCCTGCGCACCCTGCGCTCTCAACTGCGCGGCCACCTCTGCACCGAGTTGTTCGGCCTGTGCCACTGGCGCTGTGGCGCCGGCCTGCACCAGACGGCTACCGTCCGGCATGCCAACGCAGGCGCGCAAGCTGACGGTATCCCCGACCACAGTGGCATAGGCTGCCAGCGGCACACTGCAACTGCCCCCCAGCGCGCGCGACACCGCCCGCTCAGCCAGCACAGCACTGGCGCTGACAGCATGATGCAAGGGGGCCAACCAGTCCAGTACATCGCTGCGCGTCACTAAAGTTTCGATGCCGAGTGCGCCTTGTCCAGCCGCAGGCAACATCTCAGTCGGCGGAAGAATCTGCCGAATCCGTTCGACCAGCCCGAGGCGTTTCAAGCCTGCTGCTGCCAGCACGATGGCTTGATATTCACCGCGATCCAGTTTGGCCAAGCGGGTATCGAGATTGCCGCGCAAGGCTTGAATCTTCAGTCGCGGCCAGCGCGCGCGAATCTGCGCTTCGCGGCGCAGGCTGGAAGTGCCCACCACGGATCCGGCGGGCAAGACATCAAGACTGGCATATTGATTCGACACCAGAGCATCGCGCGGATCTTCGCGTTCCAGAATGGCGGCGAGGGTAAATTCGTGCTCCAGCTGCATCGGCACATCCTTGAGCGAATGCACCGCCAGATCGGCGTGCCCTTCGAGCAAGGCGATTTCCAGTTCCTTGACGAACAATCCTTTGCCGCCAACCTTCGACAGAGTACGGTCCAAAATCTGATCCCCGCGCGTGGTCATTCCCAGAATACTCACCGCGCATTGCGGATACAGCGCCTGCAGCAAGGCCTGTACATGCTGCGCCTGCCACAAGGCCAGCCGGCTTTCACGGGACGCGATGACGATTTTTTTGGGGGCGATGGACATGATGCGGTGGCTTGATTTTGCGTTCCGAGTTTACCATGGCATAGTCAGCGCAAATCCGAATCAACGAACAAGAACAAGTCCATTCCATGCGTATCCTCGTCCTGTGCGACCGGTTCCCCTGGCCTCTTACCAACGGCCAGAATCTGCGCATTTATCACTACATCAACGCACTCAAGGAACGCCATTCGTTTGACCTGCTCTGCTATGGCGATGCGCAGGCAGTGCCAGCAGAAATCCTGCCCCTGTTTGGTCGCATTGATTGTTCGCCAAAGCCTGCTGCAGAACAATTCACCGGCATACGAAAATTATGGTCCGCCTTCGATCTGGATCAATTCGTACTCAAATGCCCCACAACGACACAAAAAATTTCCCGCTGGCATCAAGAACAACCATATGACCTGATCTGGGTGTCCGGCTGGGACATGATCGTCAATATTCCCGCCGCGCTGGGCGTGCCGGTGCTGATGGATGCGGTGGACGACGGCTTGCTGGAGCACCGGCGCGAAGTGCAAACTGCACCCTCACTCACCCTGCGTCTGCGCGCACTGAAATTGCTGTGGATGAACTACCGTTTCGAGAAACGCTATTTTGCGCCACAGGATGGAGTGCTGTTTGTTTCCGAACGAGACGCCGCATCGTTTCAGGCGATCGCACCGAACACGAAAGTATTTGTCGTGCACAACGGTGTCGATACCGATTTCTTTGCCCCGCTGGGGCTGCCCAAGCGCAGGCATACCATGATTTTCGAGGGCAACATCAGCTTTGCTCCCAATCTCGACGGCTTGCAGTATTTCTGCGCCGAGATCCTGCCACTGATTCAGACACGCTGCCCGGATGTGGCATTGCAAGTGGTCGGCCGCGACCCGCCTGCGAATATTCAGGCACTGACCACCGGGAAGATCGGTGAACCCGGAATTGCCGTCACGGGATTTGTCGATGACGTGCGCCCCTATCTCGATCAAGCCACAGTATTTGTCTGCCCCTTGCGCAAAGGCGCGGGGATCAAGAACAAACTGTTGCAAGCCTGGTCCATCGGTTTGCCGATTGTGGCGACCTCAATCACCCTGGGCGGATTGAAGGCGGTGCCGGAAAAAAATGTCGTGGTAGCCGATACACCAGATGATTTCGCTGCCGCTGTGTTGCGCCTGTTTGAGGATGCCGATCTATGCCGGCAGCTCTCCACGCATGCGCGCGCGACTGCGCTGGATCATTACAGCTGGCGGCAAAAGGCGGCGGAATTGGAAATGGTGATGGAGACGGTTGCCGGTACCCCCCCTCTCCCCCAGCCCCTCCCCCGCGAGGGGGGAGGGGAGTAAGCCGCGCACCTGTCACCGCTTTTTAACCCGTTGCTGAATCAAGGCAAGATCGCGATACCCGTACAGTCCCAGCACCTTGGTGACATACATGCGTGTTTCTGGATAGGGCGGAATGCCCTTGTACCGATCGACCGCGCCTTCGCCGGCGTTATAGCCCGCCAGCACATGATCAAGACGGCCGTCGAAATAATTCATCAGCCAACGCAAATAGGCCAACCCGCCGCGGATATTGTCTTGCACGCTCATGGGTGTACTTACGCCGAAACGCGCCGCCGTGCCGGGCATCAACTGCATCAGTCCGAGCGCGCCCTTGGGCGATTTGGCACGGGTGTTGAAACCGGATTCCACCGCGATCACCGATAGCGCCAGGCGCGTATCAATGTTGTAACGCGGCGCCCACTGCTGTACCAGTAACACCGTCAGTGCATGCTCAGGCTTTTGCATCAGCCGATCCAGATCGGTTTTCGAATCGAGCTTCAGGTTCTGCGTCAGGATTTGTTTCGGGCTGAAACAGGGTGGCAGTTTTTCTTCCGTGATCGGGGGGATGTATTGCAGATTGGCTTGGGCGTATTCATGTCCGTTCTCCGCCGCACGTTTGAACAAAGTCGCGGCGATCCAATTGTCGCGCTCGACCCCGCGACCGTTGAAATACATCCAGCCCAAACGGTAACTCGCCTCATCATTGCCACCCTTGGCGGCTTCGCAATAGGTGGCGACCGCAACTTCCAGATTGCGCTCCACCCCTTCGCCATGTTCAGCCATCTGCCCCAGCTTGAGCAGTGCCTCTGGAGAGGCATGAACGAGCGCAGGCCCGCACAGCGCCACCAGGATCCCCAGCAGGCGCAATGGCAGATTCATCAGCGCACGCCACCCTGCAAATCGGCTTGCAAGTCATCAATCGCTTCCAACCCCACCGCGAGGCGAATCAGATCTTCCGTAATACCTGCCGCCGCGCGTGCCTCCGGCGTGATGCGTGCGTGGGTGGTGCTGGCCGGATGGGTGATGGTGGTTTTGGTATCGCCCAGATTGGCGGTGATGGAACAGAGCCGGGTCTGGTCGATCAACTTCCACGCGGCGGCACGGCCGCCTTCCACCTCAAACGACACAATTGCGCCACCGGATTTTTGCTGACGCTGTGCTATCGCATGTTGCGGGTGTGACTCCAGCCCAGGGTAATAAACGCGTTTGACCCTGGGTTGCTGTTCCAGCCAGCGTGCCAGCGCCAATGCACTGGACGATTGGCGTTCCATGCGCAGGCTGAGCGTTTCCAAACCCTTGAGAAAGATCCAGGCGTTGAAGGCCGAGAGCGTCGGCCCGGCTGTGCGCAGAAACGGCAACATGGTGTCGTGAATAAATTTCTCGCTGCCCACGACAGCGCCGCCGAGTACCCTGCCCTGCCCATCCAGATACTTGGTGGCCGAATGAATGATGACATCGGCGCCAAATTCGAACGGGCGTTGCAGCGCGGGCGTGCAAAAACAATTGTCCACCACCAGCAAAATGCCGTGCCGCTTGGCAATCGTGGACAAGGCTTGCAAATCCGCCACCTCCATCAGCGGATTGGACGGTGTTTCGACGTAAAACATCTTCGTGGTCGGCTGAATTGCCGCTTCCCACTGCGCCGGATCGGACAGCGATACAAAGCTGGTCTTGAGACCAAAACGACCGAGAATCACGTTGAACAAATTCACCGTAGTGCCGAAAATGCTTTGCGACGAAACGATATGATCGCCCGCCGCCATCGTCGCCATGCAGGTCGCGAGGATCGCCGACATGCCCGACGCGGTCGCCAGACAAGCCTCACCGCCTTCGAGCGCGGCCAGGCGCTGCTCGAACATGGTGACGGTAGGATTGGTAAACCGCGAATAGACGTTACCCGGCTCGGCGCCGGAGAAACGTGCCGCAGCCTGCGCTGCATTGTCGAACACAAAACTGGAGGTGAGGAACATCGCCTCCGAGTGTTCGTTGAATTGCGAACGCGCCGTGCCAGCCCGCACCGCCAATGTGTCTATATCCCAGTCTTTGCTCATGATGATTTTCCAAAAAACAAAACCCGCTTGCGGAGAGGCCAAGCGGGTCGATGACGCCCTCGCTTTAGCTGTACTTGTATTGCGCCCGCAAGCTGAATCAAATCGGCGCATACGGCATGCTATGCCGGCGTGGCCGTGACGTCAAGAATCATTGCTGGTAAAGCCAAGATTCAACTGCGTGCCACCACCTTCACGCTCAGACGGGTTCAGGCGTGCATACTCGATGCGGTCGAGATATTCCGGCGTGATGTCGCCGGTAATGTAGTGGCCGTCGAAACAGGATGCTTCAAAATTGTTCAGCGCCGGATTGACGTCGCGCACCGAACGCTTCATGTCTTCGATGTCCTGATACACCAGAAAATCGGCGCCGATCTCGCGGCAAATTTCATCATCGGTGCGGCCGCTGGCGATCAGCTCGCCACGGGTGGGCATGTCGATCCCATAAACATTGGGGAAACGTACCGGCGGCGCAGCGGAGGCAAAAATGACTTTGCGCGCACCCGATTCGCGCGCCATTTGCACGATCTCGCGGCTGGTGGTGCCACGCACGATCGAGTCGTCAACAATCATCACGCTCTTGCCCTTGAATTCAATCGGCATCGGATTGAGTTTCTGACGCACCGATTTCTTGCGCACGGCATTGCCCGGCATGATGAAGGTGCGGCCGACGTAGCGATTCTTGATGAAGCCTTCGCGATAATCGATGTTGAGCGCGTTAGCCAATTGCATGGCCGCCGGGCGGCTGGAATCAGGGATCGGCACTACCACGTCGATGTCACCGGCAAACACTTCGCGCTTGATTTTCTCGGCCAGATATTCGCCCATGCGCAGACGTGCGGCATAGACCGAAGCACCATCCATCACCGAGTCGGGACGCGCCAGATAGACATATTCAAAAATGCAGGGATTCAAACTGAAGGTTTCCGCGCATTGCTGGCTGTAGAAGTTGCCGTCGCGATCCACGATCACCGCTTCACCCGGCACCACATCGCGCATGAATTTGAACCCCATGCCTTCGAGCGCCACACTTTCGGACGCCAGCATGTATTCGGCCCCGCGTTCGGTCTCGGCCTTGCCGATCACCAATGGGCGAATGCCATAGGGATCGCGAAAACCCACCAGACCGAAACCGGCGATCTCCGATACCACCGCATAGGAACCGCGCACGCGCCGATGCACACCGGCCACTGCCTTGAAGACGCTGGCAGGTTCAATTGAAAATTGACTGGTGGCTTCCTGCAACTCGTGGGCAAACACATTGAGCAGCACTTCGGAATCGGAATCGGTATTCACATGACGACGGTCGATGCGAAACATTTCATCCCGCAGTTGAATCGCATTGGTCAGATTGCCATTGTGCGCAAGGATGATGCCGTACGGTGCGTTGACGTAAAAGGGCTGCGCTTCTTCGGAATTGGCTGCGGAACCAGCGGTGGGATAACGCACCTGCCCGATGCCGGAGTTGCCGGGCAACGAACGCATATTGCGGGTGCGGAATACATCGCGCACCAGGCCATTACCCTTGTACATGTTGAACGCGTTCTCGGTCGCGGTGGCAATCCCTGCCGCATCCTGCCCTCGATGTTGCAACAGCAGCAGAGCGTCATACAGCAATTGATTGACCGATGCTTTTGCTACGACGCCAACGATTCCGCACATAACTCAGTCACTTAAAAGAAACTACTAAAAAGAAATACGTTTCGCCACCGATTCAGGCAGCCAGGGCTTGATGGTGCGCACCGCCGTTTCCACCAGCGGGCTGAACAGCGCATTGCGCCACACCGGCTGCTTCGGCAATTCGGTCATGCCAGCCAGCAATGCCAGCATCAACACGATCACAACTCCACGTGCCAGCCCGAACAAGCCGCCCAAACCACGATCGGCAAAGCTCAAACCACCCGCTTCGATCAAGGCGCCGATCGCCTTGTTGAGCAACGCACCCAGCAGCAACACCAGCACCAGCACAATCGCAAATCCGGCCAGCAGGCGTAACAAAGGGCCAGGGATCACTTCCGGCAGCCATTTCGCCATGGTCTCACCATAGGCGTTGGCGAGAACAAACGCCACCAGCCAGGACAACAATGACAAAATCTCTTTCACCAGTCCACGCACCACACTGATGATGATGGAGCACAACAGAATCAGAATCACCAGCCAGTCAAATAGTGTCATGGCGCAACCTCATTTGGCTGGCATCACTGTACCACTCAGTCCAGCGGCCTTTATTTTCTTCTCCGCTGCCTCTGCTTCCGCGTGCTCGGCAAACGGCCCGACCCGCAGACGAATCATTTCACCCTTACCCGCATTCACCTTCTGGGTAAACGACTTGATCCCGGCGAGATTGAGTTTGTCCTGTAATTGTTTAACCTTTTCCGCACTGGAATAAGCACCTACCTGGACTACATACCGGTCATCGGTTTTGACTTCGGATTTGCCTTGTAGTGCCGCCTGGGCACGCTTGCTTTCCTCGCTTGATTTCGCACTGTCGGCACTTGCACTTTTGACAGACGTTTCAGCTTTAGCCGCAGGGGCCGGTTTTTCTGCAGTGCCTGATGAGACCGGGGCGTTGCCCTCCGATTTTGCTTCCGGCTGCGGCGCATCCAGCAACACGGCTGGCGCACTTGGTTCGGCGGGGATGTCCCGAGCACCGGGCAGGGGTTTGCCGAGACTGTCCTGATCGGGAATCTTGATGACGATTTCTTCGGGGTGCGGATTGGGCTGGGAATCAAACACCATCGGCACCACGACAATCGCGGTGAGCGCGAGGGTGAATGCGCCAATCAAGCGGCGGCGCGCGCGTTTTTTCTGCGCCAGGGTCGGATCGTTATCGCGCCCTTCGGGAGGGGTGCGGCGGCCGTGTGATTCGGGTTCCATCGTGTCAGTTGCGCGGGAAGAAAAAGGCCACATATCTATGCTCTGCCCGCAGCCATCACAGCAGCCACGGTAAGGAACGATCCGAAAGTCAAAATTCTATCATTCTCTTGCGCCATCGCCCGTGCGCCCGCATAGGCGAGCATCGGATTGTCATAGCAGTGCAGCGTGCGTCCGTGCATGCCGCTCTTGTCCGGCGCCTGCGCCACCACCCCCTGAGCCGCCAGGATGGTTTGCAATTGCGCTGCCGTCGTGCCGCGTGGGCCGGTCAGGGTGGCCAGGTGCCAGTGGTCGACAGAACCCGCCAGCCGCTGTACCACCCCGGCGATATCCTTGTCGCCCAGCATGCCAAACACGGCATGGGTATTGGCGTAAAACCCCATGCTGTCGAGATTTTGCGCCAGCACTGCGGCGGCATGGGGGTTGTGGGCGACATCCAGGATCACGGTCGGGCGTCCCGCCAGTGTCTGAAACCGCCCCGGCAACTCAACCAGCGCCAGCCCCTGCCGCACCGCCTGCTGCGACACTGGCAAGCGTTGTTGCAAGGCTTCCAGCACGGCCAATGCGCCACTGGCGTTGAGCAGTTGATTGACGCCGCGCAGGGCGGGATAGGCCAGGCTGTGACGACGCTGGTGACGGCCGCCATAGCTCCACTGCTGTTTATCACCTGAATAATTGAAATCGCGCCCAAACAGGCGCAGATCGGCCCCAATCCTTTCGGCATACTGGATCAAACTCTGCGGCGGCGCCGGATCGCAGCAAATAGCCGGTTTGCCGGGGCGATAGATATGCGCCTTTTCCCAGCCGATCTGCTCGCGCGTCGAGCCCAGATAGTCCATGTGATCCATGTCCACACTGGTGACGATGGCACAATCGGCGTCGATCACATTGACCGCATCCAATCGTCCACCCAAGCCAACCTCAAGAATGACGACATCCAGCCCGCTCAGTTGAAACAAGCGCAGTATCGCCAGCGTGGTGAATTCAAAATAGGTCAGCGGCACATCGCCGCGCACCACTTCGACAGTGGCAAACTGTTCGCACAGCGCAGCATCGCTGGCAGCTTCGCCACACAGGCGTGCACGTTCATTGAAATGCAGCAGATGCGGTGAGGTATAACAGCCCACCCGATAACCTGCTTGCAACAGAATCGCTTCGAGCATGGCGCAGGTCGAACCCTTGCCATTGGTGCCACCCACAGTGATGACTGGGCAGGAAAATTCGATGCCTAGTTTTTCCCCAATCGCCCGCACCCGCTCCAGACCCATCTCGATGGATTTTGGATGCAGCGATTCGATCAGGGTGAGCCAGTCGGGGAGAGAATCAGGAAGGGACATAAAATCATTTCACCACGGAGCACACGGGGGACACGGAGAAATTCAAGAACGTTTTTGACTTTCTCCGTGTCCCCCGTGTACTCCGTGGTTAACCAGCCTTGGGTTTTGTCTGGCAGGTCAAGCGACAGCGTCAGCGGGCTGGTTGAGCAGCAGCGCCAGCAAACGCGCCACTTCCTCGCGCACGTTGCGACGATCGACGATCATGTCGATGGCGCCTTTTTGCATCAGGAATTCGGCGCGCTGGAAACCTTCCGGTAATTTTTCGCGCACGGTTTGTTCGATCACACGGGGGCCGGCAAAGCCGATCAGCGCCTTCGGTTCAGCAATCACCACATCGCCGAGGAAGGCGAAGCTGGCCGACACGCCGCCCATGGTGGGATCGGTGAGAATCGAGATATAGGGGAGCTTGGCTTCGGACAGCTTGGTCAGCAAAGCCGTGGTTTTGGCCATTTGCATCAGCGATAGCAGACCTTCCTGCATGCGTGCACCGCCGGAAGCAGTGATCGAGATGAACGGCACTTTCTGTTCGATCGCATTGCGCACGGCACGGGAAAAACGTTCGCCCACCACCGAGCCCATAGAGCCGCCCATGAAGTCGAATTCAAAACAGGACACCACCACCGGAATCGTGTGAATCGCACCGCCCATGGAGACCAGAGCGTCAGTTTCGCCGGTGCTGCTCATGGCGTCTTGCAGACGGTCTGGGTATTTTTTACTGTCGCGGAATTTCAGGCTGTCCACCGGCAGAATTTCCTGGCCGATCTCATAGCGCCCTTCGGCATCCAGCAAAGCGTCGAGCCATTGCCGTGCATTCATGCGCATGTGGTGGTCGCACTTGGGGCAGACGTCCAGATTACGATCCAGATCGGTGCGGTACAGCACGGCCTCACACGACGGGCATTTGATCCACAAACCTTCGGGGATGTTACGCCGTTGTTCGGTGGTTTCGACGCGCTTGTTGATGCGCGGAGGAAGTAGTTTTTCGATCCAGCTCATGTTCTCTCCAACGGTGTATCCAGCGCAGTGCGAATGCCGGAGACGAAGGTTCTGACTGCAGCTACGGCGCCGGACGCACCCACTTGTTCGATTTCCTGAATGATGCGGCTGCCAATCACCACGGCATCGGCCAGTGTGCCGATAGCCTGGGCGGTGGCCGCGTCGCGGATGCCGAATCCTACACCGACTGGCAGATTCGTGCGCTCCTTGATTCTTGGTATTCGTTGTGCTACTTCAGTGAGGTCAAGTGCCCCGGATCCGGTCACGCCCTTGAGCGAAACATAATAGACATAACCGCTGGCGATCTTGCCGATTTGCGCGATGCGGGCATCGGTCGAAGTCGGCGCCAGCAGAAAAATCGGGTCGATCTGCTGTGCCCGCAGGATGGCGGCGAATTGCGCGCACTCTTCCGGCGGATAGTCCACTACCAGCACGCCATCGACCCCCGCCAGGCGGGCTTGAGCGGCAAACGTTTCCACCCCCATACGTTCGATCGGGTTGGCGTAACCCATCAATACCACTGGGGTGGTGTCATTACTCTGACGGAATTGTGTGACGACGTGCAATACATCGTCCAGCGTCACGCCGTTTTTCAGCGCCCGTTCGCTGGCGCGCTGGATCACCGGGCCGTCGGCCATTGGGTCGGAAAACGGGATGCCCAGTTCGATCACATCGGCGCCCGCCTCGACCAGCGCCTGCATCAGCGGTAGCGTCAATTCCAGGCTGGGATCACCGGCCGTGATATAGGGAATCAATCCCTTGCGTTTCTGCTGGGACAACAATTCAAAACAGTGTTTTATTCTGGACATGACGATTCTTGAAAAAGTCTGGGTTGTGACGGCTGCAAAATCACATCGACGCGCGCGCGCGCGACGGCGACATATTCCGGGTTGATATCAAAGGTCAGGCACCTGCGGTCAAGCCGCGCACAAGCCACCGCCGTAGTGCCACTGCCCGCAAAGGGATCCAGTACCAGACCCTGCGGCGGGCAACTGGCCAACACCATGCGTTCGATCAATTCGAGCGGTTTTTGGGTCGGGTGATCGGCGCGTTCGCTGTGCTGACGATGCAGTCGCGCCACGCTCCAGACATCCTTGGGATTATAACCAAGCTCGAGCCACTTCTTGCCGACGAAAATCGAACGCGAGCGTGCCTTCTTGGTTTCCGCGTCATAGGGAATGCGGATCGCGTCAATGTCGAAGTGATACTGACGCGATTTGACGAACAGACCGATATTGTCATGCACCGAAGAATAGCGTCGCGTACTGCCGCCCATACTCGGCACACGTCGATCCCAGATGATTTCATTGATCATCGTCAGACGCGTTTTCAGAAAGGTGAACAGTTCCGGGCTGTATTGCCAACTGGCGAACACGTACAGACTGCCGTTGTCCTTGAGTTTTGGAAGTGCCAGATCGAGCCACTGCTGACTCCAGGCGAGAAATTCCTGCCCCGATTTCTGATCGGAATCGTTCCCGAAATCCTTGCCCAGACCATAGGGTGGATCGGCAATGATCAGATCGACCGAGGCATCGTCGATCTGATTGACTTGCTGCAAAAAATCGGCGTGATGAATTTCTATAGACATAAAAGCGTAACCGCAGAGACGCAGAGACCGCTGAGAAAACCTGGAGAAAACCCAAACCTGCCTTTGATTTTCTCTGCGTTCTCTGCGCCTCTGCGGTTAGTGATTTTTTTCATCAAAACTGAATGCCGCTACGTTGCGCGACGGTGTGCATATCCTTGTCACCGCGACCCGAGAGATTGACGAGGATGATCTTGTCTTTCGGCAAGGTCGGCGCCAGTTTGACCGCATGCGCAATCGCATGACTCGACTCGAGTGCCGGAATAATGCCTTCGGTACGGCAACAATCGTGAAAAGCTTGCAGGGCTTCAGTATCGGTGATGGTTGCGTATTCAGCCCGGCCGATGTCCTTCAGATATGCATGCTCGGGGCCAACGCCGGGATAATCCAGACCGGCGGACACCGAATGCGTTTCAATGATCTGACCATGCGCATCTTGCAGCAGATAGGTGCGATTGCCGTGCAGCACGCCGGGCGACCCAGCCGTTAATGAGGCGGCGTGACGTGGCGTATCGAGTCCGTCGCCGGCCGCTTCCACGCCCACCAGTTGCACATCTTCATGCGGGATATAAGGATAGAAAATCCCCATCGCATTGGAACCGCCGCCGACGCAGGCTATCACCACATCCGGCTGACGACCGGTTTGTGCCGGCATTTGCTGCAGGCATTCCTCACCAATCACCGACTGGAAATCGCGCACCATCATTGGATAGGGATGCGGCCCGGCCACCGTGCCGATAATGTAGAAGGTGTTTTCCACGTTGGCGACCCAGTCGCGCATCGCTTCGTTGAGCGCATCCTTGAGCGTTTTGGAACCACTCTCCACCGGGATCACGGTCGCGCCCAGCAACTTCATGCGAAACACGTTCTGCGCCTGGCGCGCCACGTCTTCCGAACCCATATAGACCACACATTCCATGCCGTAACGCGCCGCCACTGTCGCGGTCGCTACGCCATGCTGACCGGCGCCGGTCTCGGCAATCACACGCGGTTTACTCATGCGCCGCGCCAGCAAGGCCTGACCAATGCAATTGTTGACCTTGTGCGCGCCGGTGTGATTGAGGTCTTCGCGTTTAAGATAAATCTGCGCGCCACCCAGCTTTTCAGACCAGCGTTTCGCGTGATAGATCGGGCTGGGACGGCCGACGAAATGCTTCAGCTCGTCATGAAATTCAGCAACGAATTCCGGATCGTGCTGGTAATGTGCATACGCTTCCTTCAACTGATCTAGTGCGTGGATCAGCGTTTCGGAAACGAAGCTGCCACCATAGGGGCCGAAATGGCCGGTGGCGTCGGGTAAATCATAAGGTTTCATTGCAAACCCTTAAAGGCTGTTTCACCACAAAGAACACAGAGAACACAGAGAAAAGCCAACAACTTTACCGCCAAGACGCCAGGGAAAACCAAGGATTTTCTGGCGTCCTTGGCGTCTTGGCGGTTGCCTTTGGTTTTTCTCTGTGTTCTCTGTGTCCTCTGAGGCTATGGTTTTAACGCTGGTCCGCATCACGAACCGCCTGAACAAACTGCCGTATCAGTGCGTGATCCTTGATGCCTTTGGAAGATTCGACGCCACTCGATACATCGACGGCGTAGGGGCGCACGCGGGTGACGGCGTCAGCCACGTTTTGTGCGTTCAAGCCACCACTTAAAACGACCCGAGGCGCGAGTTTTGCGGGAATGAGAGACCAATCGAATACCTTTCCACCACCACCGTAGCCATCGACAAAAGCGTCGAGCAAAAGGCTGGCGGCCGGGGCATAGTGCCGGTCGAATTCTAGCAAATCCAGTTGCGGCGTGACCCGCGCTGCGCGCAGGAAAGGGCGCTGCACCTGGCGGGCGATGTCCACACACTGCTGCGGCGTTTCATCACCGTGAAATTGCAGCAAGCTCAAGGGAACCTGACGACAGGTTTCCTGCACCGTTGCGACATCGGCATTGACGAACAAACCGACCAGGGACACGAAGGCCGGGCAGGCACTGGCCAGCGCCGCCGCCTGTTCCAGGCTGACATGGCGTGGGCTTTGCGCGTAAAACACCAGTCCGATCGCATCGGCTCCCGCCGCCACTGCTGCGTGCAGATCTTCTGCGCGGGTGATGCCGCAAATCTTGATGCGAGTGCGTGCTTTCATGAGCAAAAAAACGATGCGGCCGTATAGATTGGAATACCGAAGTGCCGAGGATACTCTACCTGGGTCAGATACAAACCAGCGGGAGAGAATGTCGGCGCCGCCAGCGTGCGATTACGGCTGTCCAGAATATCCTTTACCCAGCTTACCGGCTGCCTTCCATTACCGACGTAAATCAGCGTGCCGACGATATTGCGCACCATGTGGTGCAGGAAAGCGTCTGCGCTCAGGCGCAAGCGGATCAGGTCGCCGAAGCGTTCAATTTCCAGTTGCTGCAAGTTGCGCACCGGCGATTTAGCCTGACATTCGGAGGAGCGAAACGCGCTGAAATCATGGGTGCCCAGCAGTACCCTGGCTGCCTGCTGTATCAGCCCAACATCCAGCGGCACGTGGGTCCAGCCGGTACGCTGCACATAGAGCGCGGAGCGCACTGGATGGTTGTACACCCAGTATTCATAGCTGCGCCGCGTCGCGGAAAAGCGCGCATGAAAATCTTCCGCCACTGGCTGCGCCCAGCGTACCGCAATACTCGTTGGAAGATATGCGTTGACGCCACGCACCCAGGCATGGGATTCGCGCTGCCGGTCGGTGTCCAGATGCACCACCTGCCCCAAGGCATGCACACCGGTGTCGGTGCGTCCGGCACAGTGAACGCGCATCGGCGCATCAGCAAAACGGGACATGGCAGTTTCGAGCTGGTCTTGCACCGTCAAGCCATTGGGCTGACTTTGCCAGCCATGCCAGGGAGAACCATCGTATTCGATGCCCAGTGCAATTTTCATTTTTTCAAAAACCACATCTTGTTAACCGCCAAGGCGCCAAGAAGACCAGAACGCGTCTGTATTTTCTTGGCGCCTTGGCGGTTAAACGCTGTTCAAGCCACAAAAAACGAAGGCCAAGCAACGCTTGGCCTTCAATCAGGGAGAAGATCGACGAATCAAATCTGCGCCAGCAGGCCCTTGGCACGCACCACCTGTTCGGCGTCGCCGCCATCCACCACTTCCTCCAGCAGTTCCTGCGCACCTTCCTTGTCACCAATTTCGATATAGGCCTTGGCCAGATCGAGCTTGGTGCTCATCTCCTGCCAGGCATCCGAATGATCGGCATCGTCATCCAGTGCCGTGCCCGCATCCAGATCGAGATTGATGCCCGACATGTCCAGCGGCGCTGGCTCCAGCTCAGCGGCGGGGGCAGGTCGTGCTGTCATCGCTGGGCTGGCGGACGGCTCGCCCAGATCGAAATCAAGACTGATTTCAGGCTCAACCAGAGCAACCGATTCCTGGTGGGCATCCTGACTGACTTCCTGAGCCGCTTTCTGCGCACCCTCAGCCGTTCCCAAGCCCAGATCGAAATCGAGCGCGACCACTTCATCGGGCACCCCGGTCGTTTCGGTATTTTCCATCGGCATGGTGGGGGAAATCATCTCATGCGCTGCACCCGCAATTTCCAGCGGCGGTTCATACGCGCTGTCGTCGCTTGAACCTTCATCTTGCGCGCCGCCGGAGTAGAGCGGATTGTTTGGATCAAGTTTGGCGCCCATCGCCACGACTTTCGGCCATTCCTCGCACTCGCCGCTGGTCATCGAATACATCTCACCGGCAATCGTCTCGAAGGATGCGCTGTCGCTGCGGGCGGAATACATTTCCAGGAGCTTCAGGCGAATTGCCTGACGCTCCGGCTGAATCTTGAGGGCTTCCTTGAGAATTTCCTCGGCCTGCGCTTCACGGCCATAAGCGATATAGACATCCGCCTCGGCGACCGGATCAACCTCATTGGTATCGGCCTGATACTGGCTCGGAGAGAAACTGGTGTTGAAGACGCTGTTGGTATCCACGCTCTGACCGCCGGTCGAACCGAAGATCGAGTTGGCACGCAGATCGCCACCGGTAATGATGCTGTCTTCAAATTTCTTGAAGCGACGTTTGCGCGACACCGAGTACAGCGCATAGCCCAGCAGCACGGCAATCGCACCCAGGCCGCCATAGAACGCCAACGGGTTTTCCATCAGGCTGTCCAGGAACCCGGGTTGTGCCCCAGGCGCAGCGCCCGGCGCAACGGCCTTCTTCTGTGTCTCGGACGGTTTGGCGGTTTCCGCAACCGGTGCAGGTGTGCCCGCAGCAGCCTTGGCTGCCGCGGCCGCTTTGTCGGCTTCTGCCTTGGCAGCAGCGGCTTTGTCAGCGGCGATTTTTTCGGCAACTGCCTTTTCGGCTGCGGCTTTCTCTTCTGCCGCCTTGGCGACCGCCGCTTTTTCCGCTTCCGCTTTCTTCTGCGCTTCAGCTAGTGCCTTATCGTTGGCCTCCAGCGTCTTCTGCATTTGCGTGACGTTCTTCTCCAACTGCTTGGCGCGGCTTTCGGATTCCTTCAGGGCCTTGTCCTTGGCGATCTTCTCTTCTGCTGCCGAGGCTGCGCCCGTGCCCGGTTTGGACAACACCAGCTTGTCCTGTCCAGCGGGTTTGGCGGGCGCCTTTTCTTCGACCTGGGTGGTGATTTTTCCACCCGCTGCATTTCCTTCTGCGGCCTGGACGGGCGCAGTATTCTTGCTGGCAACAGCACCGGCAAGCTTGTCGCGGTAGGCATTGAAATCGGCGGTTTGCGCCACCACCGTACGACGCGCTTCGGTCTTGTCAGTCGCGGCAAAATCGGCGTCCGGGGCCACCTTGATGATGGCACCGGTGCGCAGACGGTTCATGTTCTTGCCGGCGAAAGCCTCGGGGTTGGTCTCATACAGAGACACCAGCATTTGATCGAGGGTGACATTTTCCGGTTTCAGTTCCAGCGCAATCTTGCTCAGGGTATCGCCGGCAACCACCTTGATCTCCTGACCATCGACAGCCTTGACCGGCGCGGGGGTGGGCTCAGGAGCTTTCGCCACCGCTTTCACGGCCGCTTTTGATTTCTTCGCGGCCGGCTGGACGGGTGCGGCTTTCTCTACCTGCACCGCCGGTGCCGGAGGTGGGGGATATGACTCAGACGTGGGCGCTGCGGATGGGGTAAAAGGTTGCGCTGGTGTTGGCGCGAGACCAGACACCGTCGCCGGCGCAATCGACTCAACCACCTTGGACTTCAATTCGGGGGGGTCAAGCAGGAAGGTGTACTCACGCACCAGACGGCCACTGCTCCAGTTCATCTCGACCAGCATGTCAACAAACGGTTCGTTGACCGGTTGCGCCGAACTGATGCGCACCACTGGACGGGTTTCGTTTTCCCTATCGAATTCGAAGCGCAGTTGCAGGAGGACGGAGTTGAATTCGATATTGGCTTGGCGGAACGATTCGACCGAGGCCAGGTGCACCGAAAGCGAATCGATTTCATCCTTGCTCACGGCGCTCAAGTCAATCTCGGCGCGCAAGGGCTGCCCGAGCGCGGAAAAGACCGTCAGTTTGCCCAGACCCGCAGCCTGCGCCACGCTGGCGGACAATGCGATCAACGCAGCGGCGCTCAGTTGGGCCGCGATGATCACGAATTTATGGATGCCTGGCGCAAATTTTTGCGCGGATTTGTGTGCTGACTTCAGCGAGCTCACTTGGTCTGATTCGGATCGTGGAAACACGCCCCACCCCTTTTGGTGTGATTTTCGAGAAAGTAAAATAACATCATGGACTTACACAGGCAAGTTTATCCTGTGTCGCAAGTCAATTTACACCCAGTTGACCCACACACGCCGTTGCGAGCCAGCAACGTCATTTCCTTGCAGAACCAACGCTATTACGGCCGAGTGTAGTGTTTTCTACATGTATTTAAAGCAAAAAAATGGAGCCATTACGGCTCCACTTATCTGCTTAAACAGGTAATTTCACTTGTCCAGCAGGATGCGCAGCATGCGGCGCAACGGCTCAGCCGCGCCCCACAGCAGCTGATCACCGACCGTGAATGCGCCCAGAAAATCCTCGCCCATCGCCAGTTTGTGCAAGCGTCCGACTGGAATCTGCAAGGTGCCGGTCACAGCCGCCGGGCTCAATTCTCGTTCAGTGATCTCGCGCTCGTTCGGTACTACTTTCACCCAGTCATTTGCTTGCGCAATCATTTCGGTCACTTCATCGAGCGGCACATTCTTTTTCAGCTTGATGGTCAATGCCTGGCTATGGCAACGCATCGCACCGACGCGCACGCACAGGCCATCAATCGGAATACTGCCGGGCGAACGGAACGCGGGCTTGCCGAGGATCTTGTTGCACTCTGCGCCGCCCTTCCACTCTTCCTTGCTCTGACCGTTTTGTACCGGCACGTCGATCCAGGGAATCAGGCTGCCGGCGAGCGGCACGCCACGGAAATTCTTCGTCGGGAAATCGCTGGAGCGCTGCACTTCGGCCACCTTGCGGTCGATTTCCAGAATCGCCGACGATGGATCGGCCAGCAGATCAGCAACTGCGCTATGAATCGTGCCCATCTGGCTGATCAACTCGCGCATGTTCTGCGCACCCGCGCCGGACGCGGCTTGATACGTCATCGCCGACACCCACTCGACCAGATCGTTCTGGAACAGGCCGCCCATGCCCATCAGCATAAGGCTGACGGTGCAGTTGCCGCCGATGTAGTTTTTCACGCCCTTGCTCAGGCCGTCCTTGATCACATTCAGGTTGACCGGATCGAGAATGATGATGGCGTCGTCCTTCATGCGCAGCGACGAAGCGGCGTCGATCCAGTATCCATCCCAGCCGGTCGCGCGCAGTTTCGGAAACACCTCATTGGTGTAATCGCCGCCCTGACAGGTGATGATGACATCCAGTTTTTTCAGCGCCTCGATATCGAAGGCATTGTGCAAATTGGCGTCGCCGCCCTGCTGCCCGAAGTTCGGCGCGGCACCACCCGCGTTGGAGGTGCTGAAGAACACCGGCTCGATATGAGCAAAATCGTTTTCCTCGCGCATGCGCTGCATCAGCACCGAGCCGACCATGCCACGCCAACCGACCAGACCTACTTTTTTCATCACTGACTCCAGATCAATTCAAAATTCTCAAAAACCCTTAAACCCTTAAACAAAAAACCCCTTGTGGCTGCCAAGGGGTTTTTGCTTTTGCTATTCCTTGGTCTTGCTAGGCTGTGAGCGCCTTGATCACGGCATCACCCATTTCCTTGGTGCCCACCTTGGTGGTGCCCGTGGTCCAAATATCGCCAGTGCGAATGCCATCGGCCAGCACGCGCTTCACGGCGGCTTCAATGCGCAGCGCAGCATCTTCCAGATTGAACGAATAACGCAACATCATCGCGGCGGACAGAATCGTCGCCAAGGGATTGGCGAGGTTCTTGCCAGCGATATCGGGCGCCGAACCGTGGATCGGTTCGTATAAACCCTTGTCATTGGCGTCGAGCGAAGCGGAAGGCAACATACCGATGGAACCTGTCAACATGGAAGCTTGATCCGACAGGATATCGCCAAACATATTGCCTGTCACCATCACATCGAATTGTTTAGGATTTTTCAACAATTGCATCGCCGCGTTGTCCACGTAGATATGGGA
>JGI1358J11329_10001559_pt1 | contig 18666 bp, 20 predicted proteins | sample Subgroupgradi54m_FD_11329 | JGI IMG/M metagenome (IMG submission 11329)
ACCTTCGCGGTGACGCTCGGCGGCCTGCTGCGCAACATGCACCGCTGGGCCGCGCACCTGATGGTCGTCGCGGTGATCCTGCACATGATCCGCGTGTTCCTGACCGGCGCGTACAAGCCACCGCGCGAGTACAACTGGGTCGTCGGCATCCTGTTGCTGGTGATGACGCTGTTCCTCAGCTACACGGGCTACCTGCTGCCGTGGGATCAGCTGGCGCTGTGGGCCGTGACCGTCGGCGCGCAGATGGCCGCCAGCCATCCGGGCATCGGCGCCGAAGGCCCGTTCCGGCTGCCGTTCATCAACAGCGGCAACGACGCGCGCTTCGGGTTGATCGGCGGCACCGTCATCGGCGACGCGACGCTCATCCGCTTCTACGTGCTGCACTGCGTCGCGGTGCCGTTTCTGTTTGTGATCTTCCTCTCGGTGCATCTGTGGCGTGTGCGCAAGGACACGTTCTCGAAGCAGACCGGCGAGCGCGTCGACGTGTGGCCGCATCTGGTCTCGCGCGAATTCCTCGCCGCGATCCTGGCCATGATCATCCTCTTGGTGTGGTCGATGCTGATGCAAGCCCCGCTTGAGGAAATGGCCAACCTCAACGTGACGCCGAATCCGTCGAAGGCGCCGTGGTACTTCGTCGGGCTGCAGGAGCTGCTGGTCTACTTCGATCCGTGGCTGGCGGGTGTGGCGCTGCCGGGCATCATCATGATGGGCCTGATGGCGATCCCGTACGTCGACATCAATCCCAAAGGCGTCGGCACGTGGCCGAGGATGCGGTGGACGCGCGTTGGGCCGATCCCCGTCTGGTACTCGGAGGAGCGCCCGTTTGCCGTCGGCGTCTTCATGCTCGGCGTGATCATGTGGTTCGGGCTGATCTTCATCGGCTACTACTGCCGCGGGCCGAACTGGGAATGGTATTGGCCGTGGCAGGCGTGGTCGCATCGACGCATGACCAAACTCATCGTCAAAAATATTCCGAACCAATACGGCTTTGTGTTGATGGGCGCCTATTTCTTGCAAGGCTTGCCGTTTCCCAAGCCCGCGCGCGAGCAGATGGCCAAACGGCTGGGTCCTGGCGCAGATCAGAAGATTTGGGGCCTGGTGCAGTTCGGCCTGGGGATGCTGATGGCCTCGGCACTGTTGGTGCCGCTGGTGACGTCGCCCGACGCCGAATTTCCGTTTCGCAGCCGTTATCCGACGCTGTTCGAGTCGCTCGGCCACGCGCCCAACGCGCCGGTGATTTCGGCGCTGTATGGCTTGGTCCAAACCCGCGGCGCGGCCATCGGCTACGGCGTGATCGCGGCCCTGGTGCTGGTGATTGGCGGCTTCTTAGGATTCGTGAACGTGCGCCTGGCGCCGGAGAAGGACAAGCTCTACGAGACGCTGGGCCCCATCAAATACGCGATCGTCGTCGGGCTGCTGCTGTGCATGCTCGGCGTGCTGGGCAAGGTGACACTGCGGCTGCTGTTCGGCATCAAGTACATCATCAACATGCCGAGCTTCAGCTTTAATATCTGATGAAGCGATTGCTTTTTGTGATCCTGGCCGCGATGCTGGCCGGGCTGTTCTTGGTTGCGCTCGCCGAGGACCAGAACCGCGAGTGGGCGGGGTATCAGCGCAAATTCATGAAGTCGCTGGCGAAGGACGAGCGGCGCGGCGTGAAGGGCGGCATCAAGCAGCTGCAGGCCACGGATCTTGGCCGCGTCGATCGCTGCACGACCTGCCACATGGCGATGGATCGGCCGCAGCTAGCACTCGCGGAGGAGCCGTTCAAGGCGCATCCCGGCGAGTATCTGACGTGGCATCCGCCGGAAAAGTTCGGGTGTACGGTCTGTCACGGCGGGCAGGGGCTGGCGACGGAAGCCAAGGCCGCGCACGGCGACGTCGAGCACTGGAGCAGGCCGCTGCTGAAGGGGTCGTATGTGCAGGCGTCGTGCCAGAAATGTCACGGCGATCTCGAGGCGATTCAGGCGCACATCCCGGCGCTGATGCAGGGCATCGACCTCTATAAGCAGCACGGTTGCGCGGGCTGCCATACGGTGAAGAACTTCGGCCAGACCGTGTCGGTCGATCTCTCCGACGTGGGAGACAAGCCGCTGCAGCTGCTCGACTTCACGTTTGTCGAGAGTGGGGAACATGGCGGGCATGAGGAACTGCGGCAGTGGATCGACGAACATTTTCTTGAAGGGCGGAAGGTGACGCCGGGATTCCGCAAGGACGAGCTGCCGCCTGGCGAGGAAGAGGTCTATCCGACGTTCATGCCGAATTTCGGCCTGAGCGAGCAAGAAGCCGAGGCGCTGACGATTTACATGTTGAGCCTCACCGCCGAGAACCTGCCGGCCAAATATGTCATTCCGGCGCCGCCGCCGAAACCCGAGCCGTCGTACGCGTCGGCGATCGACGCGGGCCGCGCCGTGTTCCAGAAGTACGGCTGCGTGGGCTGTCACGGCCAAGATGGACGCGGCGGCCGGCACAATTTCAACGCGCAGTACGGCCAAGAAGTGCCTTCGCTGGTGCACGCCAAGGACTACTACGACCGCGAAACACTTAAACACTTTATCGAGACCGGCCGGCAGCCCGTGCCGCGGATCAACGTGGCGCGGCCTAGGCCTCCGGCGTTCATGCCGGCGTGGAAAGGCCGCATTCCCGATGACGAGCTGAACGTGTTGGTAGAGTATGTCCTGTCGCTGAACGAGCACGTGATCCGGGAACCCGGATCGAGTGCTTCGGCACCTGAGCCCGTCGCCTCGATCAGTACTCCGTAAGTCCCGACTGATCGACGGCGGGGCGAGAGCATGGGCAAGTACGCCACGCTGGTGATTGGACTGGTCTTGATGGCCGCCGGAGGCTTCGGCGTCCGGATGTTTTGGCCGTCGCTGGTCCTGGTGCTCCAGGCGACGCTGCCTGCGGCCGCGATCTGCATTGGCTTCTTCGCGTTCATGATCGGCCTGGCCGAAATCTGGGACACGCATCGCAGTCCGCGGCCGGACGAGCCCGCCTCGAAACCCTGACCTCGTCCTTCGACCCTGGTCGTCGTGTTATAATGGCGCCTTCCCGAAACAGCTGATGCGCATTGTCGTCGCGATGAGTGGTGGAGTGGACAGCTCCGTGGCCGCGGCCCTGTTGAGCCAACAGGGCCACGAGGTGCTTGGCGTGACGCTGCAGCTGTGGGGCAAGGACGTCTGCGTCACCACCGGCACGCGCCTGTGCTGTTCGGTCCGCGATGCGCTCGACGCGAAGGCGGTCGCCAAGCGCCTCAACATCCCGCATCAGACACTGGAGCTCGTCGAGGAGTTCCGCACGCACGTCATCGACTACTTCGTCGGCAGCTACGCCGAAGGCCTCACCCCCAATCCGTGCATCGCCTGCAACGATCACATCAAGTTCGGCGCGTTGATGCGCCGTGCGCAGGAGCTCGGCGCTGAGGCGATCGCGACCGGCCACTATGTGCAAGCCGGCTACGAGGCGCGACTTGACCGCTACACGCTGCGCCGCGCGCAGGATCCGTCCAAAGACCAGTCGTACGTCCTCTTCGGGTTGAATCAGGAGCAGCTGGCCCGCGCGCGTTTTCCGCTTGGGGGGATGCGCAAGGCCGAGGTGCGCGAGCTGGCGCGAACGCTGGGGTTTGCGACCGCGGACAAGCCCGATAGCCAGGACATCTGCTTCGTGCGCGATCGCAACAAGGACGGCTTTTTGCGCAAGCAGCTGCAGGCGGTCGACGCGCCCGGCCCGATCGTCGACACGCAGGGCACGGTGCTGGGGACGCATCAAGGATTGCTCGGCTACACGATCGGCCAGCGCGAAGGGTTGGGCGTGGCGGTCGGCGTGCCGCTGTACGTCGTCGGGATGGACCGCGCCGCCAATCGCCTGATCGTCGGAGGCCGCGACGCGCTGCTGGAGCGCCGCTGCGCCGTCAATCGAGTGAATTGGGTTTCGATGGCGCCGTCGACCGCTCCATTCAGCGCCGAGGTCAAGATCCGCTCGCGGCATGAGGCTGCGCCGGCATGGATCGCGCCGCAGGACGACGGGACCTGCACGATCATCTTCGAGCAGCCGCAATCGGCGGTCACGCCTGGGCAGGCGGCGGTCTTCTACGGCGGAGATCTGGTGCTGGGCGGCGGCTACATCGCCGTGGCGGCGCAGACGGAGCATGATGGACGCGTCTCTGTCGGAGAAACTCGCGCGGGTTGAGCGGCAGCTCGCCACCTACCGCCGAGTCCTGGTCGCGTTTTCTGGCGGCGTCGACTCGACGCTGTTGGCCAAGTTGGCCCGCGATGTCTTGGGCAAGTCACAGGCTCCCGCCGTCACCGCTGATTCCCCGTCGCTGGCGCGCGCCGATCTCGACGACGCCAAGCAGCTCGCCCGCACGCTCGATCTCGAGCACCTGATCCTTCCAACTGACGAGGTCCGCGATCCCGCGTACCGTCTCAATACCCCCGCCCGCTGCTATTTTTGCAAGGGCGAGCTGTTTTCCGAACTGGGTCATCTCGCCGCGGCGCGCGGCGTGTCGCATCTGCTCTATGGCGCGATCGGCGACGACCGTGCCTCCGAGCGGCCAGGGCAGCGCGCAGCCACCGAACGGGGGATCCACGCACCGTTGCAAGAGGCGGGCCTGGCCAAGTGGGAGATCCGCGAAGCGGCCCACGCGTTGGGCTTGCCCAATTGGAACCGGCCGCAAAACGCGTGTCTGTCCTCGAGAATTCCGCACGGCCTGGAAGTGACCGAAGAAAAACTCAGCCAGATCGAGCGGGCCGAGGCGGTGCTGCTAGAGCGCGGATTTCGACAGGTGCGCGTCCGTCACCTGGGCACGCATGCGCGCATCGAAGTGGGCACGGAGGAAGTCGCACGGTTCGACGACGCGGCGCTCTGTGAAGCGGTGGTACTCGGACTGCGAGCGATCGGGTTTGCCTCGATCGGCGTGGACCCGGCCGGCTATCGCGCCGGCGGCGCGGACGCATTGAGCCAGGAACGGCGGCTGTTGTGATGCTGCACATCGGCTTCGGCGACGACATCCTCGAGAAATTGCGCGACGCGGACGTGCCGGGCGATAGGAAGAGTCAAGTCGTGAGGAGCCTATGAAAAAAATTCTGTTGGTCATCGTTGTCTTGATCGCCGGCCTCTGGTTGACCAAGAATCTCCTTGCCAAAGCGGCGGTGACCAACGTCGTGCACGCGATCACCGGTCTGCGGTTGGAGATCAAGGAAATGAAGATCGGCGTTGTCAACACGCGCATCGGCATCGTCGGCCTGCGGGTGATGAATCCTGAGGGCTTCGAGGACCCGGTGATGATCGACGTGCCCGAGATCGACGTCGACTACGATCTGGCCGCCTTCTTCAAGGGCGCCGCTCACTTGGAGCTGATGCGGCTGAACCTGGCGGAGTTGACCGTGGTCCGGAACCAGCAAGGTCAGCTCAATCTCAACGCGCTCAACGCGATCAAAGCCAGCCAGGGCAAGCCGGTCCCGCCGAAGGACCAGAAGACCGCGAAGGCGATGCCATTTCAGATCGACCTGCTGGACCTCAACATCGGCCGCGTCGTCTACAAAGATTACAGCCAGGGCCCGTCTGCCAAAGAGCAAGTCTTTCCCATCAACATCAATGAGCGCTTTGAGCACATCACGGATCCGTACGCGTTTGCGGGGCTGATCATCAGCCGCGCGTTGACGCGGACTTCGATTGCCCGCTTGGCCAACTTTGACCTTAGCTCGCTGCAATCGCTGGCGACGAGCGCGGCCGGCGACATCGTCAACTCGGCAGTGAATCGAGCGACGAAAGGCCTCGGCCAGGGCGCATCCGGCGCGGCGGGGGAAGCGGTGAAGGAGACCAGCGATGCGCTCAAGAAGCTGCTGCCCGGCGGGAACCGATAGCGCCATCTGACGGGCGAGAGCTCGATGAGTCCAGTCGTCTGGGCTTCTCGTGCGATGCGGTTGATGACCAGCCGGTCCCATCCACACGCGGCCGCGCGTGACCGAGCGGCCGACCTAGGCCACCGGATGAATAGTCCGTAGCATCTCCCATTCGCGTTCGCGCGCCGCTTCCAAGTTGCCTCCTCGCGATCGCGCCTGATCAGTGGCTGACTGCGACAGGGAAAGTCGGTATAATACCGGGCCGATCGATTTGGGGCGGTGTAGCTCAGTCGGTTAGAGCAGCTGAATCATAATCAGCGGGCCGGGGGTTCGAGTCCCTCCACCGCCAGGGTTTCTCAAATCCGATTGAGGCGAGAACCGCCCGAAGGGCGGTGAGCGACCGAGCCCAAGGGCGAGGCACCGAGCCGGTACATTCCTTGCTGGCGAGGAAGTCCTGCGGGACGACGGTCCCGCAGGAGAGTGCCGCAAAGCTATGGGCTTTGCGGCGCCCTCCACCGCCAGGTATTGTGGGCATGTCACGACCAACCAACTCGAAGGACTCACTGATGCAACACCGTGGGCGAATCATCGTCGGGATCGTGATGGCATTGGTGGTTGGCGGTGGGCGTGCCTTTGGCGAGGAAGCCGCCGCAAAGCCGGGTCCTGACGGGGCGGTTCCCGCCGAAGCCCAAGCCGCTGCACCGCAAGAAGGGCATGTTCCCGAAGCGGTCGCCCAGTATCAACTCGCGGCGAGCGAAGCCGAAGCGCTGCAGATCTGCGATAGCTTCATCCAGCGGGTGATGGCGGGCGAATACGACGCGGCCTTCCAGCAGATCCGTCCCTACTTTCCCATCTCAGAGAAGCGGTTCATCAAGCTCGCCGAAGAAACCAAGAAGCAGCACGGACTGGCGCAGCTCCAATTCGGCAAGCCCTTAGGACAAGTGTTCGTGAGCGCGCAAACCATCAAAGACACCGTTGTGAAGTATCGTTTTCTGGAAAAATTCGAGTGGGACGTGATGTACTGGGAATTCATGTTCTACAAGCCGCAGAACGGTTGGCTCCTGAACGGCCTCGGCTTTGACGACGACATTCAGTCGCTCTTCCGCAACTAACGCTTCCGATTGCCTCATCGACGGCCGTCGCTCTCTCCGGTAAATTCCTTCGTCTAGACGCTTGTTCGGCCCCTCAGCCTGAGGTACACTTCTTGTGGAAAGCGTTCCTACGGCAGGACGTCATTCGAGGAGGGTCGATGACACGCATGATCGAGGTCAAGCACGTGGAGCCGAAGGAGCAAGTCCGGACACTTATCGAGGGACTGATTAACCGGCTGGAGGAACGGCTCGGCCACTTCCGTAAAGACTCCGTTTCCGTCCATGCGCTCTTCGAAGAGAACGGTTCCCACACCCTGTATCGAACGTCCGTGACGTGCCATATTCCCGGCCACATGATCGCCGCTCGGGAAGAGAGCCGCAATGCCGGGGTGTCAATCCGCAAGGCGTTTGCCGAATTGGAGCGCCAAGTGGCACGCCAAACGGCCCGCTTCCGTCAGAAGACCCGGGTGAAGCGAATGGCTGGTCCCGAGCCTCTTGAGGCCTAGAGAAGGGGTATTTTTCCTGCTTGCCTTGACGCGATTCTGAGGCGTCAGGTAGACTTAGACTGCTTTACGGATTTTGCAAGAACCGCTAAGTCATTGACATTCTCGAACAAGCCCGCGTAACGCGGGTCCGCGCAGGCTGCGCGGGGCAAACTCCGAGCAATCGGGGGACATCCTCTCGGCGCGACGCGTCGAAGGATCTCGATCCACCAGGTCGGATCGAGGCAAAGCCAACGGATCCTGAGTATTCAGGATGGCCGGGTTGCCGAAAGAATGGTCGCTTGGTACAACCAGCTCGAATTCGTTCTGCGGCATCTCGACGTGAGGTCGGGATGCCGCATTGTCTTTGTCCGCCTTGGGCTGTGTCGTCCTGTTTTGGCATCCGTCGCGCGTTCGACAGTCGTTTCTTCGCGCACCTATCCGCGACCCAGCTCGCGGTTCGTCTGCGGCTTCCATGGTTGAATCCACCCTTGATCCCTCCGTCGTCGTTGCCCTGGTGGGTGTCATGGCCGCATCGCTCATCTTCGCCGTGGGCCTGCTGTGCATGATCGCATTCGACCTGCGGCGTGCGCTGCGTCGCGTTGAGGCCGTGCTGCCGCACTGCGACCAGGCGTTCGTCGAAGCCAAAGCCACGCTGCGCCAAGCGCACCAGTTGCTGGGCCGCGCCAACGAGGCCAGCCGCGAGGTCGAAGGCATCGTCAGCCGCGTCTGCGATGCGGCCTCTGGGGCGGTCGAAGGATGGACGGGCAAGATTCAGTCGTTGTTTACAGGGCACGTGGGAAATGGGGCGGGATCGCGGCGATCACGCCGGTCATTTCGGAGAAGTCGAGGGAGGGAGTCGTGATGAAGGAAGTTCCGGTGACCAAGCGGCGTGGACGGGTGTTGCAGACGATTGGCTACTTTACGCTTGGCGCGGCGACAGGCGGCATCATCGCCTTGCTCTTCGCTCCGGCCTCGGGTCGGGTGACCCGTCGGCGCATCGCCCAGAAGCTGCGCTCCGTGCAGCGTTCAGCGGCTCGTCGGCTGAGCCGGACGCAGCGTCTGCTGGCGAAGAAGGCCGCGCTGGTCGGCCAGGCAGCCACGCAGAAGTTCAGCCAGGCTCGCGAGTGGATGGCTGGGCACACGACCAACGGCCAGAGCAAGCGGCCGATTCGCCACCGGGCGGTTCATCACGTGTAACGCCCGTCTTCATCAACAGGAAACGGCAGCCAAATGGCTGCCGTTTTTTGTTGACTGCCAGCCGCTTTGCCCATACGCTGCCTGCTCCATTCCCATAGCTTTCTCTTAACGAAGCGAGTAGAATAACTTCTAGATATGAGAACGAGCGTGCAGGTTCTTGCCACCTCGTGTTGGTGGAGCGTGGCGTTGCTGTGCTTTGCGAGCGGCGCGCAAGCTGTTGAGCAAGCCGAAGTAATCAGCCCGGAAGCCGAGGAATTGGTTCACCAGCTGGACGCGAATGACCTCTATACCAGGCAGCTGGCGTTTATCCGTCTTGAGGTGCTGCGAGAGCCGGGCACTGCCCCTGCCATTCGTCAATACACCCAGAGCCGGAACGCGGATACGCGTGCCTTCAGCCTCCGCGCCCTGGCCGCTGTCGACCGCGCCGAGGCAATCCCCATCCTGAAAGAACACCTCCAGACTGATCGTGTCGCACGGGTAAGAATTGCCGCCCTGCTGGCTCTGGAGCCGCTCAACGATCCGTCAACGCTGCCGCTGCTGATCGGTGTCTTGCGTGATCGCCATCCGCACGTGCGAATGGCGGCGATTGACGTCCTCAGCCGCATCGATCATCCTGATGCCCGCAAGGCGATCCACCAGCGGTGGCGCCGGGAGCGCAACCGCGACGTGCGTCGTGTTCTGGAAGAAGCGGTGGAACGGGTAGACCATCCACGACAGGCCAAGGCGGACCGCGCATCATCGTGGTCAGGGCTAGGCGTGCCTTCGGAGCAGCCAGCTGCGCAACCCGCAGCTGAACAGAAATCCAATGGCTACTAGCCGACGAGAAGCGCTGAGAGAGGTGACGGCCGACCCCTTGCGGCGGCTTGTTTGGGAAGCGATGGTTCAGGATCGATTGGTCCAGCCAGGCGACTGTGTGCTGGTTGGTGTGTCTGGAGGACCTGACTCCGTCGCGTTGCTGCACGCGCTGGTTCGGCTGCAGGACCTGCTTGGCATCCGCACGCATGTCGTGCACGTGGATCATCAACTGCGGACGGAATCGCGAGATGATGCGGTATTTGTGCAGGAGCTGTCGAATCAGCTGAAGGTTTCGGCGAACGTCGAGCGAAGGCACGTGTTGCAGGAGGCCGAGCGCCTCGGCTTGTCGCTCGAGGACGCGGCCCGACGAGCGCGCTACGACGCGCTCCTCGGCGTGGCCAGGCGAATCGGCGCTCAATCCATCGCGGTCGCGCACACGGCAGATGATCAGGCAGAAACGGTGCTGATGCGTTTGCTGCGAGGCGCTGGGCTGGCCGGGCTGTCGGCGATGCCAGTCGTTCGCCCGCTACAAGAGCTTCGCCTGATCCGCCCGCTGTTGCAGGCTCCACGAACTGAGGTGCTCGACTACCTTCGACGGGAAGGCGTGCCATTCCGTCAGGACGCAAGCAACCAAGACCTGCGGTTCGTCCGCAACCGGATCCGGCACCAGCTGCTGCCCTTACTGGAAGACGCGTTCAATCCGAACATCAAACAGCTGATGAACCAGTTCGCGCAGCAATGCCGCGCCGATGCCGACTATCTGCGCGAGGCCGCCCAGCGGCAATGGAAGCGCTTGGTGAAACGGGACAACGGCCAAGCGGTGATCCGGTTGGCGCCGTTGCGCCGTCAGCCGCGCGCCATTCAGGCTCAGCTGATTCGACTCGTCTTGGAGCATCTGCAAGGCGATCTCGCGCGATTTGAATACCGTCATTGGCTAGAAATTGAAGATCTGATTCAGGCGCGACCGGTCGGCACGATTGTTGACCTGCCTGGATCCATCCAGGTCTCTCGGAGCGCGGAGTCGTTGACGGTCCGTGTCGAATCTCGACGCGAGGACCGCACGGCGTCCGGTCCGACGACCCGATCCCTGACGACCGTCCTCAGCGCTGGCCAGGCGCCTCGCGAAGCATGGCTTCGGGATAGGCGACGCCACGCCGAGCCCTTGGACACACTCAGGACCAGATCTGGGGCCCGTCGAGGGATCGAGGGACGACTTGACGCTGTATCTAACGCATGGAGCAAGGATGACTACGTTGCCACGTCGTAATCGCCCGCGATGGATCTGGCCGGTTCTGGCCGGACTTTCGCTGGTCTTCCTGATGCGGGCGTTGTCGTACTATGCCGGCCGCTGGCAGCATCAGCTGACCTACGGCGAATTTTACCGACTGCTTGAGCAAAATTCCCAGACGCATTCCATCAAGGAAGCGCGATTGACCGATGGCCGCGTCGAGGGCCGCCTGAGCGACGACAGCCGTTTTTCCGTCTACTTGGCGGGGCCCGATGAGGACTTGTTGCGGCTGCTGCGCAACAATGTTCCCGTCTTCGATGTGCAGCCGCCGCAGGCCGGCTTCATGGCGATCCTCATGGCGCTCTCGCCGTGGATCATGCTGTTGGGCGTGATGTGGCTGATCATGCGCTCGGCGCAGGGAGGCGGCAAGCTGCTGACCTTCGGCAAGAGCCGGGCCCGCTTGGTGTCGCAAGAATCGAAGACTCGTATCACCTTCGACGACGTCGCCGGCATCGATGAGGCGAAGGAAGAGCTGCGCGAGATCATCGAATTCCTCAAGGATCCGAAGCGTTTTCAGCGCTTGGGCGGCAAGATCCCCAAGGGTGTGCTGTTGGTCGGCCTGCCGGGAACCGGCAAGACGCTGCTGGCGAAAGCGGTCGCGGGCGAGGCCAACGTGCCGTTCTTCAGCATCAGTGGCTCAGACTTTGTCGAAATGTTTGTCGGCGTCGGTGCCAGCCGGGTGCGTGACCTGTTCGAGCAGGCGCGGCGCACGGCGCGGCAGAGCGGACGCGGTGCCATCATCTTCATCGATGAAATCGACGCGGTCGGTCGCCAGCGATTTGCTGGCATCGGCGGCGGGCACGATGAGCGTGAGCAGACCCTGAATGCGTTGCTCGTCGAAATGGATGGCTTCGACACGCAGGAAGGCATTGTCCTGATGGCGGCGACCAACCGGCCTGACGTCCTGGATCCGGCGTTGCTGCGCCCCGGCCGCTTCGATCGGCAGGTCGTCGTGAATCTGCCGGACTTGGTCGGGCGCGAAGCGATCCTTAAAGTGCACACGCGCAAGATCAAGCTGGCGCAAGACGTCGACCTGAAGCACATCGCCCGCCAAACGCCGGGCTTCTCAGGCGCCGACCTGGCGAACCTCGCCAACGAAGCCGCCTTGCTCGCGGCTCGATGGAACAAAGACGCGGTGGGCATGAAGGAAGTTGAGGCCGCGATTGAACGCGTCATCGCCGGTCCCGAGCGCAAGAGCCGCGTGATCAACGAGCGTGAGAAGCGGATCACGGCGTATCACGAGTCAGGCCACGCGCTAATCGCGCTGTTGATGCCGCATGCGGATCCGCTGCACAAGGTGTCGATCATCCCGCGCGGCGCGCAGGCGCTGGGCTACACGATGCAGCTGCCGGTTGAGGATCGCTACACCGTCACCAAGCAGGAGCTGATCGCGCGCGTGACGGTGATGATGGGCGGCCGCGCGGCGGAGGAGCTGGTCTTCAACGAGCTCACCACCGGAGCGCAGAACGATCTGGAAAACGCCACCGAGCTGTCGCGCCGGATGGTGTGCGAGTTCGGCATGAGCGGTCGCCTGGGCACGCTGACCTATGGCAAGCGGGAGCGCCAAGTGTTCCTGGGTCGGGATCTGTTTGAGGAGCGCAACTACAGCGAGCAGACTGCCGTCCTGATCGATGAGGAGATCCGCAGCATCATCGATTCCTGCTACGAGCACGCTCGTCAAGAGCTGCAGACACATCGTACGCAGCTGGACCAGATCGCCACGGCGTTGCTCGAGAAGGAAGTGCTCGACGGAGAAGAGGTCAAGCGTCTGGTGGGTTTGCCTCAGGCTAGCGCTGCCACCGACAACCACGGGCACAGCAACACGTCGGCAAGCTAGCGCTTGTTCGTGTCGCGGCACGTCGTCGGTCTTCCCGCATCATCCATGCCACGTTCGATCGCTTGTGGCCGCTTCCGGCTGGCGGTGCGCCGGCCGCCGCTGGTCATGGGCATCCTCAATGTCACTCCCGATTCCTTCAGCGACGGCGGACGCGCATGGCGTCTTGCGGACGCCGTGCGACACGCCAAGCACATGGCGGCCGACGGCGCGTCGGTGATCGATGTCGGTGGGGAATCCACACGGCCGAAGGCGGATCCGGTGCCGCTTGAAGAAGAGCTGCGCCGCGTGATTCCGGTGATTCGAGCGCTCGCCAAGCAACTCGCCGTGCCGCTCTCGGTCGATACGTCCAAAGCCGAAGTCGCCCGCCAAGCGATCGCCGCCGGGGCCTCGATGGTGAATGACGTGACGGCGTTGCGTGGTGATCTGCGGATGGCCGAGGTGGTCGCGGCGAGCCGCGTGCCGGTCGTGCTGATGCACATGCAAGGCACGCCCGCAACTATGCAAGAGCATCCCAGATATCGGCACGTCGTGGAAGACGTCAGGGCATTCCTCATTGAGCGGATCCGCGCGGCGCGGCGCGCGGGGATCCGGCGTGATCAGATCCTGATCGATCCGGGCATCGGCTTCGGCAAGCTGCTGCAGCACAACCTCGCACTCCTGCGAGATGTGGACGTGTTTGTGCGAATGGGATTCCCCGTGGTCCTCGGTCCCTCCAGAAAATCATTCATCGGCGGTGTGCTTGGCGCGGAGCTGCCGGACCGATTGCCCGGCACATTAGCTTGTGTCGCCTACGCCGCGCAGCACGGAGTCCAGATCGTGCGGGTCCATGACATCAAGCCGGCGGTGCAGGTGGCTCGGATGTGGCACGCGATCGCTGATCCGAAGACAGCCTCGGTGAGACGCCGATGCGCCTTGGCGTGAATATCGATCACGTCGCCACAGTGCGCCAAGCGCGCCGAGGCGTGGTTCCGGATCTGGTGGACGCGGCGTTGGCGTGCGCCCGGGCGGGGGCCGATAGCATCGTCTGTCATCTGCGCGAGGATCGGCGGCACATTCAAGATCGCGACGTCGAGCGGCTGGTCAAGGAGTCGCCGATTCCCGTGAATCTTGAGATGTCGGTGGCGCCTGAGATCGTGGCCATCGCGCTCCGCGTGCGACCCAAGCAGGTGACGCTGGTCCCGGAGCGACGCCAGGAGCTCACCACGGAAGGCGGTCTCGACGTGGCTCGTCTCAAGCGCCGTCTGGCGTTGGTCGTGTCCCGATTCCATGGGCGAGGGATTCCAGCGAGCTTGTTCATCGATCCCGAGGCTCGGCAGATCCAGGCTGCTGCGAACACGGGAGCGGGATTGATCGAGCTGCACACTGGAGCGTATGCGAACGCACGCACGGCCGCTGCCAGAAACCGCATGTTGTGCCTGGTGACGAAGGGCGCGAGCGAAGGGCAGCGCGCCGGGCTTCGCGTCGCCGCGGGGCACGGCCTCGATCTCCACAACGTGCGGCCAATTGCCTCGGTGTCCGCGGTTGAAGAGTTGAACATCGGCTTTTCCATCGTCGCACGCGCGCTCTTCGTCGGTCTTGAAGAGGCGGTGCGCGAGATGAAGGCGGCGATCCGATGATCTTTGGCGAGAAAGGTCGGACTCCTGCCAGGAAACCTCAACCGGTTGCCCACGCTGTCGGCTGCGGCATCGATATCGTCGAGATTGAACGATTTCGTCGCGTCCTGAAGCGATCAGGCGAGGCGTTCTTGCGGCGCGTGTTTACGCCAGGCGAGCGACAGTACGCGCAGCGGCATCGCCAAGCGGTGCTGCACTTGGCGGCGCGGTTTGCTGCAAAGGAAGCGGTCATCAAAGCGATGGCGCAGGTCGATCCGGCGCATCCGCTGGTGGTTGGCGACATCGAAATCCAGAACGATGCGCTCGGACGGCCCTCGGCCCGCCTGCGAAACCGGACCCGGCAGCCGATGATCTGCATCAGCCTGTCACACGTCGAGTCAGTCGCGGTGGCGACGGCGATCGCACAGGCTGAGCGGTCGAGAAGGCGCAAAACGCGATGATGCTTCCCGCGGGGTTGCTGCCCCTACGTCTGTTGGATAGCCACAAGGGAGACTTCGGCCGCGTCGTTGTCGTCGCGGGATCGCCTGGGTTGACGGGCGCAGCAGCGTTGAGCGCGAACGGCGCGCTGCGAGCGGGCGCAGGCCTTGTGACATTGGCGACGCCGCGCAGCCTGCAGCCGATCTTTGAGACCAAGTTGACCGAGGCGATGACGCGAGGCCTGAGCGAAACGAAAGAGCAGAGCCTGGCTGTTGAGGCGTTGCCGGAGTTGCTCGAGCTTGTCGAGCGCGCAGACGCGGTGGCCGTCGGTCCGGGGCTCTCGCAACACGCGCAGACGAAGCAACTCATCAAACGGTTGGTGCCGAAGATCACGAAGCCCTGCGTGTTGGACGCCGACGGCTTGAACGCCGTCGCCGATGACACGAAGTTGCTCAAGCGACTCGTGCACCCGATGATTGTGACGCCGCACCCCGGGGAGATGGGGCGATTGATTCGGTTGTCCGCCGAGGAGGTTCAGCGTGATCGACAGCGGATCGCGGTCGAGTTCGCGAAGCATCATGGGGTGATCGTCGTGCTCAAGGGCCATCGCACGTTGGTGGCGAATGTCGACGGCGAGTTGTTCATCAATGACACCGGCAATCCCGGCATGGCTGCAGGGGGCATGGGCGATGTGCTGGCGGGCGTGATTGCCGGACTGCTGGGTCAGCGGTTGGCGCCGTTCGACGCCGCGCGACTGGGCGTGTATCTCCACGGACTCGCCGGTGATCTGGTTGCTGAGCGATTGGGCCGCGTCGGCTTGATTGCCTCGGACTTGCTGGATACAATACCCCTTGCCATCCGTCGATATCAGGGGGTCTGAATCTCCCGCCGTGACACGATTCGCCGGTGTAGCTCAGGGGCAGAGCAGCTGTTTTGTAAACAGCGGGTCGGGGGTTCAAATCCCTCCACCGGCTTTCCGCTAAGGAAAAAGATAGGCACGGAAAGAGAAAACCGCGTTTTCTCTTTCCGATCAAGTGTGACAGTTTAATGTCGGTTGCTTCCGTTCAGGAAGGGGAGACCAGGGAGGCTTGCGAGCTTCTCGGTTGATCCGACCGATAGGAGGGGGAACCACGTTCCCCCTCCTATGGAGCGACCCTCAGATTTCTCAGTAGGAGCGACAAGGGCAGGTGCCGGAGTGGCCAATCGGAGCAGTCTGTAAAACTGCCGCGCCAACGCGCTACCCAGGTTCGAACCCTGGCCTGCCCATTCTTATTTGATGGAGTCCCTCATGAGAGGTTGTTAATACACCTCGTTTTAGTCAGGTGGGTATTTTCGCCATCTAGGTCTTAAATGCCAACATTGTTGACGGTGTTCGGTATCGTAGTTCCTTTGATCGTTGCAGCTATTACCTGGGCTCTCAATGAACGAAGTAACCGGGCATCGCAGCAACATCGAAGGAAAGAAGAGAGCTACAGAAAACTCATTCTGAGCTTGCGGGGTTTTTATGAGGATACGAATGACAAATCTCTCATGCAGGGGTTTGTCGAACAGGTCAATCTGTGCTGGCTGTATGCCCCGGATAATGTGATCAGCGTGGCCTACGATTTTTTGAAGGCCGTTGCCGTTGAGACTGAGGCATCCCAGAATGCCAAGAAGGAGGCTATCGGGAAACTTATTCTTGCGATTCGGCAGGATCTTCTGGGAAAACGAACGCAGCTTACTTCAGAAACTTTTCGGCACATTACTGTGAAAAGCTAGTCGCATTACTCCGAGATCGGAGCAGGTGTGGCTATGGATTTCGGTAACTTCCTTCTAGGAAAAAGATAGGCGCGGAAAGAGAAAACCTCGTTTTCTCTTTCCGATCAAGCGTGGCCGCTGGATCTCCGTTGCTTCAATCAGGAAGGGGAGACCAGGGAGCCTTGCTTGAAAATCTGCTGATGCGACCGATAGGAGGGGAAACGTTGTTTCCCCTCCTATGGACGATCAGAGGTACTTTTCGAAGCGCAAGGACGCGGGTGTAGCACAATGGTAGTGCGCTAGCCTTCCAAGCTAGTCACGCGGGTTCGATTCCCGCCACCCGCTTATTTTTCCGCGCACGCTACGCGACTTCTTGAAAATAACTTGGGACAATCGATTGACAATGTCAGACCGCCTGAGTATTATTAAGCTTTGTCCCAGGCATCATTAAAGGCAAACGACGTTGCGTATATCCTTCGATACCGGTTCGGCGAGGCATTGACGCGTGGGTGACCGATCTTCCAACGTCTTGCGCGCGATGGCAGTTCCCTCCAAGTTGCGCGCGCGAAAAAGGGCTTGACAGTCTTGCTCCATGTGTCAAAATAATCGCCACTTTTCCCGCGAATGCAATTCGACGCCTGCCGGATGCATGTCCTCACGTGGCAGCTCCACGTTTTCGGTTCTGATCGAGACAACGAGTGCTCGCGTGATTGACATCGGCGGGCGGAGTTATATTCGCCCATGTAGCTCAGCTGGTAGAGCACGTCCTTGGTAAGGACGGGGTCGCCGGTTCAATTCCGGCCGTGGGCTCTGATGGCTGGTCGGCAGTGACGGTTTTCTCGCACTATTAATTAGGAAGACGGTTTCAACGGTTCTTAAGGAGGAGATTGCATGGCCAAAGCCAAATTCGAACGCACCAAGCCCCATGTCAACATCGGGACCATTGGCCATGTCGATCACGGCAAGACCACGCTGACCTCCGCGATCACCAAGGTCCTCGCCGCCAAGGGCTGGGCGGAAGCCAAGTCGTATGACGAGATCGACAACGCCCCGGAAGAACGCGAGCGCGGCGTGACCATCAACGTCCACCACGCCGAGTACGAGACCGCCACCCGCCACTACGCCCACGTCGACTGCCCGGGCCACGCCGACTACATCAAGAACATGATCACCGGCGCCGCGCAGATGGACGGCGGGATTCTGGTGGTGTCCGCCGTCGACGGCCCCATGCCCCAGACCCGTGAGCACATCCTCCTGGGCCGCCAGGTCGGCCTGCCGGCCATCGTCGTCTTCTTGAACAAAGTCGAGGCTGTCGACGACCCCGAGCTCCTGGACCTCGTCGAGCTGGAAGTCCGCGAGCTGCTCACCAAGTACGGCTATCCGGGCGACAAGACCCCCATCATCCGCGGCAGCGCGCTCAAAGCCGCCGACGGCGACAAAGGGCCCCTGGGCGAGCCGGCGATCCTGCAGCTCATGGAGACCGTCGACACCTACATCCCCACCCCCACGCGCGAGATCGACAAGCCCTTCTTGATGGCCATCGAAGACGTCTTCTCCATCACCGGCCGCGGCACCGTGGGCACCGGGCGCGTCGAGCGCGGCCAGGTCACCGTCGGCCAGGAACTCGAACTCATCGGCCTCCAGGCCCAAACCAAGAAGACCGTCGTCACCGGCATCGAGATGTTCCGCAAGCTCCTGGACCAAGGCCAGGCCGGCGACAACCTGGGCGTGCTCCTGCGCGGCGTGGAAAAAGACGATCTCCAGCGCGGCATGGTCCTGGCCGCCCCGGGCTCGGTCACCCCGCACACGGCCTTCAAGGCCGAAGTCTACGTCCTCACCAAAGAAGAAGGCGGCCGCCACACCCCGTTCTTCAACGGCTACCGCCCCCAGTTCTACTTCCGCACCACCGATGTCACCGGCACGGCCACGCTGCCCCCCGGCGTGGAGATGGTCATGCCCGGCGACAACGTCACGATGACCATCGCGCTCATCCACCCCGTCGCCCTGGAGCCCGAGCAGCGCTTCGCCATCCGCGAAGGCGGCAAGACCGTGGGGGCGGGGGTGGTGACGGAGATTCTGAAGTAATCGTGCCTGCGTGAATGCGTTCAGGCGTGCGTGCGTGAAAGCCGAAAGTGAACGCATGTACGCAGGCCCGCAAGCACGCATTTACTAGACGAGTAAACAGGAACGAGAGATGCCGCAGGACTTGATCACGTTTGAGTGCACCGAGTGTCGTCGAGAGAATTATCACAGCTCGAAGAACAAGAAGAACGTCACCGAGCGGATGGAATTGAAGAAGTATTGCCGATGGTGCAAGCGGCGCACGCCGCATAAAGAAACGAAGTCATGACCGTGTTGGGCTC
>JGI1358J11329_10001561_pt1 | contig 18664 bp, 13 predicted proteins | sample Subgroupgradi54m_FD_11329 | JGI IMG/M metagenome (IMG submission 11329)
CCAGCCATCACCTCCGAATGATCGGGGAGTGGCTTTACTTTATGCGGAGGTATCTCTGAAATCAAGCATTTTCTTCTCCGGCGGCTAAACTCTTACTGGGGAGGCCGTTTTATTAATAGTAGATATATCTTATTATTTACTTGTCAGCTCGCTCTGGATCGGGTAAGCTTAATCTACCAGGATATCCCATGAAACCGGCTCATTTTTTCTCCCGAACCTTAGCCCTTTTGCTAACTCTGGCCCTTTCTCTGCCCGCCGGCCCAGCCGCTCCTTTAAAATTTCCGATCGTCCTGAGCCTGTCGAAGGACGAAGGAGAGCGGTTGCCTGGTTGCAACACCCTCCGGATCACTCAGGAAGGCACCGGCCTCGAAGAACTCCACCGCGCCCTCACCCCCACCGCCGGTCTGGAGGAGAAAAGGCTGAATCTAAACAAAGCTTCGGACGCGGCAGCAGTTTACAAAGGGAAACGTTTCTATCTCCACCGGAACTATAAAGACTGGCCATCTCCCTCCTCTCTTGAAGGACAAGCGATCAATCTGGATATTCCTTTAGCGCGCGACCTTCGCCCGAGGGCCGATACAAAGGAAACCGTCATGATGTTTGTCGACTTTAAGCAATTTATGGCTGGCTTTGAAAAGAGCCCTCATTCGGAATATACGGAGAGGGTCTTCCTTTTTGGAGGTCCAAACTCGTCGCCTGCTTTGAAGGCCTTCGTATTCTACAACGCGCGGGATGAATCCCCCTACACGATAGCTGAAGAGCTTCGTAAGACATCGAAGATCTTCCGTAGCCGCTTATTGATTCTACTCGATCCGGGTTTTCAGGTTCCACGCGAGTCTTTGCCGAAAGCATCCATCCAAATGGCAGGTGAACGGGCTGCCACCGTTTCAGTCTTTCCTCCCGCCGCCGGGTTGGAGGAAAAGCAGAGATATACCGACCAGGTCAAGGAGAGGGTTCTTCGACAACTTGAGTCTGCACGGGAACCAAACGGCTCCTTGAATCCATCGCTCATTCTCGATTTTGGCAAAACGCATGAGCATTTTGTCCGAGGGGGTGGGCGCTGGTGGGTTCATGCCCATCTGGATGTGCCTGACAGGAACGGTTTGCTTTGTCGTCTGGTTTTCTCGGGTGGCAGGATTGTGAGGGTCGATAAAATCTTGGCGGAGCCCGATTCTTTTGTCGGCGGATACCAGCCGTGGATGTTTCCTCACTACATTCAACTTGACGGATTGCTGCCGAAGCAGGACTTAAAAGATTTGGAGATTGCCGCTACCCGTTTCGTTTTAGGAGACGCCAGAGATTTGGAGAGTGCCATTCCTCTTGCCGGCCAAGCCGATGTGTTGGTCGAGGCCGAAACCCCAGGATGGGTGGGGATGTTCCGGCAGGTAGACCACGACTTCTTGGATTCAGAAGGTCGCTATAGGGACAGGATTTCTCTGGGGTCTGGTTACTCTTTGCGCGTTCATTACAGCCAGCTCCCCAATGAACCTGAATCCGCCGGGCTGGAGGAAGGGAAGTGGCCGTCGGTGGTGACCATTCGCCCGGTGCTTCAATTTCCCACGCTTGCGCCGGATCCGAAGGTGGAGCGAATGCTGACCTTCCCGTACGCCAAGGAAATCTATCGAGAGGCCTTGAGGTGGATGAGTAAGCGGGATTTCCAAATGCCGAAGCGGGAAATGTTGTTCGACCAGCTGCGGGCTCGGACGGAGAATGGACGAATCCGCGTCGATCGGGACCAACTCGACGTGTCATTCCAACAGGTGGAGAAGGAGACCCGTGTCAGCAAAACCCCGATCTTTGAGCTCCCGCAAGACATTCGCTCCGTGAGGAGTTTCCTCACGATTTATCTCCTGAACCTCCAGAAATTCCCTGAGGAGGAAGCGGATATTCTTATTCCTCCACACTGGAGTTTGCGTCGGCTGCAAAGGGTCGCTGCCCGGGCCAAGAGCGTTTTTAGTTATTACCTCGGCGGAGACTCGCGCTGGACTTCCTTCATTGAGCGGATTCAAGGAGTACCACGCTTTGAAAAGCGGGTGGTCGGTGGAGAGCCGATCGTTGCGGTGCGCACGGAGGAGATTTCTTCTCAAGGTCAAGAAGCCCTCCGGACGCTTTTGGAGAAAATTCCTGCCGCGACCGAGGATCTGAAAACCCTTTTGGGGACTTACCTGGATCGGAAGATACGACTGCAGGAAGATCGGGATGGGCTCCAGGAGATGGAGGTTCCTCTGCCAGCCGGTTGGAGCTTGGGAAAACTGACCCAGGTGGTGGAGGCACAGCGGCCGGCGCTGGAGACACTGGCACAAGAAGATCCGCAGCTTCAGGGGACGCTGAGGGAGATTGACCGGCTGACCGGGACCCAGCCGGAATTGACGCTGACCTCGGCGCAGGCAAAGACGATACGGGCCTACCAGCGGGAGATCACCCACACCTCCAAAAGCCTGCAGTTGCCAACGGCCGAGCAAATTGCCGCAGACCTGCAGGATGTTGTGCCTAATACCGTCGCCTCCCGAGTGCGGGAATTGCGGCACCAGTTCGAAGGAAGACGGCGGGCAGGTGTCTATCTGCCATTAAGAGGCAAACAGGAATTTCTGGCGTTATTGGAGGAATGGTTGGAGGCCTATAACCGGGACCATCATCCCGACGCTCGGATAAGTGTGGAGGCCGGCCGGCTCTATCAAATTTACGTCGTCTTTCAGCGGCTCTCCGACCCTGATCGGCATGCTCCAGTTCGGTGGGAGGCATTGGCGCAGAACGCAGGAAAGATCCAGGTGAAAGAGGCCCACGTCCGATTTGAAGCGCTCAGCCGCCTGTTCACCTACGTGGGGATCCCACTGGCCGAGCCGTGGGATGCCACCTCTGCGTCCGTCCGGTTGGCCGACAAGCCAGGGCCTGAACTGCCTGCACCTCCCACGAAAGAAGAACTCGTTTCCAGGAGACTCAAAGAGCTGTTTCAGGAGGTGGCGCCGACAGGAGAGAAAGATTGGCCGCTCTTCCTGCAACTGGCACATGCGCAGTTGGTTGAGGAGGGGTTGCTTGATAAAATGGCTTCTCTGCCTGTGCAGACCGTAGAGGCACTGCATCAGAAGTTTCTGAAACAGCAGCAACCCATGAAACAAGAGCAACCTGTCGCCGCCGGCCTGGAAGAAACGAGTTCACCCGTCCAAGCGCTCAAAGAAATGAATGACGAGTTGGGGTTCCCAAAAGGCCGTCTCAGACGAGCTGTGCGGATTACGTTGGACACAGACCTCAATGCCCTGTTAAGGGTTGGCGGTTCGTTGGTCTTTCCTCCGGTTCCCCTTGAGTATCGAATTACCGCTCTAGAATCGAATACCCTACAGGCCGATGCTCTGATTGCCCCTCAAAGTCCTGAGGGATCACCGTCCCGCTCATTGATAAAGGACGTAAAAGCATTGGAGGGATACATCTACATACCACCCGCCGCCGGGTTGGAGGAGCGAGGGCAGGTTGTTTTTGCCAGCTCGCATCTTTCCTACGAGGAGGTTCTTCCTTTATTGAAGAAGGAGGGAGGATACAATCCCTGGTCCATTCTCATCGTTCCGCCGGAAGGAGAGCCGATCCCCCTGTATGTCTTGAATGGAAATGGAAGGGAGCGTTTTGAGGAGAGGATCGCGCAGGGTGGCTTCCTTGATGAAGATCCGAACGCCTTTCAATGGGAGATCGCCGTTTACTCGAAGACTTCTTTCAATGCGGGTGATGGGTTGGTTAAAGTGCCCCCGGATCGCCTCCACATTGAAATCTTTCCACGCCGTCCTCTTCCCCACCGTCCTCCTGCTCCCACCGCCGGGTTGGAGGAGAGAGAGGCGCAGGTATGGGAGGATCTGTGGAAGAGAATCACCCCCTCCGTTCGAGGCAGGCTGGAGAAATATGGACTCACCTCCATCTCGGAGTTGACCCAGCGGACGCAAAAACAGCTTGCAGAGGACCTCCGTTTGGAGAGGTCAAGCGTTCAGCAGATCGCGGAAGCATGCGCTGCGGTGGGATATCCACTCCGGAAGCCGGGGCAACCCAGGACGCCGCCACCCCCGGGGCAGAAGGTCCCACCGGAAGAAGCGTTGGAGTTGCTCAAGGAGATTGTTTCGCCTGTTGCGCGAACAGCAATTAGACACCTTGGGGTAACCTCTGTGGATGAACTGAGGCCCAGCACGCGGGATTCAATTTCGAGAACCTTCGGAGAGAATGCAGCGAGCCAAATCGAAGCGGGTGCCGAACTACTGGGTTATCCCCTGAGGGAATACGGGGAGCCGCTGGTTCAGCCACAGTCGGGAGAGCGGTTGTCTCCAGAGGAGGGTTGGCCTGTATTTTTGGAGCGAGTTTCCGCTCGCGCCAGGAGAGCGATCCGGAAGCGGGGAATTACCTCTATGATCGAATTGTCCTGGTGGACCTGGCATGATTTCATTGAGATGCCGGGTGTGGGAGTGGTTACGGTGGGTGAGATCGTGAGGATTGCGCGTGATCTGGGATATCCCCTGGGCAGCGGTTTGGAGGAGCGGCGAGCGGTTTTGGCCCGGGTGCAAGACCGGGTGCAAGAGCGGATGGATGGTTTGATCTCTTTGAGTTCGGCGCCACGACGTGCAGGTTTTCTGGTGATTGGGCCTTCCTTGGATAATCCGGCGTTGAAAATCTTGGCCGGGTTGGAAGGGCGAGTCTTTGTTGACGATGGGAAAGACCCACGAGAGACTGTCGTTCGGCTGATTGAAGCCGGCGCTGAGGAAACCCATTATCTCGGCGGGTTAGAGGAAGCCCGGAACTTTGAAAGGTTCGCCCGTGTAGCTGAGATTGGTGTGATTCCTGTTCAGCTTCGGCCAGGGAGATTGGTGGATCAGATTCGACAAATCTTTGCTTCCCTTGGAATTTCCGAAGGGGCGATGACGAGCGGTCTGGAAGAGGTTGCCCACGACCTCGAAAAACTTGGCGAAGAGGCATGATGTCCTCGACGGAGCGTTCTCTTTATGATTTGACGTTGGCGGAGTTGGCCGAGTGGGTAACGGAGCAGGGGGAACCGGCCTATCGGGCCCGGCAGATTTTCCACGAGCTGTACAAACCGAATGCCGCCGCGACACCCGAGGGGATGACCGCACTGCCCAAATCCTTCCGGGAAAAGTTGGCGACGGCTTTCCCAGTTCGAGGGCTGGAGTTGGCGCAAAAGCAGGAATCCAGCGACGGCACCGTCAAATATCTCTCCAAGCTTCCGGATGAGCAGTTTGTGGAAACGGTGATGATCCCGGTGGAGAAGCCGCTGGGGCTCACGGAAGCTGCACCGAGTGTTTCTGCGCACCGGCGGACGGTCTGCGTTTCCACCCAGGTGGGATGCGCGTATGGATGCGCCTTCTGCGCCAGCGGGCTGGCCGGCTTCAAGCGGAATTTGTCCGCGGGCGAAATCGTGCAGCAGGTGCTGTTGGCGAGTCGTCCTTCGACAGGCTCAGGACGAGCGGTGACGAACATCGTTTTCATGGGGATGGGGGAGCCGCTGTCCAATTACGAGAACGTGCTGAAAGCGATCCGGATCTTGAACGCGCCGGAAGGTTTTCAGATCGGGGCCCGAAAGATCACCATCTCCACCGTCGGCTTGGTCCCGATGATCGAGCGATTGGGCAAAGAAGGGCTGCAGGTGGAACTCTCCATCTCGTTGCACGCGCCGAATGACGAACTTCGGGGGAAGCTGATGCCAGTCAATAAAAAATACCCGGTTGCAGAGCTGATCCAGGCCTGCCGCGCGTACGTGCAAGCCACCAAGCGGCTGATCACCTTCGAGTACATCCTGATTGACCAGGTGAATGACAACGTGAAAGAGGCGCAAGAGCTGGCGAAACTCCTGGAAGGCCTCCTCTGCAAGGTGAACCTGATCCCATGCCATCCGATCCCGGGCCAGTCGTGGGGTAGGCCTGCGCTGCCCCGGATGCTCGCCTTCGAGAAAATCCTGCGCATCAAGGGAATCCCCTGCACCCTGCGGCGCTCCCGCGGCCTGGACATCGACGGAGCCTGCGGCCAGCTTCGCTTGCGCCATCTGGAGAAGGTCGCCAAGTAGTTTTTGCTCTGGTGCGATGGTATACTTATTTTTGCCATGAGACTTGAAGTAATCATCAGAAAAGACGAAGACGGTTACTATGTCGCCTCGTGTCCTGCCATCAAGGGATGCCATTCCCAGGGACGGACGAAGCGGGAAGCTCTGGCCAACGTTCGGGAAGCCATCCTGGGTTGTCTTGAGGTCTTGAATGAACAGGCTAAACGCCTGGGTCGTCGTCGCCACGCAGAGCTCGCCGAAATCGCCGTCTGATTTGACATGTCCGCACTGCCGGTCGTTTCAGGACGTGAGGCAGCCAAAGCTTTCCGTCACGCCGGTTGGTCCCGTGCTCGTTGGCGGGGCAGCCATATGATTTTTGTCAAGGAAGGTGAAGAGGCCACTCTTTCTATTCCGGACCATCGAGAATTAGGCCTCTAGCAATGACCAGCCCGCAGGAAACCGTTGTCATTCTTGATTTTGGATCCCAGTACGCCCAGCTGATCGCCCGCCGGGTTCGGGAGTTGAAGGTCTTCTGCAAGATTGTCCCTCACACGATTTCCACGCAGGAATTGCTCAAGGAATCCCCCAAAGGAATCATCCTTTCCGGCGGGCCGGCCTCGGTCTGGGCGCCGGGAGCGCCGAAGCCGGCGTCGGATATTTTCCATCTGTCGGTTCCCACGCTTGGCATCTGCTATGGCATGCAGTTGATGGGCCAAATGTTGGGCGGGGGAGTTTCGAAAGCGGCCAACCGGGAATTCGGGAAAGCGGAATTGGAAGTGACCGAGCCGGATTCCTTGTTCGATCAGCTTCCTTCGAAACTGGTTTGCTGGATGAGCCATGGGGATTACGTGGAGAGACTCCCGACGGGATTCAAGGCGATCGGGAGGACCGAGAACACCGCCATCGCCGCCATGGCCGACCCGGCCGCGAAGAAATTCGGCGTGCAGTTTCATCCGGAGGTGGCGCACACGCCGCAGGGCAAAGAAATCCTCAGCAATTTTCTTTTCAAGGTGTGCGGCTGCCGCGGCGATTGGACCCCAGCCCACTTCATCGAGAGCACCATCGAGGAGATTCGTCGAGTGGTCGGGAAGGCCGGTGTGGTGCTGGGACTCTCCGGCGGGGTTGATTCCTCCGTCGTGGCGATGCTGATCCATCGGGCGGTGGCCAAGCAGTTGACGCCGATCTTTGTCGACACCGGCCTGCTGAGAAAGAACGAAAAAGAGCAGGTGATTCAGATGTTCCAGGATGCGCTGGGGATTCCCCTCGTGGTGGTGGATGCCGGGGCCCGGTTCCTCAAGGCGCTTGAAGGGGTGATCGACCCGGAGCAAAAGCGCAAGATCGTCGGGCGGCTGTTCGTCGAGTGCTTCGAGGAAGAGGAGAAGAAACATCCGAACGTCCAATTCCTGGCGCAGGGAACGCTGTACCCGGATGTCATCGAATCCCGGTCGCCCAGCGGTGGTCCCTCCGCCACGATCAAAACGCATCACAACGTCGGCGGATTGCCGGAACGGATGAAGTTGAAGCTGATCGAGCCCCTGAGGTTTTTATTCAAAGATGAGGTGCGGGAGATCGGCCGGGCGCTGGGATTGCCGGAGAAAGTGCTGGGGCGGCACCCGTTCCCAGGACCCGGCCTGGCGGTCCGAATTTTAGGAGAGGTAACGGCCGCCCGGGTGGCGATCTTGCGGGAGGCGGACGATCGGTTCATCCAGGAGTTGGAAAAAAGCGGATGGTACTCGAAGGTGTGGCAGGCCTTCGCCGTGCTGCTTCCCTTAAAAACCGTCGGAGTGATGGGAGATGAGCGCACCTATGAGAACGTGATCGCTTTGCGGGCGGTGATCAGTACCGATGGGATGACCGCTGACTGGTCGCGTCTTCCTCCGGAGCTTCTGGAACAGGTGTCGAACCGGATCGTCAATGAGGTTCACGGGGTCAATCGGGTGGTGTATGATATTACTTCGAAGCCACCGGGAACCATCGAGTGGGAATAACGCCAAGATCAAGAGAGGGAGGTTCTATGATCCGATCCAATCGTTGGTTTGGTCTGATGCTGATAACGGCGTTCACCTTTGGCACGGTCGCCTCTGTGCAAGCTCAGGACTATGGAACCCGCTCGAAGGGAACGAGCAAACCGGCTGCGAAGAAGCCGCAGCCGAAGGCGGAGAAACCGAAAAAGCAGCATGTGCAGAAGAAATCGTCCGTGAAGAAAAGTCCGCGCGCTAAGAGCAGTTCGAAGAAGAACCAGGAGGGAATTTCCCCCCGTCCCGTTGCCAACTAAATTCTTCATGGCGTTGGCGGGTTTTCTTTTCCTCGCCGGGATTCTCTTTTATCTGTTTGCGTTCCCGGTTTGGATGCTGGTTCACTGCGCCGGCGCAGAGGGCTTAAGCAAGAAGGCCAAGGCCTTCTGGATCGTGTCGATTCTTCTTCTGGGTCCGGTCGGTGGAGCATTCTATGGATTTTTTGTTTCGAAGAAGACGCGCCTGCGTTGGTTCTCGGGCCTTTTCTTTGTCCTATGCGCTGTTTTCGTGGTCCTGTTCTTTTTCTCCATGTCGTACCTGACCCACACCGTCCCGAAGATGATGTCTGAGACGATCGTCCGCTTGGACCATCTGGGGCCGCCGAATCTTTCGCCGGAGGATCAGGCCCGTCTGAGAACCAGCGTGGAAACCCTTCGAGAAGAAATGAAGGGCCCCTGGTCGCAGACGGCCAAGAAAGAGATTGCCTGGGCACTTTATAACTTCCTCGTGCAGATGATTCAGGACAATCAACTGACGCCCGCTGAATATCAGGACTGGATGAACAAGTTCAACTCCCGGAACATTCTGGACCCCAAGGCTCTCCAAGAGGCCGTTCGCGCACTTCAGAAATAGGTTCACTCGTTCATGAGCACACAAGCGGATTTTGTCCATCTGCACGTCCATAGCCAGTACTCTCTGCTGGATGGGGCAACCCGCATCCACGAGCTGGTGGATGCCGCCACGAAAAACCGGATGCCGGCGCTGGCGATCACCGACCATGGGAATATGTTCGGGGCGATCGAGTTCTACGAGGCCTGCACCAAGGCCGGGGTCAAGCCGATCATCGGGGTGGAGACCTACATCGCCCCGGCTTCTCGGCATGACAAGGAAGCCAAAGGGATTGACGAGGCCTCGTATCACCTCATCCTGCTGGCGAAGGACGAAGTCGGCTATCGAAATCTGCTGAAATTGATCTCCATCGCCCACCTGGAAGGTTTTTATTACCGGCCCCGGATTGATAAAGAGGTTCTGGCGAAGCATTCCAAGGGTCTGATTTGTCTGTCCAGCTGTTTGCAGGGGGAGGTGAGCTACTGGCTGGCCAGGGGCGAGCGGGCGAAAGCGGCGAAAGCGGCCAGCGAGCTGGCGGAGATCTTTCAGAAAGGGGATTTCTACCTGGAGATCCAGAATCACGGGATTGCCGCCCAGCGCACAATCATCCCGGCGATGTTCTCTCTCTCCAAGGAGCTCGGCCTGCCGGTGGTGGCCACCAACGACCTCCACTACCTGGAGAAATCCCAGGCCCGCGCGCACGAGACACTGCTGTGCATCCAGACGCAAACCACCCTCGAGGATCCCAAACGTTTTCGGTTCGAGACCGATGAGTTTTATTTCAAGACGCCCGAAGAGATGATGGGGATCTTCGGGGAAACGAAGGAAGCGGTTTTGCGGACCCGAGAGGTGGCCGAGAAGATCGACCTCAAACTGCAGTTCAACCAACTGCACCTGCCGCAGTTTACCCCGCCGGATCAAAAATCGCAGGAGGCCTATTTAAAAGAGTTGGTGGAAGAAGGGCTTTCTCGACGCTACCCTCAGGCCGACTCTCAGGTGAAGGAGCGGGTGGCGCATGAGTTGGGGATCATTCAAAAGACCGGATTCACCAGCTACTTCCTCATCACCTGGGATTTCGTCCGCTACGCCAAGTCCTCGGGAATTCCGGTGGGGCCGGGGCGGGGGTCGGCCGCGGGGTCGGTGGTGAGCTACTGCTTGGGGATCACCGACCTGGATCCGCTGGAACATGATCTGATCTTCGAGCGGTTCTTGAACCCGGACCGGATCTCGATGCCGGACATCGACATCGACTTCTGCTACGAGCGGCGCGGGGAGGTGATCGACTACGTCACGAACAAATACGGCAAGGGGAATGTCGCGCAGGTGATCACTTTCGGGACGATGCAGGCCAAGGCGGTGGTCCGGGACGTGGCGCGGGCGATGGGGTTCTCGTATCCGGAGGCGGACCGGATCGCCAAGCTGATTCCCTTCGAGCTGAACATGACCTTGAAGAAGGCGATGGAATGGGTGCCTGAGCTCAAGGATCTGTACCAATCCGATCCTCGGGTGACCCAGTTGATTGACACCTCCTTGGTGCTGGAGGGGCTGACCCGGCACGCCTCCACCCACGCCGCCGGTGTTGTCATCGCCGACGGAGATCTCACCAACTACGTGCCGCTCTACAAGACCAACGACGACCAGCTTTCCACCGGCTATTCGATGGAGGCGTTGGAGAAGATCGGCCTGCTGAAGATGGATTTCCTGGGGCTGCGCACCCTCACGGTGATTGATGAGGCGGTGAAGCTGATCCGCGTCAGCGGGCAGAAGGCCTTCTCCATCGAAAAGATCCCGATGGATGATGCGAAGACCTACGCGATGCTGACAAAGGCGGAAGCCACCGGCGTGTTCCAATTGGAATCCAGCGGGATGCGGGATTTGATGCGGCGCCTGAAGCCGGAGCGATTCGATGACCTGATTGCGCTGGTGGCGCTGTTTAGGCCCGGGCCGCTGGGCTCCGGCATGGTGGACGATTTCATCCGGCGCAAGCACGGCGAAGTGCAGGTGAGCGTCGACCATCCGAAACTGGAACCGATTTTGAAGGACACTTACGGGACGATCCTCTTTCAGGAACAGGTGATGCGGATTGCCAACGTTTTAGCCGACTTCACCCTTGCCGAGGCCGACAGCCTCCGCAAGGCGATGGGCAAGAAAAATCCGGAGGTGATGGAGCAGGCGAAGGAGAAGTTCATCACCGGCTGCGTCAAGAACAGCGTAGAACAGCGAATCGCTCAGAAGATCTTCGAGAAGATCGAGTATTTCGCCGGTTACGCCTTCAACCGCTCCCACAGCGCGGCCTACGCTCTGATCTCCTACCAGACAGCCTACTTGAAATCCAACTTCCCGGTGGAGTTCATGACGGCGCTGCTCACCAGCGAGCGGGACAACACCGAGAAGATCGCCCAGTATGTGGAAGAGGCCCGCCGGATGGGGATCCAGATCCTGCCGCCGGATGTGAACAAAAGCTTTGCCCGGTTCACCGTCGAGATCCTTCGGCAAGCTCAGGATGAGCGGAAGGCCATCCGCTACGGCCTGCTGGGGATCAAGAATGTGGGTGAGAAGGCCATCGAATCCATCGTCCAGGCCCGAGAGCAGAATGGGCCCGTCTCATCGCTGGCGGCCTTCTGCGAGCAGGTGGATTCCCGCGCCGTGAACCGCAAGGTGACGGAATCCTTGATCAAGTGTGGGGCCTTTGATGGTTTGAAGTTCCGCCGCTCGCAGCTGGTGGCGGTCCTGGATCGGGCGATGGAGGTGAGGGCGGCCCACCAGAAGGAAAAAGAGGGAGGCCAGCTCTCTTTTTTCGAGGTGTTCGGGCACTCCGGGACGAATCGTGGAGCGCAGATGGAGGTTCCGGCATTGGAGGAATGGCCCGAGGCGCAGCTTTTGGCTTTTGAGAAGGCGCTCTTAGGATTTTACCTGACCGGCCATCCGCTTTCCCGCTACGAGCAGCTTTTGAAGCTCTACACGACGACCACCACAGCCAACCTGGTTTCCAAGCAGGACGGGGTGGAGGTGACTCTCGGCGGAGTGATCTCCAAATTGAAGGTGACCACCACGAAAAAAGGAAATGAACGAATGGCCATCATCGGGTTTGAGGACTTCCACGGCTCGGTGGAAGTCCTTGTTTTTCCGAAAACGTTCTCGTCGGTGGAATCCCATCTGAAGATGGACGAGGTGCTGCTGATCACCGGCCGGGTCTCCCTTCGGGAGGATCGGCCGAAGGTGATTGTGCAGGATGTCATTCCCCTGGATCAGGCCTGGAGCCGTCGGGCCAATCGGATCCGGATCACCATGCCGCATCCGGTGGAGCGCCAGAAGCTGGAGGCCCTCAAGCAGATGCTTTTGAAACACCCCGGTGAAATCCCTATTGAGCTTATGCTTGGTAACGGCAGCAGTGAGGCAATCCGGGTCGCCGTAGGCGACACCCTGCGGGTTGCCCCCTCGCCGGAGCTGTTCGGGTCCCTCATCGGGCTCGTCGGCCCCGACGGCATCGCCGTCATTCCTCGTTAACCTTAGATATAGTTTGATCTTGCCCTTGTCAATCCCACGCGGTTTCCAGGATTTTCTCGCCGATTCGGAAGGGCTTTCCTCCGCGTAATAGGTTCCGCGTTATGAAAAGACCTTGACGGAGAAGGCCTTTTGAGGGATACTTACAATAGGTCGTTAGAACGACCTATTGGAGGTGCTGCTATGACGAGAATTTTGACGGCTTCGGCGGTGAAGGCCCATTTTTATAAGCTGATTGAAGGCGTCAAGCTTGGGGATGAGATTGTCGTCACCAAAAACGGCAAGCCAACCGTTGCGATGATGAGCGCGGAGGAACTGGGCTCGCTCCGGGAGACTTTGGATGTCTTAAGCGATCCGGAGCTCATGCGCCAGATTAGGGCAAGCCAGCGGCAGGTGCGTCGAGCCGGCCGACGCTATTCCTTTGAGGAAATTTTTGGGGAGCCGTTGGTTTCTCATGGAAAGCCGCGTCGGCATTGACGCATCGAGTCGAGTTTACAGAAGTTGCCCGCGGGGTTCTGCGTTATCTTCCGCCTTCGGTTAAACAGGGCCTAAAAGAGGGGTTTCGTTTCTTATCCTCCAACCCATTTGCTGGGGAGCCTTTAAGGCGGGAACTCGAAGGCAAGCGGAAGTTGAAGATCGGTCGTTACCGAATCATCTACCAAATAGAATCAAACCGGAAGAGTATTCTCGTTTTGGCGATCGGCCACCGCCGCAGCGTTTACGAAGAATTCACATCATCCCTACCTTAATGACGTATCATTTATCCCTCCTTGGTGTTACGATAAAAAGGTGAGGGAGGGATTGAACCCATGACGAAGAAGGACATCGTCCTGAAAGTGGCGGCGGAAGCCGGTCTCAAACAGTTGGACGTCAAGAAGGCTGTCCAAAAAAGCTTGGATACGATCGTTGAAGCCTTGGCCAAGGGAGAGACCGTCGAACTTCGGAATTTTGGGATTTTTAAGGTGAAGTCTCGCAAGGGGCGAACCGGCCGCAATCCGCGGACCGGTGAAAAAATCCCGGTGCCGCCGAAGCGGGTGGTGGTGTTTAAGCCGGGGTTGGTGATGAAGCGGGACATTCGCTAGAGAATTTCCTCAGCAACTTTTCTTGATGACTCCACTCAAGGCCCTTGGGGGCACGAGCGACATCCTGCCGGAAGAGGCGCTGCGCTGGCAAAAGCTCGAGACAACCGCGCGCCGCGTTCTGAATCTGTACGGTTATCGAGAGATTCGGACTCCCCTCATCGAGGAGGCCGCTGTTTTTACCAGCTCACTTGGTGAAGCCGCCGAAATCGTCACCAAGCAGATGTATCTCTTCCAGGACCGGGGCGGGCGGCAGGTGGTGCTTCGCCCGGAAGGAACCGCCTCTGTGGTCCGGGCCTTCATCGAGCATGGGATGGACAAGACCGGCGGGTTGACCCGGTTCTACTACCTGGGCCCGATGTTCCGGGCGGAACGGCCGCAGGCCGGTCGCAAGCGTCAATTCCACCAGCTTGGCGTCGAGGTATTCGGCTCCTCAAGCCCTTACCAGGACGTGGAAGTGATTGCGTTATTGATGCAGCTGCTTGAGAATTTCGGGATCGAGAAGAATGTAATGTTGATGCTGAACAACTTGGGATGTCCCGACGACCGGCCGACGATACAAAAAGAACTCCGAGCTTCCTTTCTTCCGCATGTCCCTGATTTGTGCCAGGATTGTAAGCAGCGTTTAGAGGTGAATCCTCTGCGCATTCTCGATTGCAAGAATCCCAAGTGTCGCAGCATAGCCCAAGAAAAAATAACCATGAAGGCATGGGAAAGGTGGCTATGCAAATCCTGCAATGAGCATTTCGGCAAAGTTATTACTGCCCTCAAGAAAATAAATATTGAGCCGAATCTATCCCCTGATCTTGTCAGGGGTTTGGATTACTATACGCGAACCGCGTTTGAAGTGATCTACCCAGGATTGGGTGCGCAGAACGCAATTGGCGGGGGTGGCCGATACGATAATTTGGTAGAACTGTTGGGAGGAGCGGCGACGCCGGCCATTGGATTTGCCCTTGGTTTGGAACGTGTTCTGATGGCTCAAGAGGCCGACGGTTTAACAGCCAATGACAAAATGGTTTCCCCACTGGTTTTCGTCGCGACCGTCAGCTCGGCGCAGATTCCCAACGGGTTGGAGTTGGTCGAGGCGCTTCGCGCGCAGGGCATCGCCGCTTCAGCGAACTTGGAGGATCGTCCGCTCAAGCGCCAACTGGAGCAGGCCGCCAAGGCGAACTCTTCCGGCACCGTTCTGATTCTCGGCGAGGATGAAGTGAAGCAGAATGTCGTGATGGTGAAAAATCTGGCCACTGGTCAGCAGACGAAAGAGCCGTTGGGGACGATCGTAGAAAAGTTGAAAGGCGAGATCCTTCGGCCTTCGGCCTCAGGATGACATCTATGCGGACGCACACCTGCGGGGAGCTGAACCCCTCGGCCGTCGGCCGGCAGGTGACCTTGAACGGATGGGTGCACCGCCGACGGGATCACGGCGGGCTGATCTTCATTGATCTTCGCGACCGGTGGGGACTGACCCAAGTGGTTTTCAATCCCTCTGCGGGCGCGGAGCTTCATTCACAAGCCAAGGAGCTCCGGGCGGAGTTTTGCATCGCGGTGCAGGGGAAGGTGGCGGCCCGGCCGGCTGGGACGGAGAACCCGAAAATTACCACCGGCATGATCGAGGTGGCGGCCAGCCGTCTGGAAATTTTGAATCCGAGCGCCACACCCCCTTTTGAGATTGCAGAAGAGGCGGAACTTTCCGAGGAGCTGCGGTACACCTACCGGTATCTGGATCTCCGGCGGAAAGCGGCCGGCGAGAAACTCCTTCTCCGGCATCAAGTGATTCAGGTCATGCGGCGGATTTTGGACGAGGAAAGGTTCGTAGAAGTGGAGACGCCGATCCTGACCAAGTCCACGCCGGAAGGTGCACGGGACTACCTGGTGCCCAGCCGGTTGAACCCCGGAAAATTTTACGCGCTACCGCAATCCCCCCAATTGTTCAAACAGCTCTTGATGGTGGCCGGGCTCGACCGGTACTACCAGATCGCCAAATGTTTCCGGGACGAGGATCTTCGAGCGGACCGCCAGCCGGAGTTCACCCAGTTGGACATCGAGATGTCGTTCATCGATGAGGAGGCGATCTTCGGGCTGATGGAGCGGATGTTCGCCGCCATTTGGAGCGAGGTGCTCAAGCAGCCGCTGCTGGCGCCGTTTCCGCGGCTGACCTACGCCGAGTGCATGCGGCGCTTTGGAACCGACAAGCCGGATCTGCGGTATGGCATGGAACTGATCAACCTGACGGCACTGTTTACGCAGACCCCTTTCCAGCGGTTTCGGGATGTGGTGGCCAAAGGGGGAGTCATTCAGGGAGTGGTGGCCACCGGCACGGCGGTCTTAAGCGGGAAAGCGGTGGACGCCCTGACCGACCTGGCCAAGCAGTTCGGCGCGCAGGGCTTGGTGACGATTCGCGTCACGCCGACGGAGTTGGTTTCGCCGGTAGCCAAGCATGTGGGGGAAGCCGCACTCAAGCAGGTGGTGGAACGTGCCGGCGCCAAGCCGGGGGATCTGGTTCTCTTGGTGGCGGACCAGCCGGAGATTGCCGCCCGGGTTTTGGGAGCGCTGCGCGTGCATCTGGCGGAACAACTGAAGCTTATTCCCGCCGGGCGATTTTCATTTGCATGGGTGACGGAATTCCCACTCTTCCATTACAATACAGAGATCAAGCGGTGGGAGTCGGAGCATCATCCCTTTACCGCCGTGCGGGACGAGGATCTTCCCCGGTTGGAGAGCGAGCCGGGCGCGGTTCGTTCCCGCTCGTACGATTTGGTGGTCAATGGGATGGAGCTGGGTTCCGGCTCGATCCGGATCCATCGCCGGGAGGTGCAGGAAGCGGTTTTCCGGGTGCTTGGACTGCCGCCGGATGAGGTGCAGGACCGGTTCGGATTCTTGCTGGATGCTTTTCGCTACGGGGCGCCGCCGCATGGCGGAATCGCTCCGGGGATCGATCGGTTGATCAGCCTGATGACGGACGCCGACTCCATTCGGGAGGTGATCGCTTTCCCGAAAACGCAGAAGGCGGTGGATTTGATGACCAATGCTCCTTCGCAAGTATCGGAACAGCAACTCAGGGAAGTGGGGATTACCGTGGTCAAACGTGCCATGCGTCCGATCTGACGCATGAATGATGAGGGGAGTTGAACGCGATGAAAGCACAACAGATGGGAATGGCTGTACTTGGAGTTATTGTGGGGATCACCGGCTGCGCGCGGATCACCACCCAGGTGGTGGACAAGCCGCGAGTGGACCAGGAATTGAGAGGCAACCGCGGCTACCTGACCGGATCTGCTCCGCCGGCAGCCGAGCGCAGATCCACCCGCCAGATTATTAAAACCGACATTGAGCTTCCGACATCAAATGAATTGACCCCGTGGAAGGTCCGCATGGGAACGCAAGAGTCTGCGGCGCCTGCTGTTCAGGCACCGGTCGCCCGTGCCCAGACCCCGTCCCATTGGGGCCAGGAGGAGCGGGCAGGGATTCTCAATGAACCGGAAGAACCGGAAGTCACCCGGCCGGTTGCCTCGGCGCCTGTTGTGCATCATGAGGAAGCGCCGGCTCTCTCAACGGTCTACACGGTTCGTCAGGGAGACACGTTGGAGAAGATTTCGGCAAAGGTTTACGGCGACGGCACGCAATGGCGCCGGATTTACAAGGCCAACAAGGACAAGCTCAAGAGCCCGAACCGGATTTACGCCGGCCAGCGATTGATCATCCCGACTTCGGAGAAGACGCATCGCAAAGTACAAGAGGCCTCCTCTTCCGATCTCAAGTGACCAAAGAGCGAGTCTTCCGGCTTCTCTCCGACCACGAAGCCGCTTCCCTGTACGGCCTGCATGATGAGCACCTGAAGCTCATGGAGGCCGAGTTCGGCGTCAAGATCGTCGCCCGAGGTCAGGACCTGACGATCTCCGGCAGCGAGACGGCTTTGCAGAAGGCGAACCGTCTCGTTGAACAGCTGCTCGATACCATCCGCTCCGGGAGGCATCTCGCCCGGCAGGAGGTGGTCTACGCGATTCGGGCCATGGAATCCGGCGCGGTGGACATCAACAAAATTTACCTGGACAAGATCGACGTTCTCTCCAAACGGCAGTTCATCTCCCCCAAGACGGTCGGCCAGAAAGAGTACATTGACGCGATCCGGCATCATGACATCGTCTTTGCCATCGGGCCGGCGGGAACCGGAAAAAGCTATTTGGCCGTGGCGATGGCGGTGAATGCACTGAAAAACCAGCAGGTCTCCCGGATCATCCTCACCCGGCCGGCGGTGGAAGCAGGAGAATCCTTGGGATACTTGCCGGGCACCTACGAAGAGAAGGTTGCTCCATATTTAAGGCCGCTCTACGACGCCCTGTACGACATGATGGATGTGGACCGGATCCAGAGAAGCATCGAGCGGGGAATCCTGGAGATCGCGCCGCTGGCTTACATGCGGGGGCGGACCTTGAACGATTCCTTCGTCATCCTGGATGAGGCCCAGAACTGCACCCAGGAGCAGATGAAGATGTTCTTGACCCGCTTGGGGTTTGATTCCAAGACGGTGATTACCGGAGACGTCACGCAATCGGATCTTCCGCAGGGGCGGACATCCGGATTGGTCGAGGCCCGCGAGATCTTGAAAGGTATTCCGGGGATTCGATTCGTCGAATTTTCCCGCAGCGATGTGGTGCGGCATGAGCTTGTTCAAGAAATCATTCAGGCCTATGAGCGAAACAGCGCGAAATCCAAAGAATCCTAAAGGAATTTCCTGGAACGCCCGCTTAGGCCTGAAGGCCCTCCTGGGGATTCTGGCGGTGGGGATCTTTGCCTGGTTTCTCGGTGGCTCGTTCGGTGTGGGTTTAAGAACCTGGCAGGAGGGCCGAGTGGCCCCGTACACTGTTTACGCCCCGATGGATTTCTTCTGCCAGGATCAGGGCCGCCCGGTGGAGGTCCAGCGAGGGGAGCTTTTGGTCAGCAAGGGAGAGCGTCTCACCGCTGTTCACGTGGCCCGGCTTCAGGCGATGGAAAAGGCGCAGAGCGGAGGAAAGACCGGCCCCCACTGGTTCGGCGCATTCCTTTTGGCCGCGCTCTTCACCGCGGTGATCGCGATCTATCTCAGGCGGTATGAGCTGAAAATCTGGAGGGCCCCTCGCCAGCAGGCGCTGATCGTCACCGTGGTGGCGACGGTGCTGGTACTGGCCCGCTTGATTTTGGAATCGCCGCTGGACAGCGGCTGGATCCCAGTGGCC
>JGI1358J11329_10001571_pt1 | contig 18608 bp, 10 predicted proteins | sample Subgroupgradi54m_FD_11329 | JGI IMG/M metagenome (IMG submission 11329)
GAGTTATTATTCAACCCGCCAGTGATGTTGGCACCACCAGCAGAGATGGTTAATCCACCAGACGTAATTGTCTGTCCAAGAGCAAACGTATTTGCCTGATCGAGATAGGCAATATTGTTCAAAGTTCCACCAACATTAATATTGGTTCCGTTCAGTAAGAGACCGGTTGCTGCATTGATGGTGCCGGTGATAGCTAGGTTGCCGGTCGTTCCTGCATCGGTTAAAGTGAGAAGCGTGTTTGGACTACCTGCGGAATCTTTAATCGTTAATGTCCCATTAGCGTTTGAAGCGCCCAAGGTAATAAGAGGTGTGGTGTTTGAAAACGTCAATGGAGAAGTACCAGATAATGTTTCCGTACCACTTGCAGCGATCGTAGTTGCCCCACTAATTGCACCAGCGTTGGTTATTCCACCTGCATTGTTGTTGATACCACCGGAAATTGCTGCGCCACCGCCAGAAACAGTAAGGCCATTGGCCGCGGTGATTGATCCTGTACCAGTGGTTTGGATGTTGCCGGAGGTGGTAAGGGCGCCCTGCTCATTGATGGTTAAGGTGTTTGTTCCACCGGATTGGATGGCGAGAGACGTGTTGGTTGCCGCATTAGTGTCATTCAAAATAAAGGCATTGGCAGTTCCGGCGTTCGTAAGTTTGAAAGATGTTGCCGTTCCGGAATCAGTTGACTCATCGTAGAGTGTGAAAGCAATATTTCGGCCGGTAGTCGTATTAATCGTATTGCCGGCGTCATACGCCAGTTGTAACGTAACACCATTTGCGTTGGCAGCACAGACAGACAATTGATTATTGGTGTTTCGACACAAAGTGGTCGTGCCATCGGGAGAGGCGAGCGTTGGGATTTGAACCGTGTCATTAAGATTAATAACACCTGAGCCGTTGGCGATTAGGGTAAGATCTTCGTTGGTACCGGTTGTGATGTCAGTTGCACCACCGGTAAGGGTGAGTGTTCCTGCGATATTTTGGCTGGTCGTGAAATTATTATTTTGTCCTTTATAGGCAACGTTAGAAAGTGTCCCGGTAGTATTAATATTGGTTCCGTTCAGTTGGAGTGCGCTTGTGCCATTCAGTGTTGCACCGGTGATGGTGCCAGATGCAGTAATAGTTGTTGCGCCAGCAATCGCACCAGTGCCCGTGATGCCGCCATTGTTGTTGGTAATGCCACCGATGATGTTTGCTCCGCCAGCAGAGATGGTAAGCCCACCTGAGGAAATTGTTTGTCCGGCGGTAAAGATGTTGGCCTGATCAAGGTAGGCAACGTTTGTCAGAGTCCCGCCAACATTGATGTCTGTGCCATTAAGCGCAAGAGAGGATGTTGCATTAAGATTTCCAGCAGTTAAGGTAGCATCAGTGCCATTATCGGTTACCGTAAGAAGGGTGTTTGGTGTGCCTTCTGCATCTTTGATGGTAAAGACGCCATTCACGCCGGTTGTTCCAAGCGTTACGATTGGTGCTGCATTAGAAAGGGTGAATGGATTTGCTCCAGAGAGGGAAATGGTACCGCTTGCGGTGATATTCGTTGCGCCACTGATTGCTCCAGTATTGGTAATATTGCCAGCATTATTATTAAGTCCGCCGGTGATGTTTGCTCCGCCTGCTGAAACAACGAGTCCACCAGAAGAAATTGTTTGGGTTCCGGTGAAGGTGTTGGCTTGGGTTTGGTATGCGACGTTAGAAAGCGTCCCGGCCGTATTGATGCTTACGCCGTTGAGTTGCAGGCCACTTGTTGCGTTAATCGTGCCAACAGTAAGTGTGCCGGATGTTCCATTATCAACAAGTGAGAGGAGGGTATTGGGTGTGCTTTCGGCGTCCTTAATCGTCAAAGTCCCGTTGGTTCCCGCGGTTGCCAGGGTGACACTTGGCGCTGATGCGGAAAGTGTTACTGGTGAAGAAGCAGACAGACTGACAGTACCACTTGCAGCGATGTTCGTTGCACCACTAATCGCACCAGTGTTTGTTATTCCTCCAGCACTATTGGTAATGCCACCGGTTACGGAAAGTCCACCGGAAGAAATTGTTTGAGTTCCGGTGAAGGTGTTGGCTTGGGTTTGGTACGCGACGTTAGAAAGCGTCCCGGCGGTATTGATATCAGTACCATTGAGTTGCAAAGCGCCGGTTCCGTTGATTGTTGCACCGGTGATGGTTCCAGAAGCCGAGATGGTTGTTGCGCCACTGATTGCTCCAGCATTGGTAATGCCGCCAGCATTATTATTCAGTCCTCCGGTGATTGATGCACCACCGGTTGTGACGGTGAGTGCTCCGCCAACTGTTTGACCAGTGGTGAAGTTGTTATTTTGTCCTTTGTATGCAACGTTAGTCAACGTTCCAGAATTATTGATGTTGGTGCCGTTGAGTAAGAAGCCGGATACCGCATTGACGGTTCCCGTAACTGCCAAATTGCCGGCAGTTCCAGTATCGGTTAAGGTAAGCAACGTGTTTGGTGTGCTTTCGGCATCTTGAATGGTTAGTACGCCGTTGTTGCCGGCAGTTGCGAGTGAGATGGTTGGTGTGCCATTCGTCAAAGCAAAAGGTGATGCGCCGGAAAGGGTGACAATGCCACTTGCGGTAATATCACTTGCACCAGCAATTGCTCCAGCATTAGTAATACCACCAGTATTATTGTTTAACCCACCAGTGATCGAAGCACCACCTGCGCCAACAAGCAGTCCGCCAGCGGAAATCGTTTGTGTTTGTGTGAAGGTATTCGCTTGATTCTTGTACGCGACATTAGAAAGCGTTCCGCCGGTATTGATATCGGTTCCGTTGAGTTGCAGCCCACTGGTTACATTGAGTGTCCCAACTGTGAGCGTGGCAGATGTGCCATTGTCGACTAAGCTAAGCAAGGTATTTGGTGTTCCTGCTGAATCTTTAATTGTTAAGGTGCCATTGGCATTGGCTGCACCCAAAGTTACTGTTGGTGTGGTATTTGAGAATGTCAGAGGAGAAGCACCGGACAGAGCAACGTTACCAGTTGCCGCAATGGTGGTTGCACCACTAATTGCTCCAGCATTGGTAATGCCACCGGCATTATTGTTCAAACCATTGCTAATAGATGCAGCATTAGTAACCGTCAGTCCACCGTTTAACGTTTGTAAAGCAGTAAAGGTATTTGCTTGATCAAGATAGGCAACATTGGTTAAGGTTCCGCCAGTGTTGATGCTTATGCCATTGAGTTGCAATTCACCAGTGCCGTTGATTGTTGCGCCGGTGATGGTTCCAGAAGCCGAGATGGTTGTTGCGCCAGTAATTGCACCAGCATTGGTAATGCCGCCAGCATTATTATTAAGTCCTCCGGTAATCGAAGCACCACCTGCGCCAACAAGCAGTCCGCCACTAGAAATGGTTTGTGTTTGCGTAAAGGTATTGGCTGCGTTTTTGTATGCAACGTTTGTTAATGTGCCGGCAGTATTGATGTTGGTGCCGTTGAGTAAGAAACCGGATACCGCATTGATGGTTCCCGTAACTGCCAAATTGCCGGCAGTTCCAGTATCGGTTAAGGTAAGCAACGTGTTTGGTGTGCTTTCAGCATCTTGAATGGTTAAGACCCCATTGACTCCAGTACTTGCTAAGGTAATTGCTGGCGTACCGTTCGAAAGCGTTAACGGTGTGCTTGATGAGAAGGTATTGCTATTTGAGAAGACATTAGCCTGATCAAGATAGGCAACATTAGAAAGCGTGCCACCGGTGTTGATATTGGTCCCATTGAGTTGGAATGCAGTCAGCGCATTGATCGTATCTCCCGTAACCGTTCCTGATGAGGTCACAGTGGTTGCCCCAGTTATTGCTCCAGCATTGGTAACACCACCACCGTTATTGTTAAGCCCTCCGGTAAGTGAGGCACCGCCTGATTGGACAGTCAGTGCCGGCGGAGGTGATGGTACCGGTACCAGTTGTTGCGATATTGCCACTGGTTGCAAGCGTGCCAAGTTCAGAAATGGTTAATGTGGAAGATCCACCTGATTGGATCGCAAGTGCTGTGCCACCGGTTCCGGAGTTGGTGTCATTGATGACAAGGGCGTTGCTACTGCCAGCATTGGTGAGATTGAATGACGTGTTGAGTCCGCTACTTAAGGTAACAGCAATATCTCGTCCGCTTGTCGTATCAATCGTATTGCCGGTATCATAGGCTCGTTGCAGGGTGACGCCAAAAGAGGCTGGGTCACAATCAGCCAGTTGGTTGGTTCCGTTTCGACAAAGTACGGTTGCTCCTGTGGTACCAAGGATTGGAATTCTGACCGTGTCGTTGAGCACGATGAGTCCTGCACCATTGGCATTTACTGTAAGATCTTCATTTGTTCCCGTTGTAATATCAGTTGTTACGCCGGAGAAGGTGAGCGTTCCGGTGGTGGTGATTGCGCCACTGGCAATTGTTCCAATATTGGTCAAATTACCTATTGCATCAATTCTGTCTGTGCCATTAGTTTGCAGACTCGTTAGTGCATTAAGCGTATCTCCGGTGATAGCTCCTGATGCGGTGATCGTGGTTGCTCCAGCGATCGCGCCAGTGCCCGTGATGCCGCCAGTATTGTTATTGATGCCACCGGTAAGTGAGGCACCGCCTGATTGGACAGTCAGTGCGCCGGCGGAGGTGATGGTCCCTGTTCCAGTCGTTACGAGATTACCACTGGTTGAAATAGTGCCTGAAGTTGTCAATACACCATTCTCAGTAATGGTTAATTTTGCAATGCCACCGGACTGGATTTCCAGAGCCGTATTTGTTGCGCCATTGGTGTCATTGAGAATAAATGACGAAGCTGTTCCGGCATTGGTGACAGCAAAGGAAGTTGGCGTACCAAGTCCTGATGAAAGTGAGACACTGACATTTTTGCCATTGGTGGTCGCAATGGTATTGCCATTGTCATACGCGGATTGTAAGGTGGCGGCAGAGGAGCCGAGTCCACAAGATACAACATTGTTACTGCCATCAGTACAGAGTGACGTTCCGGCAGCAGTGGAAAGGTTAGCGATAGTTACCGTCGAATTAGCAGCAAGCGTTGTAAATGCACCGGTTGATCTTCCAGTTGCTCCAATTGCTGTGCCATTGATTGTTCCTCCGGTGACGGTGATGTTATTCGTAGAAAGGTTGTTGGCAGTGAGAGCACCGGCAATGGTCGTGCTATCGGTTGAGGAGCCAATTGCGATGAGATCAGGCGTTATATTATTCGTTCCGATGTTAATCGTATTGCCACTGGCAAGTGTGCCGATAGCAATTGTTCCATTTGCTGCGGTGCCGGTTCCTGCATTGATCGTGACAGATCCGCCAGTTGCTGTACCTGCCGTTGTTGAGCCAGCGATAAGACTTACGGCACCACCGGTTGGGGCAGTGGTTGACGCAGCAGGCTTGATGGTCAGGTCTGATCCACCGGTGAGTGTCGTGATATCCGAAGTATTGTTCCCAATCAGCGAAAGAACACCTGCTTCAGAAACTTTCAACGTTGATGAGCCACCTGATTGGATATCAAAAATCGTGCCATTGCCGGCATTGGTGTCATTGATGCGCAGAGCCGTTGCCGTTCCAGCGTTCGTTAGGTTTAAAGATGTTGCTGTGCCGCTATTAGTCGTTTCGTCATATAAATTAAGATCGATATTTCGACCAGTTCTGGTGGTGATGGTGTTACCGTTGTCATAGGTTGATTGCAACGTGCCGGTTCCTGAACCGATGGAGCATTGAATAATTCGATCAGATTGATCAACACACAACGCAGTTCCCGTATTGGTTAGTAAGTTCGTCATGGTAACGGTGGAGTTGGTTGCCAGCGTTGTGAAGGCAGCAGTTGAGGGCGTTGTTGTACCGATTGCTGTTGCATTAATACCAGTCGCTGTTGTGGTGAGGTTGTTAGCAGCGATGAGTAAATTATTTATCCCGGTTGAGATAGTTGATCCTGAAAGACCAGTCAAATTCAATCCGCCTGAAGTAGCTGTCAAGTTGAGTGCGCCGGTCGTTTGCGTGAAGCCATTAGACGCGGTCAACAGTCCGGCAGATGTAATAGCACCTGTACCGTTCGTTACGATATTGCCGGATGTTGTAAGTGTTCCATTTTCATTGATGGTCAATTTTGAAACGCCACCAGATTGAACCTCCAAAGCAGTATTGGTTGCGGCATTGGTGTCGTTAAGAACAAAGGCATTGGCGGTACCTTGATTGGTAATGGTGAAATTGGAATCGGTTGCAGTATCAGCAAGCGTAAAAGCAAGCGGACGTGCATCAGTTGTCGTAATCGTATTTCCTTCAGTATATGCTTGTTGGAGTGATCCTCCCTGGGCGTTACATAACACGATAGCGTTGCTTCCATCAAGACAGAGTTTGTTACCCGCAGCTGTTTGGAGACCAGCAATAACCACTGTCGAATCAGCATCTGTGTTGATCGTCACGCCAGTGGTGCCGCTCGGGGAGAAAGTGCTTTGGCCGTTGAATGTTGCAAGTCCACTCACTCCTAATGTCCCGCCTAAGCTGGTGGCACCAGTACCAACGGTGAACGTATTAGCTCCTGAGACAGATGTGTTGCCATTTAATGTGACGAGGCCTGTCAGTGCTGCTCCACCTGCTGAAACCGTCAACGCTCCTGCTGACGTAATAGTGCCAGATGTGGCTAGCGCACCATTTTCATTGATCGTTAACGTTTGGGTACCACCAGATTGGACTTCCAGTGCAGTATGATTTGCGGCATTGGTGTCATTAAGAACAAAAGCAGATGAAGCTGTTCCGGCATTGGTTAACGAAAGTTGTCTGGAACTTCCAGCTGCGAGGGTTAGCGCAATATTGCCAAAAGCATCGGCAGCATCAAGAGTATTGCCAGATTCATAGGCTTCTTGCAAGGAAACACCAGCTGCATTGGCTGGACATTGCACAACCTCATGGGTTGTATCATCCCGACATAAGGTAGTGGCACTAATCGGTGCAGCAGGAAGAGCGCTTAACACGGTTGTGTTGGATAAAATAATTTGCCCAGTGCCATTGGGAGACAGGGTGAGATCTTGATTGGTGCCGGTTGTCACATCAGTACTTCCCGTTAAGGTAAGGGCAGTAAAGGTAGGACTTGATGTGGTTGCAATATCTTGTGGAGTAGTGAGGGTGATCGTTCCAGAACCATTGGTGACATTGATTTGATTGGCGGTTCCGGTAAGTGCTGCAAGAGAGTAGCCGGTGCCGTTACCAATTAACAAGCTACCGTTTGTCGCAGTTGATCCATCAACACCTGTGCCACCTCGGGTGACATTGAGGTGATTTTCAGAAGCAAGCACACCGCCGCTTGTCGTGTAGACAGGTCCTGTGTTGGTAAGACCGGAGAACGTGATGGTTCCAGACGAGGCTATGCCGGTTGCTGAAGCGATAGTCCCTGAAAGGTTTAAATTGCCAGTGCTTGTTAGGTTGGCAATTTCGGTACCCGTATTATTTTGGAAAGAAAGTTGATATTCAGGTGGTGAATTATTGGTGACAACATTTTGTATAGTAAATCCAACATTACTCGACGTGGCGCCTGTCCAATACGCGCCTTGCAGTGTCAGGAGATTTGAATTTTGTTTTGTTGTGCCACTGGTCGCATTGCTCAGGCGTAACAGGGAGAGGGTATCGGTTCCTGTTTGATCGCCAATACTGAGTCCCGAAAGCGCAGTGATCAGCGTGCCGGTATCGGAAAGATTTGAGTCACCAATATTTGAGCCAGTAACCGTAAACTTAGCTATTCTGTTTTGGTTGCCATTCCCTCCAACCACCCCACCAGTTCCAGCACAGTTTCCCGTTGTCAAACAAAGAGCTCCGTCTCCATCAGGAATAGTAAGGGTTCGTGTGGTTCCCGTCGCGATTTGGCTTACATCAAAAACAACTTGTTTGGTAGTATCAGTCGCATCTTGGAAGAAGGTTGAAGAGCCGACAAGGGATTTATTGGTTAACGTTTGGCTTTGGTTGGCAAAGACAAACGTGTCACTGGCAGTTAATGCAGGCAGCGTAGCAATTCTTGAAGCAGCTGGGGCAAGGGAGGAGATGGTTGTTGTATTAGTCGTCCCCAAGACGAATTGGTTAGTTGTTGCTTGGGAAGTAAGTGTACCGGCTGTGACGAGATTACCATTTTCATTGATGGTTAATTTTGAAACGCCACCAGATTGAACTTCCAAAGCAGTATTGGTTGCGGCATTGGTGTCATTGAGAATAAAGGCATTTGCAGTACCGGCATTGGTCAGTGTGAGGGAAGTTGACGTTCCCAATCCAGAGCCAAGGGTGAAGTCAATATTTCGGCCGGTTGTGGTGGTGATAGTATTACCGCTATCGTAAGCAAGTTGCAATGTAGTGTTGCTGGCGTTGGCCGGACATTGAATGATCTGGTTTGTAGCACCATCTCGACACAGCGAAGTAGCACCTGGTTGGGCTCCGGGAAGAAACCCAAGTTGGACAGTATCATTAAGAATAATTTGTCCGGTTCCCGATGCCAACACTGTCAAATCTTCATTGGCTGCGCTTGCGATATCTGTTGCTCCTCCTGAGAAAATAAGACCGGTTGAACCAATAGTTTTGTTCGTAAGTGTTGCTGCTTCATTGGCAAAAACAAATGTGTCAGAAGCGCTCAGGGCAGGGATAGTTATGGTTCGGGGAGCTGTTTGAGCCACTGCTGAGATGATGGTTGTCGCACCTGCCGTGCCAAGCGTTACTTGGTTGGTAGCATCTGTCAGTGCAAGAGAAGTTGCAGAAAGGGTGGAACCAAAGGTTCCTGTTCCGGAACAAGACAGACTTCCGGTACTGTTGGTGATGGTACAACCGGTTGCTGATGACCCTCCCGCAAAACTCAGATCACCGTTGGGGCTAACGGTGAGGGCATTTTGGCCAGTGGTATTGTTTGTCAGCGTCAATGTCGACGCGTCGACATTGAGGATAAATGCATTTTCACCCACGTCAGTATCTGAAAAGATAATCGTTGGAGAGTTATTGGCAATGGTGATATTTCCTCCAGATGTTGTCTGTCCGGTAAGATACAAGTTCCTATATTGTTTGGTTGGTGTACCCAAGTCGTAAACGCCGTTTTGATCGGGGCCAATACTTCCTGCCACTTCCAATTTAAGAGGATTGCCATCTGCGTCAAGAGCAACAGGGTTTGTACCAATACCGACATTGTTATTGGGAATAAGGAGTGCGCCCGAAGCATTTGTGGTGAGGGTGGTATCGGTGATGCCGTTACCTGATGAGTAAAGCGTTACTGTTCCATCAAGTCCACCGGAGCCAGTATTATTGGTTCCAAGCCCAAGATTAGCGGTTGTCGTATTGAAAAAGAGCGTGGAATTATCCGGTGTGCCGCTGCCACCCACAACAAAATGACTAGCAACATTGAGAGGACGAATGTAGGTGCCGTATGTACCATCCGTAGCTACGCTAAATGGCGAAACGCCAACCGAGGTAATTGAGGCATCCAAATCTTGTAAGACTTGTTGCAGATTTGTGGCAGATGAATTACCAAGATTGCCGTAAACACCGATCATCGTTGCTCCAGAATTTGTCGGGCCTGATCCAGCAGCGTTAAGTGCAATAGGACTCCATGAGGGGAGACCATTTGCAATTTGTAAAATCTGTCCATTCTGTGTCCCGATTGCTAAATTCGCAAGGGTGTTTGCCCCTTCTGCATAGAGCAAGTCACCTTGGGTATAGCTTGTTACTCCTGTGCCTCCTACGTTTGGTTTGATAATGCCTTTTTTAATGGCCTCAGCCGAAATATTTCCACCTGCCTCAATGGTGATATTATTTGCCACGTCAGCATCTTTAATACAACCCGCACAACCACCGCGGCTTGTTATTGTGCTGAGGGTAGAGGTGTCGCTGATGGTCAGTCCATCAATGGCGATATCAGTGCCAGCTTCGAGCTTAATATCGCCTTCTTTTCCTTGAAAGGAGCTTACTGTCCCATTCAGATCAACAGAAATGGTCGGAATTTGACTCGCTTCATTGCTAATGGTGACATGCTCTCCTCCTTTGATGCCATAGAGGACATTAGGAGCGGTGATATTGCCGGTAAAGACGCTCTCTCCTGCAACGTGAAGATCGTTTGTCAAGGAAACTTTATCCTTCATCGTGACAGGGAGTTTAAAAATGATAGTACCCATAAGCTTCATCTTGCTTGTTTGGGCAGCCAAAACTGTTTTCTCTTGTGTTCCTTGTCTTTGGTACTGTGCTTGCATTTTTTCGATGAGGAATTTGATGCGGTATTGCTGGGTAAATACCGTAAGGAGGAGGACGGTGAAGATAGCTGTAGCGATAATCCCTGCTCGTTTGGAAGGGCGTTTGAACTTGAAAGATGGCGGTTTAACGGTGAAGGTCAACGAGTCTTTGATTTGGGATTTGAGGTATTGTTTGATAAATGCGTCTTCATAAAATTCATTACCCACCCATGAGATGAACCTGTGATAGTTGTTTTTATTCCATGCAAAAAAGGCGTCAATAGAAACCGCTAATTTATCAGCAGCTTGTCTTAGAGTTAATAGTTTTTTTGCGTCACTTTGGCGGGCAGGATGCATCTCGTTATTCACGTAATAATTATTTAATTTTAACCGTACTTTAAATGTAATTGGTTTTCATAGTAGTAGTCAAGAGGGGCGTAGAAAGAGTCTGATTTAGGTAAAAAATATTCTTAAAAATTATACCCTATAGACAAGAATGATAGCGTCCTGTAGAGAGGTGGATTTTTATGTGAAAAGAGTCTTTTGCACACTAGATCGCAGAACGGAGACAGATGTTTCCAGCTATGGGGTTGTGCTTTGGGAAAGATTGGCCGTAATCATCCTTATACAGGATATAATCGTTCTCGGCAAAAATTAACACGTAATTAAAAGAAAAAGTTCTTCATTTCATACGTCTCATCCCGTAATAGCTGAGATAATCTAGAAGACTACAAGTATAGCTGTCTTTTGTGCAAGTTATGTTTGCGATGCGGTTAAGAAATAACTCTCGCTGAAAAAAGCTCTCGTATGTTGATCGATAACAGTCTTACTTAATGACACTGAGCGAAAACACTGAGCACAATCTCTTGTAGCAAGTTGGTCTAATTATATGCTCATTGTGATTGAATCTTTCTTTAGAGTAAGGTTTTCTCGCTCGCCTTATTTATGGATTCAACGACAATTATATCTTTGCATGCTGATCATCTAAATACAAAGTTTCAATGCCCAAGTAGATACTAACCATATCTTGCTTTACTTTTATAACGGCCTCTTCAATACTAATTTCTTTGATCTTTTGCTTATTGTGGTAAAGAGATAGCTCTTTGTGAATGATGGAAATAAAATTAGCATGCATCGGAAAGACATCAAATCGGCCAATTTCATTAAAAGAGCTGATTCGGTCAACCTCACCAGTAAAGATGATAGTTTCAGTATCACGAATTTCTATTTTCAGTACTTTTGGATTTGCCATACCTTAGTAATTCCTACGTTTTACTCCCTGGAGTCGGTTGCGTTGCCGCTTGATGAGACGAGGATAATTTAGACTCAACATCCTTCAATGTGCCTATAAACAAAAGATCTTCTGGTTGCAGCTTATCGACTTTTCCATCTAATATTCCTCGCACATCCCTGACGGTATCCTTGATCGGTACATGGGTTCCTTTTTTTTCTGTTTGGGCTTCGACAACCGTAAAGTTTTGGGTCATATAATTTTTGAGCATTTTTGCTCTTTGATAGACAGTTTGGTCCTCGGTTGACAGTTCTGACTCACCAATCAAAGATACGATTCTCTCTAGTGATTTTGCCTTTTTTAGGAGCGCTTGTGCATCAAGAGCAGTTTGATAATGATCGTCTCCAACAGTCTCCGAGTTAAGAGCGGAGGAGTTAGAAGCAAGGATGTCAACTGCTGGAAAGCGTCCTTCTTGGTAAACAGATCGGGAAAGAATAATCCCTGAATCCAGATAGGGAAAGATTGCCTGTACGCCGCTATCAGTTAAATCGTCTGCCGGTACATAGATGGCTTCAAATGTCGTAATTGAGTTTTTTAAGTTAGAGACAAGTCGTTCATGGAAAGAGGCCATCTCTGATGCAAGCGTTGCTTGATAGCCACCTTCAGAGGGGATAGCGTTCATCAGCGTTGATAACTCGTAACCTGATTGGGCAAAACGGAAGATATTATCGATAAAAAAGAGTACGTCTTTCCCCATATCTCGGTAATATTCAGCCAGAGTGACCCCGGTAAAAGCAGTTCGGAATCGCAATGCTGGATTTTCACCCATGCTGCCATAGATAAGCGTGACGCCTTGCATAACCTTACTTTCTTGCAGCGTCGTATACAGTTCTTCTCCTTCACGGGTTCTCTCGCCAACACCGGTAAAAACTGATACGTTTTGTTCCGGATGCAGAATAACGATGTTGTGGATGATCTCGGAGAGAATAACCGTCTTACCGACTCCAGCGCCGCCAAACAAACCGACCTTGCCACCTCTGATAATCGGCGTGAAGAAATCAACTGCCTTAATGCCTGTTTCCAATATCTCTCTAGGAATATTGACGTTTGCAAAACTGAGGTCTTTGGCAATAATTGGTCGTTGTTCTTTTGCTTTGATTTCTCCCAGTCCATCTTCTGGGTTGCCAAGCGTATCAATCACTCGGCCAAGCATCTCTTGCCCAACAGGAATTTTAATTGGTTGGCCGGTACTTATTACTATTGAACCATGATGCAGTTTGGTCACATGGGTTAACGCAAGACAATAAAAAGAATTGGGAGTAGCTGAGGTATAGACTTCCATTTTAATAGAAGCATCTTCTTTATAGACNAAGACGTCATAGATATGCGGTTTTTCGTCCAAGAACTCAACCTCTATGATTTGTCCTTTTACACTGATAATTTTACCGGTTAACATACGTATTGAACCTTCTAGCTTTCCCATAAAACCAGGCCTGACATGGTTTCGAGTTGCTTTTTATTTTGGAGTAAATGTTTCAGACGGGTTCTTTGCTGGTTCAATTTTTTTGCTTCTTCTTCAATATTGACCAGCGCCTCTTCCATCGCATTCACGCGAGAAGCGTGTCGTGCAAGTTGATTTTCAAGAAGTGTTTGGCTAAACAAATTAGCCATGATCTGTGTCTCAAAAAAATTGAAAATCTTCTCAAGCGTTGGTTCAAAGATAAAACGATCTTCTCGTGGCACTTGCGTAACAGTTTCCGTTTCAAAGATATCTTCACCAGTAATACTGGTTGCGATAGGATTTTGCCGGACAACGTTGCCAAATTTGCCATAATAAACATACACCTTCTCATGTTGCAAGAATTTTTGCATAAGCGTCTTAATATGCTCAATTTTAACATCGGTATCGGGAAGCTCAACATAGTCAAACGGTTTGCCGACCCCAGAATTTTCATACATATCTTTACCTGCCCTGCCAATAATGATAATATTCGTTTCATGAGGTTGCGTTTGCCTTAGATCCTGGATGAAGAGCTTGAATGTTTTGTGTGTAACTGATCCATACAGCTTGCCGTTGGAGGATAAGTAAACCAAGAGTGTTTTGCCATTTTTCTGCAAGGTTGGTAAAAGATGCTTATCTCCTTGTTTAATTTTCATTAAGAGATCTTTCACTTCTCTTGTGTAGGACGCTTTTAAGTCAACAAAGACATCAGAGAGACGCGTTAAGAATTCGCGAGTTTTTAGGACAGAAGCTCTGATTTTTTGCATGCGAATAACTGCGATTTGTTCATAGCTTTCTGCTAGATCTTTTACGCTATTTAACGCTTCCAAATCTTCTAGTATTATCTTTCTTTGCGCCATATTACTTAGGGGTTAGACCCCCATTTTTTTCCTGTCCAAGGATCATTAGTCTCTCTTTGTTTTTTAGAACTTGTTCGTTAAACGTTTTTAAATCGTTCACGTTGGTGATCTCAAAAAGCAATTTTTGTCCTCCAAGATGGGGAAAATGATAGGCATTGATCAACCCTTTTTTTATCTTCTCCAAGGCTTCTTTATTTTCAATGATATTTTGCAGAATCATTGAGAGTACAATCATCTGAACTGCTATCGGAACGGTCATATGATAGGGTTGATTAAAAAATTTATAGACCATCTCGCCCAAGCGGAGACTTTTTTTAACGTCATCAGTTAACTCCTGGCCAAAATGAGCAATGTTCTGGAGCTTGTCGTATTGCGCTAAAAAAGCAGTCAGTTCTTTATTGATTTCTCGGGAGAGTTTGTCTAAAGTTTGACGCCCGACCCTCGTGACTGATAACGGAATATTGACTGCTGGTCGCATTCCTTGATAGTAGATATTACTATCAAGATAGATATGCCCATCGGTAATACCCATGACGTTTGTCGAAACATACCCAGTCAAATCTCCTTCAACAATCTCAACGACTGGTAAACAGGTGATGGAGACTTCTTTTACTATTGGGTGTTTGAAGTTGCCCGCCCGTTCAAGAAGTTTTGAGTGGATGTAAAAGATATCGCCCGGGTAGGAATCCCGTCCAGGGAAGCGTCTCGCCAGAAGCGAGAGCTCACGGTAAAACTTAGCATGGGTCGAGAGATCATCCAGGATCAAGAGACTGTGTGTCCCTTGGTCCCGAAAATATTCAGCAATTGCCATTGCAGCGTAGGGAGTTTGATAGATCAAACTTGGTGAATCGTACGAGCTGGTAGCAACGATAATTATTTTATCCATAATTTTTTCTTGTATAAAAAATTCTTGCAACTTTTTGATATCACTTTTCTTTTTAGCGATAGCAGCATAGATAGCAATTACCCCTTCGCTGATTTGTTTTTTTATCGTTGTCATCAGTATTGACGTTTTTCCAGTTTTCCTGTCTCCAATAATCAGCTCTCGTTGCCCACGGCCAAGCGGGATTAACAGATCAATTAAGGAGATACCGGTTGCCAGGGGGGTTGTGATTTTTTGTCTCCCTGAGATACCGATTGGCTTGGCGTCTAAATCGCGGAGTTCTGGCGGTTTGGTGAACGGTATGGTAGGATCTAATGGTTCGCCCAGTGGGTTAATCGTATGCCCGAAAAGCTCTTGCCCTACAGGAAGCGATAAGAGCTGGTCGCATCTGGTGACCTGTGTTCCAACTTGAACTGGTTCATGAGAAAAAATTCGGGCTTCGATGGTGCCTCGATTAATTGCAAAGACTTCGCCTCTTTGTCCGTTTTCAAACAAGATAACCTCATGGATTTTCGCCTTGGGTAATCCCTCGATGAAGACGATTGGATGGCTCACATGGATAACAATGCCATATTCGCCAGTCTCTTGTAAAAATTCCTTGAATAATGTGTCCATATCTTATGTTCTAAAGGGATTTTCTTTCGTAGTTAAAGCATCGTTGAAAATTTGGTCAAAGTGTGACCTTACGGAGAAATCGAAGAATTTGCCGTTGAAGGTGATTGCCGCTCCGGCAAGAAGGCTTGGATCAACCTGTATATCGAAGATAACTTGTCTTTTGGTATTTACGACAAACCACGTAGATAACGTTTTAAGCGTTTGTTCTTTCGGCTCAAAGCTCACAGTAATCGTGAGCACAGGAAATGTTGCAACGCTCTTCGCGAGCTGACAGAAAAATTCTTTTAACGCTGAAGTCGCATCTAAAGGAATACCTTGCTCTCGTAACAGGAGAATAAATATATCTTTTTTTTTAATGCCAAATGCTTCCATCAATGCGTGTTCTATAGTGAAATCTGTCTGATACAGGTTTTCGGAGATCGTTGCAAGACGGGTGACAAAATCGTTCGCCTCCGCTTTTGTGTTAAAAAAATTCGAGAGATCGATGGTTCCTATATTATGCAAAGACTCCTTCCTTTTGTGCTTTTTCCAAAGCTTCAATCATGAGACGCTGATGATCGTCAAAAGAGATCGACTTATTAAGAATTTCTTGGGAAGCTTTCTGGACAACACGAATGACTGTTTGTTCTGCTTCTGCTAAACGGGTTTGTTTGTATGCCTCCAGTTCTTTTTCCATACCTGGAAGAAGCGTTTCCCGGAATTCTTTGACCTGTTTTTGTAAATCCTCCTTCAATTCTTTAGCAATGTTCTGAAAGTCGTTGAGGGAGTTCGTTGCGAGGTGTTGGAGAGAGGTTTGATAGTTTTGCGTTAATTCCTGGGTTGCGATTGCTGTTTCTTTCTGAATATCAGCCATCATTTGTTTAATCGCTTGATCAATTGCCTGCTTGGAGGATGTCGTAACATACGTAGCACCTGTGATAATTTGGTTTGCCTCAGTGGTAGCATCATCCAAAATCTTTCTTTCTTTGGTGAGCGCATTATCAACGATTTGATGGTAGCTTGTGTCGACTTTGTTTTCTTTTTTCTCTAATTCTTTCTCTTTGGTGCGAAGTTCAATAAGATAATAGCCGACAAAGAGAAAAATGACGAGATCAGCAACGAGAGTAATTACCTGAAAGAGCAGATTAGGCATATTTCTATTCTAGATTCTTAATCATAATTTAACAATAATCAGTTTAACAACTGTGAAGGTGAAATTTAGAGTCTGAGTATCAAAAATGCCACCGTCAGTCCGGCGAATACTATTATAATAACAACACCGACGTTGAAGATAATACCAAGGTGAATGATCCGACTGGCAGCCGGATTGCGGCCCAAGGCTTCTACCCCTTTGGCAGCTGTACGTCCAAAGCTCATAAATCCAAGAACAAATGAAGCCAAAACCACCCCAGCAGCGACAATATATTTAAAAATTGGAGTAGGGGCATCTTTGGTAGGTAGGAGCGCAACTTTAAGAATATCTGATAAGGTGCCAGGAAAGGTCGGTTTGGAGTTAAAGTAGTGCAGATCAAGGTCGATGGCTATCTTATCGGTTTTTTTGGGATTTGGGTTGTCATAATTTTCTAAAGCAGTGCCTAAAACATAACCAGTTTTGTCAGCCTTGCTACCTACACCTGCTATCGTTGAGGTAGTGATCAAGTCACCTTTTTTGATTGCCCCTGTTTGAGCGGAGACTAATACATAGACTCTCCCAACTGAGATTACCGGTATCCCTTTATCGCTGGCGTTGGTATCTAAGATGATTGCTGCGTCTCGTGAAACGACTCCCAAAACTTGCGGATCGTAAGGAGTATTGGCAAGGATTGCACCCTGATTTGTGCTCGAGAGAATACTGCCATCCTGGATATCTTTCTCTTTTGTCTCAACAATTCTGGCAACTCCCAAGGTTGCCGCTCCTTCAACACTTGAAGCAGTATGCTGGGTAGATTGCGCGAAGACTATCGTCGGGACAGTGAGCAAGAAAGAAGAAGCAAACATGAGTAGCGCAAGTTTTTCTAGACCAAACATATGTTTACTATAGTAAAAAAAAAGCAAAAAAGCTACTGCCAGGCACGTTTTGCGGGATTTATCGAGGGGCAACGCAAGATAGATGGGTGAAGCGGTTATTTGTTCTTCTCTTGATGCTATAATCCATGTATGCTTGGGTATCTCTTTGCTGTCATTAGCTCTCTTTTTTACAGCCTGTATGTTGTTCCTCGAAAATTGAGCAAATTGTCTCCTGTCATTTTTAGTTTCTTTATGGCAGCCGGCTATGGAATCAGTGCGATTGTGTTGTATCTTTTTCAACCGCTTCTTAATTTTCATGAAACCGTATCCGCTGCTTTATGGGTAGCTGTTCTGGCAGGGATCATTTGGGCGGCAGCGTTTGTTTGTTTTGTCTCAGCAATTGATGCGCTTGGTCTTGCCCGATCAAACCAATGGAAAAATTTGCAGGGGCCAGTTGCGATCTTTTTAAGTCTTCTTTTTTTGGGAGAATTTGCGGCGATCAATCCTTTCTTTGCCATTCTTGCTGCGCTCGCGATTTTTCTCTCTGCTGTTTGTTTCACGATACCTTCAGGTCATCAGAAACATATCATCATCAGAGGTGTCGCCCTGGCGAGTTTGTCTGCATTGGGATTTGGTACCGTGGCGGTTCTCCAAAAATATCTGACCAGTACGATTGGGGTCTATTCAGTCCAAGTCGTTTTTAGTTTTTCAATTGCGACCAGTCTCGCATGGTATCTCTTCCTAAGTAAAAAATTGGGAGGGGTAAGAACGAGTTCCAAAAAAGATACGGTATTGGGATTGTGCGCAGGAGTGTTATATCTCGGCGCAAGTCTCTTTCAATTGCTTTCCTACACATATTTAGCAGCGTCTATTGCGTTTACCATCATACAACTGAATACGTTATGGACCGTATTCATTGGGATTTTTATCTTTAAAGAAATCAATTTTGGGAAACATTATCAACGGGTAAGTATGGGGTTTCTTTTGACAATCGTTGGGATCATCCTTCTGGCTTTTGCGAGGAAATAATTCTGCTATAATCGTTTCATGCCGACGCTTTCCATCATCCGTCTTGGACATCCAAAGCTTCGAATAAGGTCAAAAGCTGTTCGTACAAGAGAACTTGCAAGCAAAAGATTTCAAAAATTCCTGGATAGCTTAGCTGCGATTTGTCTCACCTATGATGGGGCAGGGATTGCTGCGCCGCAAGTGGGGGTGAACAAACGGGTCATCGTTGTGCATGTTGATCCCGCAAATCCTCGGTATCCTGATAAAAAGCCTTTTCCCTTAACTATCATTATTAATCCAAAAGTTGTTGCGCGTTCAAGAGAAAAACAAGATGATTGGGAAGGGGATTTGTCAGCAAGTATCAGAGGACTTGTC
>JGI1358J11329_10001576_pt1 | contig 18574 bp, 24 predicted proteins | sample Subgroupgradi54m_FD_11329 | JGI IMG/M metagenome (IMG submission 11329)
CTTTTTGATTTGATAAGGGCCAAAAATGCAGCAAGCGAGATGATAAACATTGGAATAATTATCACGCCGTTGGTGGTTAATTTGGTCGTTTGGTAGGGCAGAAGGACGTCTTTTTTCCAGGCCCTTTGGGCATCATCATAATTTGTGTAACTAACGCCGTTGTAAGTGTAAGTATTATCAGAGTAGCCAGTGTTTGGGTCGACAGACTTATTGTAGCGAGAACTATATAAATCTGGTTGTTTGGGCTCTTCTCCAGCCACTGTTCGTGTGATGTCTGAAATTGCGTATTGTATAAGGACGATAAATGCAATTCCCAAAAGAATTGCCAAAATTACAGCGATAGGATTAAATTCGCTTTTTTTGCCAGTTTGAGAAGGTTTGGCAAAAACAACTGACTGTGCAGATTCGGTGTTTTCCATTTTTAACTAGCTTACTTTTTTATACACTACTCTTGAGTCGGCCACAAGATCATGGATGGCTTGTCTTTGTTCGTGGGTAATGATGAGAACAAGAGAAATAAGAAGCAAAAGGGAACCGACAAACGGAAGGAATTTTACAACACTTCGAAGCGCTGCTTTGGACGGAGTAAGATACGAGCCGCTTTGGTCTACAACAGCGATTTTGGTAACCATTTTACCCACCGTTTGGCCTCTATTGATTAAAAGCAGGCTCTCATAAGCTATTAACATTAGCGGAAGAAGGATAAATGTAAATCCATTTCTAAAAGAGAACGAAATAGTCAAAATAATCATACTTGAGGCGCCAAGAATTAAGCTATCTATCAGGAGCGCTACGACACGAGAACTTACTGGAGCTAATGTGAGAACAACGGGCTGTTGAGGAGCTGCGGCGGTGTTTGGATCCACTGTCGGTATCTAATCAATATCTTAGCACAAACTTAGGCCTTGGTCTCGCGGTGGAGGGTGTGTTTACGGTCCCACAAACTTTACTGTTTGCCTTTCTGTTCTATTCGAACACGGCTCACAGGGCAGTTAAGAGGGACCTTCAAGCTTTGGTTTCTCTATGTAAAGTATGCTTTCGGCACTTGGGACAAAATTTATTCATCTCAAGTTTGTCTTTAATATTAGTCGTGTTGCGAGACTGAGTGTAGTTTTGACTCTTACACTCTGAGCATTGCATTACCGCATTTATTCGTGCGCCTTTTTTTGCCATAGAGCGAATTATCTCTTATTCAAGCCTGAGAGGCAAGTATTAAGCACTTTTTCTGTCCTTCTTTTGCTGAATGTTTTTGTTCACTCTTTGCTTGCCCAAAAGAGTGAACCGAGAAAGGGCAGCCAGTGCTGCGTCGACTGTTGACCTAGTCTCATTTGGGTCGGGATCCCACGGAAATTTTCCACTTTGTGGTGGCAGTTTCCGTTTCCCTGACCACAAATTCACCAAGCTCAAAAACGTCGACTACGCGATGGCGTTTTTAAACTGCGCAAAAGGGGACCCTTTCCAAAATAGTATCAATATGAGATAAAATTTGGGTATGTCAGAAACAGGAGAAGTTGCGGTTGAGGAGACAGAAGATCAAAAATACGATCATCTAAGCAGTATTTGGGGTAAAAACATGAGGGAGGATGGTGAGAATTTTTGGGGACGGGTCTATGACAAAGTCGAAGAAATTAGAAAAAACCACCCCGATTATCAACAATATCGCCTCTATCATTTGCTAGTGGGAAGTACGCCTGAAAAAGACGCGGATAAATTTGACTTCCCGGACGAAGATTCGATAGAAAATTTCCTCGATCCAAAAGAAAAACCTGAAACTTGAGCCTAGGGCTTAATATTCAAACTTAAAGTTGATATAATTCCCATTACGCTGGGATGGCAGAGTGGACAAATGCAGCGGTCTGTAAAACCGTTGCCGCAAGGCTACGAAGGTTCGAATCCTTCTCCCAGCACCAAAAACACTTATCGTGTTGCGACGCGCCGAGATAGCTCAGTGGTAGAGCAACTGTTTTGTAAACAGTAGGTCCAGGGTCCGAATCCCTGTCTCGGCTCCGTATTTTCTTGCTCAAATACGAAAGTATTTGAAAGAGGAGGAATGATGGAGCGGTGAAATTTTGCCATAGCGCGAAATGAAAAAAGCGAAATCTATTCCGACGTGCCTGGGTAGTTCAGTGGCAGAACGCAGTCTTGGTAAGACTGAAGTCGTGGGTCCGATTCCCACCTCAGGCTCCACTCCAGTTGCTTTTTATTCTCCAATCCACTAAATTCTTTCCCATGGTTGAACTTGAATCTCAACAACTTGCTTTTTCCGGTCGGGAGTGGGAGAGGCCCCGATTGACCGCCGAAGATTTAGGCGCTATTTTAAGCAGAATCGAAGTAGAGACTCTTTCCCTTGAGGGTTCAGGCTATAGCAAGGGTTTGTGGAAGGATGGCAGGGGGAAATGGCGCTGGCTGATATTAATCAACAAAAACAAAGATTATGATGAACAGCTACTTACTTTTGTGCATGAGGTTATTCATATCTATTGGGGTTGGTTTAAGGTAGACGGTGGTAAAAATCTATCGTTGGGCGATGAAAAAGAAAAGCTGATTGAAGATGAGGCGGGGAGATTTTTCGAAGAAAATCCGGAATTGGTCGCTCAAGTTTTTGATGAATTAACCCTAAAAAAAGACTAGCTCAAACGAACTAGTCAGCTACTGCCCCAAAATCAAAATTCTGGGGACCCCGTTTTCAAAACAAATTTTAATCAAAGATAATTTCTGCCCTGCCGAAAAGGATTAAGTAATCGTATTCCCCAAAGTCAAAAGTGGGTACTCTGTCTCAACTTCCACAGAAGTTGTGAACGCAAGTCATCCCGTAGAGGAACGGTAAATAGGAAAATGCTTGATTACTTAATGTGCCTTACACAGAAGGGCAATTTTATGCGATTTTATTCGCAAGTGTCCGTCCTTGTGGACAAGCTTTTTATACCACCAAATTTCTGTTTTGTCAAGGATAAACTGGCGTTTTTGAGGCTGCTCAAGCAACTTAAATTGTTGGCCATAGGGGAGCAAATCGGGGACTCCAGTGATAAATAAGCGATGTTTCTCCAAGGGCCATTTGTTCGACAAGATCATTTTCTTCGTCATCATAAATAAAATGCAATATTTCATGGATAAAAATATGGTTGTATGTTAAAAGCTGGGCGGCCGAATATTCACCCCACGACTGAGTTGTAAGAGCATCTATGCTATAGGGGGGAATACCCAATGTCTTGAAAAGTTTTTTGTCAGGATCCATCGATAAATCAATTACATAAGTCTCATCTTTTGTGTTATGGCGCAAAGCGCCTTCACCGGCATTCATGATTGCAAAAAAATGTATTTTAGCAGTCTTATCCCTGATATCAAAAGCATCGAGAAGAGCCCTCATTCGAGGTTTATAAATCGATAATCCTTTACCAAAAAAATTATCAATGGTTATCTCAACCTGCCTTTCAGGATACCGAAAATTGCGGGTAAAAGGCTCAAAAAACTCGATTTGTTCAGGGGATCCAAATACCGGCTTGTCGGCAAGAGGCGCAAAAACCTCCGAGGAATCAAATAAGGTCTGCGGTCTTCTGGGACAATCCAACTCGTGCATGCGTGCACTTATAGCACACCAAGCCTATTTTGCAAACAATTAGACTGTTGAATAGAGCAAAAACTGCAGATTGGGCAGAAGGAAATTTACGACTGCACTGACTATTGGGAAGATGATCTGAGACAAGATCGATTGGCCGTTAAATGGGACGATCAATATGAGTAGCAAAAAGATGCCGTAGCGCTCCATTTGGTTCCAATCGCGGTACCATTCTTTGGGCAGTATGCCACCCAGAACTTTGAAACCATCGAGCGGGTGGATAGGGACCAGGTTAAATACCGCCAAAAGGGTGTTGAGCCAGACTGCGAGCATTAGATAGGCGTAGGCGTTAAGCCAGGCATCGGTCAGCATGTTGGTGCGAAGGGCGATTTGATAAGGAATTGAGATGAGTATCGCCATGACGATGTTGGACGCCGGACCGGCTAGAGAAATAAGGGCGCTGTCGCGGCGCGGGTTTTTCAAATTAAATGGATCAAAAGGGACAGGTTTGCCCCAGCCAATACCAATTATGAGCAGCGCAAAAGTACCCAGGGGGTCAAGGTGGGCAAGGGGATTGAGAGTCAATCGCCCAAGGAGCTTGGCTGTCGGGTCGCCCAGACGCTCGGCAACAAACGCATGCGAAAACTCATGGATAGTGATGGCAATGACCAATACCACCGCCCAAATCAGAAAAAGCATGGGCTCAAAATGACCTGATAAAAGTTGAGAGAGAAACATGAGGATATTGTACCAATTAAATTCAGAATTTAAAAATAAAATTGCTTTTGTTCTAGATCATAGAGCGCGAAAAGACATTTATGTTTGTTCACTCTTTGCTTGCCCAAAAGAGTGAACCGAGAAATGCACCCAGCTCCGTTTTCGATTGAAAACTAAAAACTCGCTCGTTCCCACTCGATCGTTTAGTTCAATATTCGAAAACTGCGCAATGGGACCCTCTCACTCTTGAGCTTCAGATCGTATCTGTGTTAAAATTTCCTAGTGAAAATTTGTGCACGTTGCGGAAAGGGCTCAACTATTGGAATAGATTCGTCACACAAGCACGGTGGTGCTTGGGCAATGCGTGCCCCTGACTCTAAAAAGGTCTGGAAAGTCAACCTACAGCCTCTCAGAGTACGTACAGAAAAGGGTTGGATGCGAGTACAGCTCTGCGTCAAATGTCTACGCATCGTCAAAGCTACTCAGGATTATTCCAAGAAACCCAAATTTGCAAAAGCTGAGGCTAAAGTTGAGAGCATTGAGCCCAAAGTCGCGGCTAAAAAAGCCAAAGAAACTCCCGTCGTAGCCACCGCTTAACCCTTTCGTCATCGCGAGCGAATACTTGAGCGTGGCGATCTCTAAGATTGCTTCGTCGTTTCACTTCTCGCAATGACAATTTAGTAAATAACCCATAGTACTTGATAACTCGTCACTTTTGTGATATAATTATGGCCTCATCTTGAGGCTGTTTTTTGACCGTTCTGCGGTCAATTTTCGACCTCTGGTTGAAAGCACGCAAGACGTGCATTGCTCGTTAACAACCTATTTAAGGAGAAACAAAAGTGCCTCGTCAATTACCAATGGCAACATACATCGGTGTCGTGGGCGGAACTTACCGACTTTGCGACCCGGCAGGCAAATATTATTTTGGCCCAATCGCGTCAATAGAGGTCGAGGACCAGATGCTCACGATCGGTCTTAAGTGGCTCGCAGAGGAACAGATCGGCAAATTAGTCTACGGTTGTGGTCAATCCTTTTGGAAAGTGGATCTGACTGATTCCAATGCCCAGGAATGCGCCAATGGTCGCATCCAGCTGGTCTGTTTTCGGAACAAGTCGACGGTCTTTCTTTGGCCGCGTGGTCAAGGGAGACAGCTTGATTCCAAAGACGTCATCGGGTACAACGAACCGCATCTGTATCTAGTCCAACCCGGCTCTTAGCCGAACTGAAGGAGAAGAAAGTTGAAGAGCTTTTTGGCCAAACACTGGATTAACATACTGGTCATTGCAGCAAGCTTTGCTTATGCATTGGCAACTTTGTGGGGACTGATAAATGATAATACCATAGCCATGTTGGCAGTGGTGATTATCGGCGCTATCGGACTTGTTTATATTGGGATCGTCATGATTCTATTAGCAATCGGCTATGCGAATGGCTGGGATTAGAGTCCAAGGATCCTCGGTAGAAAACGAAAGAAGGAGGAAGAAATGATTAACATCCTACTCTGGGTGATTATGGGGCTCTTTGTAGTCAAGTTTTTTCTGCAAATTCCGCCCATTAAGCCAAGGGTGGAGCAGAGATTTGGCCAGAGAAGAGTTCGAATAACCCAAGAGATTGCTTGGTACGTTTTGATGGTGGCAGCTTTGATTCTATTCACACTGCAAATAAAGGAGTGAGAAATGGTCGCAGGAACTAAGTTCTACATCCCCAGGTGGTCTGCCCAACAGGTGGAAGCAAACTGGGGCAAGCTCTCGGGCGGTTACATCATGGGCACACCGGTGGTCAACGACGACCTGGTTGTTTGGGGCAAAGACGGCTACCCGTATAATATCGGCCCCGTGACGAGCTTGGTCGGAGTCGACTTTAATGACCGAGTGTTTTACGTCCGCACGGCCAATACACCGGAGTCGCAAAATCTTCTCGTGTTCGTCCCTGACGGAGTCAATCTCGGCTCGCTGAAATAAGAGGAGGCAAACATGCCCGAAGACGCAGTACTCAAGGTGGCACGGCCTGACTGGGTCACGGAAAACTGGATGAGGCTGACTGACGGAGTCGCGCAGCGACTCGAAGTCGACGAACCGGTTGTGGTGGAAGCAGGTGGTGAATATATCCACCTCGGCAAAGCCACAGACATCCGAAGGTGCGACTGCAGGGAAGGAGGTGTGTTCGTAAGAACAGCCGTCACGTTTGGCGTCCCAAACAACGAGGGGTTTCTCCATCTAAGGTTGTAACGACCGCTCTGGCGGACTATTCAAGATTTATTCTTGAGCAGTCCGCCTTTTTTTTGGTTATTTTTTGATTTGAAGTATAATGTCACCCACGAAGTTGGAGGATTGGGATAAATATGGCCAAAAGCGGTCATTTTCATCGGTCTTTCAACTCAAGTAAAGCTTGCACATTCACAAGATCGCTCCTGTTTGGAGCAAAAGGAGGCATTGATGGACCCGAACATTGATCTAGAAGAAATTCTGGCTGATCAACAAAGATGGGTGGATAGTAACGGAAGGGCAGGAAGACTTGCTGGTTTTGCGGGGCTAGACCTTTACCAGGCCGACTTGAGCAATCGATGTTTAGTGAGTGTCAATTTCAGAGGAACAAATCTAGGTGGCGCTCGTCTTTGCGGATCAGACCTGACCAATGCGGATATGTCTGGAGCAAATCTGAATGGTGCAAATCTCATCGGCACTCGGCTTGAAGGGGTTGATTTCACTGGGGCAGTTCTGATCAAGGCGAATTTACCTTATCGGATAGTCCAGATCGGTCCCATAGGCTCTGAATGCGGAGAGCTTATCTACAAGGTAGGCATCAACGAAGTTCGGCGAGGCTGTTTTAAGAACCAGACTCTCCAGGATTTTGCCAATAAGGTGGAAAGTGCGCATGGAAGCGACAAATTTGGAGTAGAGTATCGGCTAGTGATTGAATATCTCAAGTTACTGAGAAGGGAGTATGCAGCCGAGAAGGTAAGTGAATAAGCATGTGTTCTGGCGGAGATTTTTGTTTTACAATTTTCTCCGCCAATTTTTTCTTCCAAAGGACAACTACGTTTTCCTTTGGTATTTCCTTTCCTTAAGTTGATAAATTTGACCTGGCAGAGCCAGATTAAAATTTAAATTTTAGTCTAATTTAAGATTCTGAAGTTTTTCTTTGAGAGCGGGGTGGCCGTTTAAGAATTCTTTGAGGGTTACTGGTTTTCCGCCTTCTATCTGCACTTTGTTTTCCGGTAAAAATTTGAGGATTTTACCATCAATTTTTGTCCAAACGCCGGGCCAGGGGTAAAAAGCGCGAATCATATTATTTAAGTTGTCCGGTGGTGTATCAAGGTCGAAATAACCAGAATCACGCGAAACCTTTTGGGTGTATGTAGCGATGCTATGATCTTGTGTTTGAGTATTTATTGTACCTGATATCAAATTGGGTATTAGGTCAATTATCAGCTCCGTTGAAAGGTCTCCAAGCCGCTCGGTGAGCGACTCTTGAGTATCATCTTCTGCTATCTCTAATTCTTTCTGGGACAGAATAGGTCCGTGGTCTATTTCATTATCAAGAAGTATGACACTGACTCCTGTTTTTGTTTCTCCATTTAAAAGGGTGGTTTGAATAGGCGAGGGTCCGCGGTATTTTGGCAGGAGCGATGGGTGAGGATTGAGTATTCCCAAAGGAAAAAGGTCTAGGATTTCCTGCGGGATGATCTTGCCATAAGCCGAAAGAATGGCAAATTGAGGCTTCAAACTTTTTATTTTTTCAACGATTTCAGGATTGATTCGAAGAGATGTGGGTGTGGCCACTTCAATATTATTTTTTTCAGCTAGAGCTGCGATAGCGGTTGGTTGAGGGGTAGAGCTCCGGCCGACAGATTTGGCCTCACCTGTAATTACCAGGCTCGGATTAAAATCTTTTTCTATTAGTTTCTCAAGTAGGATTTCAGAGATGCGTGGGGTGCCGAAGAAGATAAAGTTTGAACCCATTTTATTCAACAGTTACTTCCTCAAGTATCTCTTTGCCGGTCTTTTTGTCAGTGCCTTTGAGTTTGTAAATTTGGCCATTTTGGGCATGAACGTGGTCAATAAAGAGCTTGCCATCGAGATGATCTATTTCGTGCTGAATAATACGCGATTCAACACCTTTGTATTTACCGATAAACTTTTTACCCATCCGATCGAGGGCTTCTAGCTCAATTTCCGAAGGCCTGATAACGTGTCCATAGAGATCGGGAAGTGAGAGACAGCCTTCCATAAAGTCTTTATTTTCTTTAGAGAATTTGGTGATTTTGGGATTGACAAAACCCTTCCATTTTTTGCGAATGAGGGCGACAAAGACGCGCTTGGGGATGCCGATTTGCACGGCTGATAATCCTATGCCGAAAAGATCAGGATTGTCCACCAAGACCTCAATCAGGTCGTCCATTATTTTTCTGATTCCATCATCAACTACTTTGACCGGCGCCGACACTTGCCTGAGCCTGTCGTCTGGGTAGGTGACTATTTTTGATTGTGAGCTGCTCATATGGTTAAAGTGTGTCTGACGGATTGATCTCGACTTTCCAGTCTTTTTTGGGTACGAGACCCAAAACTGGCTCCAGATCTTTCCGACTTTTTGCTTTGATAATTATATAGTAGGTGGGTGTTGAAGCAAAAGGCCTGGGGTTGGGGCCGATGATTTGGACATTTTTGGCAGACTTTTCTTCAAGCATCGCAACAAGACTTTCGGCATTATTTTCTATCTTTTCTTCGCTTGGGCCTGAGATTGAAAGTTTAGCGAGTGTTACAAACGGGGGAAGCTCAAGCTCTTTGCGGCTGATGATCTCATTTTTTAAAAAATCTTTAAGCTTGTAATTGGCAGCATCCAAAATGACTGGGTTGTCCGGATTGTATGTTTGGATCAGAAACGTGTGGATAGAGCGTCCTGATAGGTTAATTAACTCGCTAAACGTCTTGTGGGGGCTTGTATAATCAGCCATATTGAGGACCTGATCCGCGGCTACGGCCACGACGTGATCAAACGTGCGCGGGTTAAAAAGGATGGCTGAGGTAGCCACAGTGATTTTGGCGCCATTATTACGGTGTTTGTCAGCGGTAATTACTTCAATATTGGTTTTGGCGATTTGGCTGATTTCGCCAACCAGCTTGTCGATATGGGTCGAATAAAACTTTAAAGTCGGACTATGACAGACCGGACAGGTCGAGGGTTCGCTAGCGGCAAAGTCTGTAGTTTTACAATTGTCACAAAAATAATTTCCTGAAGATTTAATTTTATTAAGAAAAAACAAAATTGTTTGGTTTTTATCTTTTGCATAATTTAAAAGCTTGACAGCATTTTCCGACAAAATATTTTTATTTCCCATTTTTCGCTCCAACGCCATATCGACCAAATAAGTCCTCGGACGGCTTTTGGGCCGGTCGATTTGTAGGGACAGCCTCTTTTTTCGGCTCTCAAACACTGTATCTATGCGGGGCGAGGCAGAACGGGCTTTTAAGGGGCATTGTAGGGCCTTGGCCACCATTTGGCCTATTAGGACAGTGTGGAAGTAGGGGCTACGGGATTCAAAATACGATTCTGATTGCTCATCCACGATAGTGATGGAATTAAGCGATTGAAATGGTGCAAAAAGAACTGAGCGGGTCCCGACCACTACCTTACCCTTCCCTTCATACACATCGCAGAATGTCTGAAAGAGTTTTAATTTTGGCGCAACGGCTTCCCAAGTGATAACGTCCTTTTTTTGGATGTGGCGCTCCCCTAAAATACCCGCAAGAAAATTGAGTGAAGGAATGACGATGAGGTCCAAGGGTTGAGGACTAATATTTAATTTTTGGGGAAGCTCCCCCCTCTTGGGTAGATCGGGCGTCATAAATCCTAATGAGTCCACCAAGGGCGCATGATAATAATCGGCCATCCATAAGGCGAGCTTGATCTGATGAGGTAAGAGAACCGGGATAGCCCAGTTGATCTTAAGTATATCTTTGATATGCTCGACCGAGGAGGCTTTATGAAGAGCAACAACCCAGCCTCGGGTTGTGCGTTTCCCAAAAGGAACAGTGACCTCTTGGCCTACTTTGATCTCCAAAAAGAGCTCAGGCGGGACGCTATAGGTAAATCGGTTGGTCCAAGGGTCGGTGTAAGTATCGACGACAATGTCAGCGTACATGGGAGTAGTTTCGTAAGTTACAAACTAAAAGTCAATTTCCTTTTTGTCCTTCTTTTGCTTGGCCAGAAAGAAGGACCAAGAAAAGGTCACCCTGCTGCGTTATCGATTGAAAACTACGATTCATTTGGGTCGGGAGCCCACGGCAATGCCGTTTCCCTGACCACAAATTCATCTAGTTCAATTTTCGATAACTTCGCCAAGGGACCCATTTAGCTTGATCCAGCAAGTAGATTCTTAAACAAACACGCCACGGTCACCGGTCCGACTCCACCCGGTACCGGCGTGTAGGCTGAGGATTTGTCGATGGCGGACTGGTCGATATCGCCTTTTAATTTATCGCCCACCAAAGTCGTCCCAACATCGATAAGGACTACTCCCTCTCGGACGTGATCGCCCTGTATAAGTCCTGGCTTGCCAACCGCCGAGATAACAATATCCGAATCAATTGTGATTTCATTGGTGTCTGTTGTATTAATATCCGCAACTTCTACTCGGGCGCCAACTTTTTTCAAAAGCTTGGCAATGGGCTTGCCAGCTAGGTCCGATTGTCCAATTACTGCAATTTTTTTGCCGGCTGGGTCGATATCATAAAATTGCAATATTTCCATAACAGCCAGAGCTCCTGCTGGGTAGAACTGAGGCTCATTGGAGGCCTGGTTGGTTGAATTTAGACCGTCAACGTCCTTGTGGGGATCGACGAGGTCTAAAAATTTTCCCGCGTGAAAACTAGATGGGAGAGGCAGCTGGATAATTATGCCAGTGGCTGTTGGGTCGTCATTAAGCCTTTTAATTTGGACTGCCAGCTCTTCCTCGGAAATATTTGGGTCAAGTTTGACGATCTCTACCTCCACTCCGATCTCCTCACCAAATTTTTTCTTGCGATCGGTATAAATAACGCTCGCCGGATCCTCGCCTACCAAAACAATGGCCAATTTAAGTTGATAGTTGAGAGTTGATAGTTGAGATTTGAGCTCTTCTTTAATCTTGTTGGCAACGGGTTTGCCTTCTAAAACGTTCATGGAACAGGAAATTTTGATGTAAACTCGATTACTTCTCCGCGGACTTTTTTCTGGAGAGTTTCATCGGTTGGGCTATCAATAATTCGTTTGATCCAGGCGGCAATGGCGGGCATTTCGGCTGGCGTCATTCCCCTAGTGGTGATAGCCGGTGTTCCCAGTCGTAAACCCGATGCAACAAATGGTGAGCGGGTCTCGCCCGGAACCGTGTTTTTATTAAGAGTGATCGCAGCTGCGTCCAAGGCCTCTTGAGCATCTTTACCAGAAACGCCATCAGTTCCAAGGTTAATCAGCATTAGATGGGTATCCGTCCCGCCCGAGACCAAATCAACGCCTTCTTGGATAAACGCCTGAGCCAGGGTTTCAGCATTCGCCACGATATTTTGGGCATATTCTTTAAATGCAGGCTGGGCAGCCTCAAAAAGCGCCACCGCAATGGCAGCAGTTTGATGGTTGTGCGGTCCACCCTGAAGACCAGGGAAGACGGCTTTATCAATTTTTGTAGCCAAATCCGGATCTTTTTGAGCCCCTTTCTTAGTGGTCAGGACCATTGCGCCCCTGGGGCCGCGAAGAGTTTTGTGAGTTGTTGTAGTAACGACATCGGCATAAGAAAAAGGTGATGGATACACTCCCCCAGCAACCAGTCCGGCAAAGTGTGCCATGTCGACAGCCAGATAAGCTCCAACTTCTTCGGCGATTTCGGCAAATATTTTAAAATCAATAATTCTGGGATAAGCTGTGGCGCCGGCCCAGATCAGTTTGGGCTGGTGTTTCTTGGCCAGATCCCGCACGCCTTCATAGTCAATGATCCCAGTTTTGGGGTCGACCATGTAACCAATAGTATTGTAGTAATGCCCAGAAAAGTTGACCTTGAGCCCATGCGTGAGGTGTCCACCGGAGGTCAGCTCCATGCCCATGGATGTCTCACCAGGTTTAAGAAGAGCCATGTAAACGGCATGATTGGCCGGTGAGCCTGAATAGGGCTGTACATTGGCGGCCTCGGCATCAAAGAGATCCACAGCCCTCTGCTTAGCTAGTTCTTCAATCTCATCAACCCAAGTATTGCCGCCGTAGTATCTTTTACCGGGATAGCCTTCTGAATATTTGTTTGTAAGCTCTGACGAGAGTGCCTGGCGGACCTGCAATGAAACATAATTTTCCGATGGAATGAGCTCGAGATTTTCAAATTGACGGTCGCGCTCTTTTTCAATAAGTTCGAAGATTTGTTTGTCGGTTTTCATTGGTTTTAGTTCTGGTTTGTCATTGCGAGGAGTTTAAACGACGAAGCAATCTCGAGATCGCCACGCTTCGCTCGCGATGACTGTGTTGTGACTGTCATTTTAGATGACAAAGGATTGGGATACAAGGTATACTCCATTAAGTATGAAGCGGGTGCTAATAACCGGTGTCGGCGGAATGGACGGGTCTCACATGGCCGACAAACTTATCGAGCTTGGCGGTTACGAAGTATTTGGCACGGAGCGCAAACTTTCCGCTGATTTTCCTCCCAACATTGCCCCTCTCAAAGATAAAATCGAGCTTGTAACTGTGGATTTGATGGACTCCAACGGAGTGTCAAAAATGATTAGTGACATCAAACCTGATGTTTTTTTTCATTTTGCGGCAGCCTCATTTGCCGGTAACAACGAAACACCCTGGCCAACAATTGAAAACAATGTCAAAAGTCAGCTGCATCTTCATTTGGCAATCCAAAATGCCGGTATCGATCCGCTTTTTATCATTGCTTGTTCGGGTATTGAGTACGGCAGTGTCGACCCTAAAGATCTGCCAATTGACGAGCAAACTGAGCTTAAGCCCAACAATATGTACGCGCTTTCTAAAGTTGGCCAAGATATGATGGGGGCGACCTATTCGGCTTTAGGACAAAAAGTAATTCGGGTGCGACCCTTTAATCATGCAGGCCACAGACGTGGCGGAGACTTTGTTGAGTCGGCCATCGCCAAGCAAATTGTGGCGGCTGAAAAGGGCGGCGAAGCTGTCATCAAAATCGGCAACACTACTCCCCGTCGCGATTGGTCTCATGTGACGGATGTGATTAATGCCTATATTGCTCTTTCGGAGCGGGGAAAAGTAGGCGAGGTTTACAATATTGGATCAGGAGTCTCCCACTCCGTTCAGGAACTCTTGGATACAATGCTATCCTACACCAAAATCAAACCGCGGATCGAAACTGATCAGTCCAAAGTGCGCAAAGTGGACGAAGCGGATCTACGGGCCGATATTTCCAAGATAAAAAAAGATACTGGCTGGGAGCCCAAAAAGACTTTTGAGGAAATGTGTGAAGACACGCTTAGTTGGTGGCGTGCGCAGGAAGTTTGATGCCAAAGCTTAACTATTCCACAACGGGTGATAATTACGATACCAAAGATCCCGCTAAAAAATTAGCCCAATCCTCGGCCAAAAGTACTGCGCGCGAATTGGTCAAAAAAGGATTCTCCGAAGTTGCTGACACAAGAGGTGAGTCGGCGTTTGTCTGGAGACAGGGTAGCGTCTATATGGCATCCGTTATAGAAGGACTCGGCACTAAAAATTTGGTCGCCGATGAAATGCATGCCAAATTTCCGGGAAAAAATTATTACAGTGTCATTGGTCACGACACAGTCGCCACAATTATCAATGACTTGATTACAGTTGGCGCTTCTCCATTGGTTGTCCATGCGTATTGGGCAATTGGAGACAATGAGTGGCTTGCAGATAAAGGCAGACTCGATAATTTAATCTCTGGCTGGGAGTATGCTTGTCGACAATCAGGAGCGACTTGGGGCGGCGGTGAGACTCCAACTCTTAAAGGCATCATTCCCAAAGAAGCGATTGATTTGGGTGGAAGTGCGGTTGGAATAATTCGTAATAGTGTCGACTTGGTGACTGATAAAAAATTAAAAATTGGCGACCGGATTCTGCTGCTAAAATCCAACGGCGTTAACACCAACGGAATTTCCCTTATCAGGGCAATTGCCAAAAAATTACCCAAAGGGTTGGCTACCAAAGTCACTACTTACAATACTCTTGGCGAACTAGTACTGACCCAAACCAATATTTACGCCAGGCTTATTGGTGAACTTCAAAAAGCGGGAGTGTATATTCACTATATTTCCAACATAACTGGCCACGGAATGCGTAAAATCATGCGCGCCAAGCCAAAATTAAGTTACATTATTGATGATATTTTTGAGCCACAGGATATCTTTAAATTTATCCAATGTGAGGCCAAGTTATCCGACCAGGAGATGTACGGAACTTTTAATATGGGATCGGATTATGCAATTTTTGTCCCAGAAAAAGATGTCGCCCGTGCCCTTAAAATCATTGCCAAAAATGGCCACATTGCCTTGAATGCCGGCGTTGTTGAAAAGGGCCCCAAGCAAGTCGTCATCCGGCCGAAAAATATTGTTTTTGACGCTGCCAGCCTTGATTTGAGATAAGTTTTAATTAATCGAAATCTCTTTGTAAGGGTCTGAGCCAAACATTCTTTTTATCCAGTAACCCTGTGTTCTTTTGGTAATGTGATAGTTTGACCCCATAATTGAAATGAACTTTTTCAACTTTTTTCCAAATCCATTAATTATTTGGTGGTCATGCAAAGCTACCGCCTTTGGATTGTAAACAATGTCATATCCAATCAGATGCAAAAACCAAGCATATTCAGCATCCTCTCCCTCAGGAAAGATTTCGTCAAAATGTTTCAAATCCCAAACCTTTTTTCTAATCGCACAGCATCCGCCGGCTAGGTTAAAAGCATAATTCCTCTTACTGGTATTTAAGGACCAACCAGTGAAGCGCGTGATTTTGATTGAATATCGAGTCAGATTAGTTGGAAATCTTTTGGAAGGCCAAAAAGGAGAGTGAGTAGTACCAGGATTACCAGATGTTTGATATTTACCGTATGTTGCACCGACTTTTGGATCAGCAAATGGCATAAGCAACTCTTTTACAAAGTCATTTTTAAGAGGAATGCAATCGCCCGATAACCGAATTAGAAACTCGCCTTTTGCTTGCCTGCAGCCTGAATTGAACGCGTATGCATAATTAAAATCTTGGGGTTTTATTTTTACAAGTGTTACTGGAAGACTTTTGACATATTCAACGGCACCATCCGATGATCCGGAATCTACGACAATAATTTCAATTTTATCTTTGAAATTTTGTTCTAAAAGAGTTGGCAACGTTCTCTGTAGAAGAGGTTTTTGATTTTTTGTAATAATAATAATTGATGCGGTCATGGGTCTATTATAGAAACTTTATGCTACAATTTCCTTGATATTACAACCCAGAAATAATCTAATGCACAAAGCCTTTTTAATTGCCCTGCTTACGGTGATCATTGCTGGTGCTTTGGTTTTTTGGAAAGCTGGGGACCTTATCAAAAAACCAACTACTACCCCTTCATCAAAATCTGCTCAGAATATCTCTACTGCTAATGCTGATCGGATCACGACTCTTGCCCAAAATTTACAAATTCCTTGGTCGCTAGCGTTTCTCCCGGACGGATCCATTTTGGTTACTGAAAGACCTGGGACTGTTCGCGTGGTTGACCCGTCAGGTAAAGTCTCAGACCCGGTTTTAAAGCTTAATGACGTGCACGCCCAATCCGAAGGCGGACTTTTGGGAACGACTTTGAGTCCTCAATTTGGCACCAATCATTATGTTTATTTTTATTACACTTTTTCAGGTGACGACCAAAAAACACTCAATCGAGTGGTCCGATATAAATTTGAAAGCAATACTTTTTCGGATCGCAAAGTGATTGTCGATAACATTCCCGGTGCACCCAATCATAATGGCGGACGGATCAAATTTGGCCCCGACGGTTATCTTTACATTACAGCCGGTGATGCGCTTCAGCCCTCGCTAGCCCAAAACAAGGACGCGTTGGCTGGCAAAATCCTACGAGTAACAGGTGAAGGGGATGTCATTATTGATAATCCGTTTACCAATTTTGTTTATTCCTTTGGCAATCGCAATCCACAGGGACTTGCTTGGGATGATGCTGGGCATTTGTGGGCAACCGAGCATGGCAATTCGGCTCACGACGAGGTTAATCTCATCAAGCCGGGGCAGAATTATGGGTGGCCGGATATTCAAGGGTCCGAGTCACAATCCGGAATGGTGACTCCAGTTATCCAAAGCGGCAATGACACTTGGGCGCCGTCGGGCGCGGCTTACCTGGACGGGTATTTGTATTTTGCGGGCCTTCGCGGCCGAGCGCTTTTTCGAGCGAAAGTGGATGGCGACAAGTTGACAAGCCCAACGCCTTTTTTTAAAGATGAGCTGGGACGTATTCGCGACGTGGTGGTTGGACCAAATAAGTTGCTTTACTTAACAACTAGCAATCGCGACGGCCGTGGCACTCCTACTCAAGGCGACGATAAAATATTGATCGTCAATCCGCAAAAACTTTAACTTCTTTTTCAGTTTTTTCTCAAAACTGGTAGACTTGAGGTGTGACTGCCTTTCCTTATTTTGAGCGAAATTTTCCACGCAATGTTGATTCGGTTTTTTACCTGCAAAATTTTTTGGTTTCTGCCGTTGCCTCAATTCTTTTGATCCGAGTTTTTCTAAACATCACTGGCTTCTTCCAGCTAGGTGGCACCAATTTTCATATTGCCCATATGCTTTGGGGCGGACTTTTTATGACTCTGGCAATCGCCCTCAATCTAACTTTTTTTGGCAAAAGGGTGGAGCATCTAGCCTCGATTTTAGCGGGAATTGGTTTTGGAGCCTTTATTGATGAGCTGGGTAAATTTATCACCCGTGACAATAATTATTTTTTCGAGCCGACAATTGCACTTATCTATGTCATTTTTGTACTGATTTATTTAGGGATCAATGGATTTGCTCGCTACCGCCGGATTTCCAAAACAGAATATCTAGTTAATAGCATTGAGCTGGCCAAAGAAGCGGTACTTAATGATCTTAACCAAGAGGAAAAAACACGAGCCTTATCTTTTTTACGCAGGAGTAATCAAAATGATCCGTTTGTCTTGGCGCTTCGGGATCTTATTGAAAAAGTTGAAGTTCGCACTTCGCCCAAAAATCTGCTGCACAAGCTGAAATTACTGCCAAGAAAAATATATCGGATTCTTGCCGGTAGCCGGTATTTCAACTATTTCTTAATTATCTTTTTTCTTTTCCAAGCCGGTGCGGCAATTTACTATTCGCTAGTTCTTATTTATGGACTGACTGGCATTGCCCGACTTTCGTTTTTACAAGTTGATCTCAATCCATTTTCATTGGTTAGTTCGGGACAGCTTGTTTTCTCAATTATCTCGGGCATTTTTGTTATCTTGGGGATAATTAAACTTAGATTTTCAAGAGTCGGGGCTTACTCAATGTTTAAAATAGCGGTGCTTATTACAATTTTCCTGACTCAATTTTTTGCTTTTTACCGTGAGCAATTTTCGGCAGTTTACGGCCTTGCAGGCAATCTGTTGCTTCTGATTGCACTTGATTATATGATGGTGCGCGAAGAGCGAATTGAAAAGGAAGCAAGCTAAAATGATATTAGTTAAAAAACCTTGGTTTAAAAACAAAAGTTATGGATGGGGTTGGACACCGGCCACATGGCAGGGTTGGCTGATTTTAGCCTTGTTTGTAATCTATATTGTTCGCGATTTTATGCAAATTGATGCGCGTCAACATTCTGGCTCGGATACTCTGATCAACTTTGTTCCGCGAGTTGTCCTTTATGTCCTAATTTTGGTTATAATCTGCACACTCACGGGCGAGAAACCTCGCTGGAGTTGGGGTAAGAAAAAAAAGTAAGTATAAACATTATGGCTGAGAATTCATCACTTAGACTTAGTCCTGAGGATTTTGAGAAATCTTTTGAAAACGTTCCCAGGTTTGCAATTAGTTTGCTTGTTAAAAACAGCGCTGGGCAATTCTTATTAACAAAAAGATCAATACCACCTGAGAAAGGGTCCTGGCATTTACCGGGGAGTTTCCTCTTGAAAAACGAAACCCTTTCCGAATGTATACTACGTATTCAACAGAAAGAATTAGGGACACAAACTGATGAAGAATCAACTCTGGTAGGACTTTTCGAAGATGTTGATCAGGATCCCAGGGGTCATGTAGTGGACGCAATTTACGAAGTCAAAATTGACGACCTCACAACTG
>JGI1358J11329_10001577_pt1 | contig 18573 bp, 20 predicted proteins | sample Subgroupgradi54m_FD_11329 | JGI IMG/M metagenome (IMG submission 11329)
GGCGATCTTGGGATTGTCTTTAAGGAATTGGCGTGCCGCTTCCCGTCCCTGGCCGATCTTCTCGTTCTCGAAGGACAGCCACGCCCCGCTTTTCTGGATGATATCCTGCGCCATTCCCATGTCCAGGACATCGCTCGACCTGGAAATGCCCTCATTGAAGTGGATCTCGAACTCCGCTTCTTTGAACGGCGGCGCGACCTTGTTCTTGACGACCTTGGCCTTGACGCGGTTGGCGACGATCTGTTCGCCGGACTTGATGGATTCGATCTTGCGAAGATCAATGCGCACCGACGCGTAAAATTTCAGGGCCCTGCCGCCGGTGGTCGTTTCCGGGTTACCGAACATGACGCCGATCTTCATGCGGATCTGGTTGATGAAAATAACGCAGGTCCCTGATTTATTGATGGCGGCCGTTAATTTGCGCAGCGCCTGCGACATGAGCCGCGCCTGCAAACCCATGTGGGAATCGCCCATTTCCCCTTCAATTTCCGCGCGCGGGGTCAAAGCCGCGACAGAGTCAATGACCAGCAGGTCCACGGCGTTGGAACGCACCAGGGTTTCAGCGATCTCCAGGGCCTGTTCGCCGGTGTCGGGCTGGGAGATCAAAAGATCGTCGAGTTTGACGCCCAGCATCTTGGCATAACTGGAATCAAAGGCGTGTTCCGCGTCGATGAACGCCGCCACCCCGCCCGCGTTCTGCAATTCTTTGATGATGCTCAACGTCAAGGTGGTCTTTCCGGATGATTCCGGGCCGTAGATCTCGACGACACGGCCGCGCGGCACGCCCCAGACGCCCAGGGCCGCGTCCAAAGCCAGAGAACCGGTCGATATGACCGGGATATCCGCGATGACCTTGCTGTCCAAGCGCATGATGGAACCCTTGCCGAACTGCTTTTCGATCTGTGCCAGCGCCAGATCCAATGCCTTCAAACGGTTGTCTTTTTCCGTTGTATGTACTTTTTCCTGCACTGATTTGTCTTGAGCCATGATGCCTCCAATATTTTATTTAAATAAGTTAAAAATTATACCCTTTCGAAGAGTATATTGTCAACCCCAGTAAAAATTCGCCAAAGCCAGCACCGCCAGCGCGGCTGTATCCACTTTTAAAACCGTGGGGCCCAGAGATACCGGGATACAGCCATACTCTTTGGCCAAAGCCACCTCGTCCGGGGTAAAGTCCCCTTCCGGGCCGATCAAAAAAGTCACACTCACAGGTTTTTGATGTTTGTTGAACACCTCGCGGATAGGGGAATTATGCCCGTTGAGCGACGGGATCACAGACAGCCCCTGCGGGTCGAGGCTTTTAAGGGCCTCGGCCATGGGGGTCATGAGACTGATACGGGGAATATCAGTCCTGCCGCACTGTTTGGCGGCGTTTTGGACCACTTTCTGGAAACGCTCCTGCTTGGCCCTTTGTTTATCCTCGGTAAAAATAACTTCCGTGCGTTTGGTTTTTAAAGGGATGAGAACATCAACGCCCAATTCGGTCGCTTTTTCCAGGATCAATTCAAATTTAGCTCTTTTGGGCACGGCACAGGCCAAAATGATACAGGGTTTTCCTTCCCTGCCCTTTTGCCGGACGCTTTTGACCTTCATGCGTACGGCATTTTCCAGAACCTCCTCGATCGTGACCAGCGCTTCCCCGTTCTTGCCGTTAAAAACGCAAATTTCGCTCCCTTTTTTCAAACGCAAAACATCCCTGATATGGTGGATCTCATGGGGATCAACAATTTGAACGACTTTAGAAGCAAAATCCGCCTGGGGACAATAAAAGCGATGCATAAAATTAAATGGATCGGGGGGGATCGGCGCCTCCGCTCGCCTTCGGCTCGCTTCGGTCGGCCACCCGCCCTATAAACTGCTCCTATTCGTCGCAGTTTATAAGCAGGGCTCCTTCGATCCCCACGCATCTAATCCATAAAAAACCAGTGGATCGGGGGGGGATCGAACCCCCGGCCTCATCATTGCGAACGATGCGCTCTCCCAAACTGAGCTACCGACCCGGATTCGTAACTTATTATTTTAGAGCAACTTCCAAATTCTCTTGAGAATCTTTAGTTTTGACAAAAGAACAATGTGCTAAAACTGTGCTATTTCCGAAAGTCAAATTATACAATAAATTGTCCGGTTGTATATTGATTTTCTCAATAGCCTCCCTCATTTGGTCTTCACCCAGGTGCGCGTAACGCTGGGTCATTTGCGGTGTTGTATGACCTAATAACCGCTGGACCGTATAGAGGTCAACATTGTTGCGCACCAGCTGGGACGCGAACGTGTGGCGCAGGTCGTGGAACCTGAAATCAACGATCCCTGCCCTTTTGAGCGCCGTATGGAACGATCTTTTAAAACTCCCGAACGGTTTTTCTGTTTGAGGGTTAAAAAAGATGTAGTCATTGCCGGGCGTACGCTCTACCGTATTTAACGCCTGGCGGACAACGCTGATCAGGGGAATGTGGCGGGAACGCTGGGTCTTGGTCATCGACTCATGGATGAAGATCACGTTCTTTTCAAAGTCCACATAATTACTGCAGGGCGACTGCTTCCACTTGAGGGAAATGATCTCACCCCACCGCATGCCTGTTTTTAAAGCGATCAAGACAATGATCCTTGTCAGGGGCTGGCAGCAGGTCAGAAGGCGTTCCTGCTCTTCTTCCGTGAGCCAACGGCAGCGGCTATTGTTTTGCGGGAGATTCCTGACCCCGGCCGCGGGATTGGCCTTGTGAAGCATGCCCCATTCGATGGCGCGATTGAACATGGATTTGAGCGTTTGCAAAGCCCTGTTGACCGTTGCGGGACGCGCACCTTCAAGCCGTCGTGCCATGTATTGGCGGACCATGATCGGATCGATCTGGTCCAATCGCCGGCCTTTAAATTCGGCGATCAACTGCTTGATGGTGTATTCCTGGTTCCTTTTGCCTTTTAACTGCAGCCGGACATGCATTTTGACATACTGCGCGGCGAAATCCTCAAACAACACTTTTTCATTCTTTTTAATATCGAGATATTTACCCTCGATGATGTCCATCTCGATCTTTTTGAGGATACGCTCGGCGCTTTCCTTGTAAGGCGAAACCATCTTCCTGACTTGCCGACCGCGAGGATCAGTATAACTGATGCCCCACTTGCTACCGCGTTTGAATGTTTTGCCCATTTGAAACCTCCTTATGAAACCTCCTTTCTTGCAAATGGGCCTACCACCAATAAGTTATTATTAGTATAGGCCTTTGAAAGGAAATTTCAACCAGGATCAATCAGTTATAATTTTGGGGTTCTGCTTTGACGACTTTCTTTTCCAGCCATTGATCGAGACGCTGGATATCAAAGCGTACTCCGCCGTTGACCTTGTTAAACGGAATTGTTCCCCGGCGGACCCATTTACGGATGGCGCTGATGCTGAATCCCAAATAGGTCGCCACCTCAGGCACGTTCAAGAATCTTTTTTCCATTGGAAGGACAGGCTATTTCGGGGATTTGATGTTGTTTTCACCGGCTGGGGAAACCGGCAAACTGATCGATAATTGATACATAATAATGATACCAGATCGATCAAATATGTCAAACACTAATTTAACTAAACATCAATATATAATTTATATTTAATCAACATACCTTCTATGACTTTTTTCATCCCTAATCTTACTAACTCCTATCACTCGACCATCCATTTCTTTTAAATATCTCTTCTCTCCCATATCGCAGGGGGTAGTTCAAGACCACCACCCCTCTGGCTTAACCTCTGGTTGAGGGGGAGTGGTCTTGAACGATTTGGGGACGCTTCTTCCCCAAAACCCCTTGCAAATGGGAGAGTTACGGCATAAAGAAATTGCACCGCCATTAAATTATTTAATGACTGTGCAATGAATATACGGATATAAAACTTTCAAATCAAATTTCTGTCATAAAAATTATGCCCAAGGGCACCCTACTACTGGACATGAGATCAATGCGAAGGTCTTAATTTACGAAAAAGATTGTAATAACCCGATAACTTAAACCAAAGCGTGTACCTATTATCTCCATTGTTAATATGAACACGATTCAATTCATAAAGATCGATATCGTACCGGTCATACCCTCGGTTGGTGGTTAATGCTGCTCTATACCCCGCTAATGCAGTTATGGTTTTAATCTGTTCGCTAAAACCTCCGCTGGGATAGGCAAAATAATAAACAGGTTTGCCCAAATGCTCTTCTATAACACGCTTACTACCTTCAATCTCATCCTTCATTTCTTTTTTGGATGCTTCGGGAAGATAGACATGATGCCTTGTATGACTCCCAAAAGTGATGCCATATTGACTCATTTCTTTAACCTGGTCCCAGGTTAAAAGATCCGTCGACACTCCTACCATATCAGAAATCAAGAAAATAGTGGCCGGGAAATGATGGTCTTTAAGAACAGGAAAGGCATTTTTGTAATTATCCTCGTATCCGTCATCAAAAGTGATCACCGCAGTTTTATTGGGGAGTTTCTTTTGTACCTTGCTCCATTCGACATAAGTATCCAAGGGGATCACCCGGTATCCATTTTGCTTCAAGAAATCCATCTGTTTAGCGAACGATTTTGGGCTTACAACATTGGAAGAATTATCATCCGCTAAAGAAACGCTGTGATACATCATAATTGGGACAACGTATTGATCCTGGATCCAAACGACAAACCCAATAGCGGTAACAGCTGAAATAAAAAAGACTGCTAATGCGAGACGTTTAACGATTTTCTTCATCTGATCTCCCCCGATCGCTGCCCTTTTGATCTCTTCCCAAGTGATCCAAGGCAGTCCTTTATTCCTCTTAACTAATGCAATAATCTCCACCCATCCATACGCTGAGATAATGGCGATAAACGGCACTACCGGTACTCTATATCTTTCCCCAACAAACCACATCTCAGTTATTACGCTGCCACAAATAAAATACATTATGACTACCAATAAGAACCGGTAATAGACATTGCGTCCGGCCTTTGCAATGCCGTATACCAAGCCAGTCATCCAAAATACCATAAATGGGTATCCTACTACTTTTCCAAAAACAGTTAAGGCATGCCAATGAAAATATTTAAAAGATCCCGGCCTGGTCATGATCGACAAGAAACAGCGCCAGGTGACATTAATATAATAGGAAACTGGTCCCATCTTTTGTTTAAACAGATGCGTATTTCTTAAGTAGCTTTTATATAATCCGATCTTGTATGGATCTTCTTGAAAAATACTACTGAATGTGGCATTTCCAAAGATCATATAATTTCTGACTTGCCATATTCCAAGTAAACCATATACCACCACTAAGAAAACAACGGCATGAAGAATAGTTTTCTTAATATTATTAGGAACATTTGCATAAACAATAAAGAAAACCATGACAAGCCCTAGAAAATAACTACCCGGCCTCACATAGGTTGCCATCACCAACATTAAAGAAGACATCACCAGCGATTCGATCCTTCCGCTTTTGAGGTATAAAACAAACTCGAACATAAACAACGTCATCAAAAATAAAAATAACGCTTCTGTCAAAATCATTAACGAGAAGATAGAAATAATGAGGGAGCATAAAACTATCCCCGCGCTTAAGAGGCCTAATTTAGGGTCTATCCGAATGGCTGTTTTATAAGTTATAAAAGCGGCGAGAATCGTTAAGAATACCTGTATCAATATTATCCCATTCAGGGGAATCCCCATGAACCCATGTAAAATGGCAAGAAAAAACGGATACCCAGGAGCCCTGTTCAATTCATACCTTAGGGATCCGCTCGTATCCGGAACAGCAAATGCGCCCTTTGATGTCAGCATCTCTGAGGTTTTCAGATATTCGAATGAATCGGGCAGAAATTTACTTTGAGGGACGTGTGTTGAGGCAAAAAGAAATAGGGAAATCTTTATTACAATAGCCACAGCAGCGATTATTAAGAAAATTCTTGATCCTGGCAGCCATTTTTTGATCACTGTCTATAACTCCTCAAATCCACGTCTTTTCTTCGATGTACTTAACAGCATCGCCTACCGTATGCATCTTTTCAGCGTCCTCATTGGGGATTTCTACATTAAATTCCTCTTCAAACATCATAAAAAGCTCAATGACCTCTAAAGAATCCACACCTAAATCATGCAAAAATGATGTCTCCAAGGTTATTTCTTTCAGATTGATCCCCGATTGTCTAACAATAATTGACTTAATTCTGTCTTCTACTGTCATTACAGGTATCTCTGAACGGTCTCGGGAGGGATCTCGTCCTTTCTCGTAAGCGTCAGATAGACGACCAGGCCTAAGATCGTGATGAGGAAGAGCGCGCTTGTTGTCGTCGTCCCGAGACCCAGGCCACCGTTAGCGCGGGCCTGTGAAAGGGTGTCGCCGATCGATGCGCCAAGTGGCCGGGTAAAGATGTAGGCTAGCCAAAAAGCAAGGACCGCGTTCCTGGATAGGTGCTTATGTCCCGCAGCCAAGGTTCCCTTAACAGCAAAGTGTGCGCTTGCCACGATCGCAATGAGGCCGGCGAATATGAACACTGCGGTCAAATACCCAAGGCCGAACTTTTCCGCAGTGAGGTCGCCTGCGGCAGTACCCAAAGCGAACGTGAACAGGATAGCCAGCCAGTAGAAGGCCTCACGACGAGTCGTCACAATGGAGTGGACGGACAACGTCTTCTCAACCACATACCACACCGCAAAGGTCAACGCGAGCACAACGGAGAATACGAAGGTAGTCGTCTCCAGAGAAACCCCGAGTTTGTCTGTCAGGTTATCGGTAATCAAGGTGCCAACGACACTGATGAGAACGACGGCAAGCCAGTAAATTGATGGGGCGTACTTTCTTGTCTTGAACTGAAAGAACAAAACGACGGCAAGTAGTGCGCCCATAACGAACGATGTTCCGGTCAGCCCAAAATTCAGCGTTGTATTCAGATAGTCTGCTGCGGTCTCACCTACTGTAGTACAGAGGACCTTAATGATCCAGAAGTAAATGGTGACTTCCGGGACCTTGTTGAGCATCTGCCTGATTTGGAATGAGTTCGGTGGAAGTTTATTCATCAAAAGATGTTTTGAGTGGTAATCTTTCATATCCTAGCATTCTTCAACATGGGTACTGTTGAAGAGATATCTGCATTTCCACAACACTCTTTCAAATGATCATAGATATCAGACAAATCATGAAACTCTACGCAAGGACGCTTATTTTTTATTAAATATCTTAAAAGACTACCCTTGGCAAAAACGATATCTGATTCCATAGCCGGACAAAAATCAGATCGTCCATCACCGATATAAATAACCTTCTTTTTTTCTAAATAATTATCTTTCTGCAGATGGATCTTTTTACAATGTGCACAAAAAGGACAATCAGGATTTTGATAAGGAAAAGAGGGCAGAAGTCGATCCCTATAGAACCTTACCCGGTTGGCATAAATTAGTAATCCATTAATCCCGCTATTCTCTAGAATTACTTTAATGATCGGTTCAAAATTATCACTAAGAATAACAGGCGTTATCCCTTCTTTGCGCAGTAGGTTAATCAGTTTAGAAAAACATGGGTCAATTTGTATAGTTTTTAAATATCTAGCGAGCCCAGGACGGGAGATCCTAAGCCATTTTATTTGCCCAGTGAGACATTCTATGGTTGTAATCTCTCCTGACTGCCAATTCTTTTCCAAAACCATCCAGTCGTCCCGTATCGAGAAACGTTTAACCATATCATCGATGACATCAACCAGGGTCACTGTATTGTCGAAATCAAAGAAAATACGGCAATCGGATAGTGAAATTTCATTATTATTCAAAAATAGTAGCCTCTTTTTTAGAAAACTAATACAAAATCATACTTTGCTTAAACTATTTCTTACCACCTACATCGCTGTCTTCTTTCTCATTTTTCTCTTCTGCTTCTTTGTTCATCTTTTTCTTCTCGCTACGATCTGCCATTTCCAATAGGACAAGAGCAAGTTCGGGATGTAATTGTTTGAGAGCAGCTGCTGAATCCCTTAAAAGCTTTATGTGCTCTACGTGTCCTTTCTTCGTTCCTTCTTCTTTTGCCCCTTCGGGTTCCTTTTTTTCCTCATTCTTTTCTTCCTTCTCTGCCGCTTCTTGGTTAGCGAATTTAGTTAGACCTGCTGCAAGGCCAGGGTTTGATTGTTGAAGAGCTACAGCCGCAGCATTTAAACTTTTTATTTTTACCTGCTCTTTGCCTTCTGCTGCAAAAGATATTGATGATAATAATACAATTGCCCCAGTTACCGCTAATCCCGTCGTCATCGTTTTTAATGATTTCATAACTCTCTCCCTTGTTTAAACCATCCATTATTGAATTAGTTAATAAAAACTATATAAATAATAACAAACCAAGATTGGTTTAATCTTAGGATCAGATTAAATAAAGTTAATCTAGTCTGGCCTATAAATTGGGTAAACTCAGAGGGAGGGAAACGGTAAAAGTTGTCTTCTTGCCGATCTGGCTTTCTACTTCAATGTTGCCTTGATGCGCATCAATGATCGACTTAGCGATGCTTAAGCCAAGCCCAAAACCAGGGGTATTTCTTGATTTATCCGCTCTGTAAAATCGGTCAAATATTCGGGGTAATTCATTTTGGTCTATCCCTAAACCTGTGTTGGTAATGGTCATCTTTGCTAAAGCACCTTCTTTATATAACTTAATATCAACTTGACCATTCATTGGTGTATATTTAATTGCATTATCGATCAAATTTAAGACAACTCGGCTTATTTGAGAATCGTCTCCTTTCACAGTGATCCCATCTTCCAATGAAGAGTTTACTATTATTTGCTTCTGCTGAGCTAATACCATCATGTTATTTAGAACTCGTTTTATTAAAACAGTCGGATCAATCGTCCCAATTTTAAGGGATGTTTCTTTACTATCAATGCTAACAAGAACTAGGAGATTCTCAACCAATCGGCTCATTTTATTAATTTCTTCCAAATTGACTTGTAAAACGGACTCGTACTCCTTAGTCGATCGATCTTTGTTCAAAGCGACTTCTTGTTTTCCTCGCATAGCCGTTAAAGGAGTTTTTAACTCATGCGAAACATCCTGAATAAATTGTTTTTGAGTTGAGAACGCCCTATCGAGACGGGTCAACATATCATTAAATGTATCGGCTAGTATTCTTATTTCATTATCGGCATTACGCACATGGATTTTTTCCTGTAAGTTCTGAGTAGTAATTTGACGCATTTTTTTAGTAATTTTATCAATCGGATTTAGAGCTGCCTTTGTCAGAAATAAACCTATAAAAACAGCAAAAAATAGCGCTAATGGTAAGAATAAATACAAAATTGCTTTCAACTTGTGAAGCGTAGAATAGATTGGCGCTAGGAATCCCCCTACTTGAATAATGTAATCTACCTTACCATCCTTTAAAACAGGCGTGGTAAGCGCCCGAAGTGCTCCGTACTTATTCTTAATTGGAGATTTTTTTAGGGTTTCAATCCGAATATTTCCTTGTGATATTTCACCATCTATAATTATGGTAGGAATTAGTTGTGCTATATCTTTATTTGAATAATCCAGTTTTTTGCCTTGAGGGTCAAAAATTTGTATAAAGATACTATCCCCCCGCTCTTCTTGAACAGTGGCTCTAATGGCTTGTAAAAATTCAGAGCTTCGTGTTCCTGGCTCCTTAATTTCACCAGCTTCTTTCTTTTCTGAAATATCTTCTTCATGACGGCTCTTAATCAGGTCGTTAATACTCTCAGCCTTGGCTTTAAGCAAACTATCCAAATTCTCAAAAAGAATGTATTTAAAATTCTGATATATCAATGTACCAAAGACAAAAATAATAGCGGCTAAGGCCAGCGTGTACCATGCGGTTACTTTAAAATGAAGGGATCTTGTAAACATATTAATTTTTAATCATATAGCCCCGTCCTCTTACAGTACAAATGAGCTTCTTTTTATGCCCATGATCAATCTTATGACGCAACTCATGGATATGGACGTCAATGATATTAGTCGATGTATCAAAATGAATATCCCATACACGTTCTGAAATGTCTGTTCTTGAGACCACTTCTCCTGTCCGACGCATAAGATATTCCAGAAGCAAAAATTCTTTTGTGGTCAAAACGATCTCTTTACCAGACCTTGTTACTTTATGACTTAATAGGTCCATAACAAGATCTGCTGCTTGAAGTTTGGGAGATATTAATGTTCCTTTTCTGCGGAGTAAAACACGAATCCTTGCCAGAAACTCCTTAAACGCAAATGGTTTAGTTAAATAATCTTCGGCTCCCGCATCTAAACCTATTACCTTGTCCTCTACGACATCTTTGGCCGTGAGCATAAGTATGGGGGTGGTAATTTTATCTTGTCGCAAACTCTTACAGACATTTATGCCGTCCATCTTCGGTATCATTATATCCAACACGATCACATCATATTTTTCTGTCCCGGCAAGAAAATAGCCCTCTTGACCATCATGAGCCACATCTACGGCGTAACCTTCTTCCTTAAGGCCTTGTTTTATGAAACTTGCTATATGCTTCTCATCTTCTACGACTAAAACTCGCATTTAAGGCTACCTCATAATAAGGTCATTAGAAAAACTGACCCGTCCTAACAGATACATTCTAAGAATTTAATATACCACAAATAGAAAACCCGTCACTAAGTTAAATAGCGACGGGTTTTATTTCTACTGGGGTCGCTGGCGGGACAGCGTTAGAACCTGCTTGTCCGGTAGGCAAGCCCGTTTAATCTCTTAATAATAGCTACGACAATCAACAACAGGCCGAGCATACACACAACGCTTGCCCCTGTGGGAAAATCCAAATAATAGGAAAAGGCCATCCCTAAAACACTGGCGCAAAGCCCGATGGCCCACCCTACAAGCAAGCGGCTCTTTAAACCATTGACCATGAACATCGCACAAACCGACGGCACAACCAGATAGGAAAAGACCAATAAAACCCCCGCAATCCTGACGGAGTTGGTCACAACCACCCCGAAAGTTAAATAAAACAGAAAGTCCCACCAACGGACATTCACGCCTTGAGCAAAAGCTGCTTTGGGCTCACGCGAGATCATGAAAAAAGGCTTCCGGCAAAGAAAATGGATCAACCCAAGAATAGCATAAATAATCGTAATGCGCATCAATTCGGGCTTTCCGACTAACAGGATATTCCCCACAAGTGCCTGTTTAATATGCTCATCCCCCTCCCCTGAACGGCTTAATAATAGAATCAATAAAGCCGCAGAGACAACATAGGTAATACCGATCATGGCTTCCTGGGGAACGCGTTCCTCTTTGAGGCGCGTTAAAGAAAAAATCACGGCCCCGCCCATCGTAAAGGCCAAAGAAGTCCAATAGGCCTGCGGGCTATTAAGGTCATGGCCCGCAATCATGGCCACACTTGCCCCCAGCACTGCAATTTGGGCAAGCGCCAGGTCAACAAAAATGACCTGACGCTCGATCACATGAAAACCCAAATACGCATGACTTGCCACAAGGACAAGGCAAGCCAAAAAGGGCAGCATCATCACATGTAGAAATTCATGCATTATTTAACTCCTTCGCTCATTTGCTTAAGGTTATAATCAAAAAAACTAAAGAAATCGTCCGTCCCCGGGGCCTCTCCTACCCCCTGGCAAATGGTAATGACCTTACCCCTGATTTTTCCGGCTAAGGACTGTGCCGCATCCTGGGGGTAATATGTCGGCGTGGCAATGGCTGTTATGTGATGCGCCTTGGCATAATCTTCCAAAAACTGCATGTGTTTAGGTGTTGGGGGAATACCCGGTTTAGGCTCCAGGAATTGTTCTGCTCTAAGTCCCAAAAAGTCTGCGAAATAGGCAATGTCCTCGTGGTAAGAAATGACCTCTTTGCCTTTACACTGCGCACATATATTCTTCCATTCCGTGATCTTCCGGTCTAATTTAGTGAAAAATGCCTTGGCATTATCTTCATAATAGGAAGTATTAGCAGGATCTGCCTCTTTTAATTTCTCAAGAATGGTGTGTGCCATAATTCTGGCATTTTCCGGATCCATCTGAAAATGCGGATTACCAAACGCATGGATGTCCCCTTCGGCACGACTAATCGGATGATCCGGTACATTTAAAAGCCGGATCCCTTGGGAGAGGTCCACATTCCCCTCGCCATTTCTAAAAAGTTTCTGTTTACCCGCGGCCTCCAAAAGCGGATCAGACCATGCTTCCAAATCTAAACCCGCATTGACATACAGATCTGCCTTGACCACTTTGCGGACGTCACTGGGTTTAGGCTGGATAAAATGGATATTATATTTGGGTGAGGCGATCGCCTGTACATTCACTTTATCTTTGCCAATTTGTTTGACCAAATCCGCGAAGATCGTTTGAGTGGTGATGATATTCAATTTCCCGGCGGCAAAAGAGTATGACGCTGCCCCTAACAACATTAAGACCACCGGAATAATGCGAGTTAATAAATTTTTCATGAGGCCACCCTTTTCTAAAGACGTTTATTGTAATTTATGTTTATGGTCCCCTATGGCAAAGGTCCCTTGCAAATAAACAGTATTATCATTTTTACCGGTCGCCAGCGTGGTATGCGTGTATTGCGCACGCCAACGGGCAAATTCGCTTTGATAAAACGTTAGATAGCCGGTTTCACCATAATCAACCTCGTGGGGGTTGGTAACCGGATTATCCACTAACTGGACATAGTCATAACGAAAACCGGCAGACCATTGCGGCTTGAAATGGAAGTCCAACAGCCCATAAGCCCCCCAAAGGTTACCGTCGGCATTTACGGTTTTCTTACGGTCTAAATTGAATACTTCGCCTTGAAGTTTGATGTCTTGATTGGCATTGAGATGCTTGGTTAATGTAGCATCGATCGCCCAAATTTGAGAATCAAAATTCGGATTCTCGTCCTTAGAGCCTGCCATATACGATGTCCCGACTTCTAAACCCATCGTATCTGAAAGATCTTTATAATTTTTCAAATGACCATAGATCGTTGGTGCTTTGCCGGTGGTCCCGAAAGCAGTGCCGCCATCCCCATTGCCACCTTGAATGACACCAAAAACGACCTGCTGGGTCACAGGCAAAGGAAAATCCAAAATTTTGGTAAAATCAACACCGGCTTTATTCATCCCTTCGCTGCCGAAATAGCGTTGAATCACCAATGGCTCATCCACAGTATCCAAACTGTCACGATGCGTGCCTAGGACTTTACCCACTTTGGGCTTAAATTTTCCGATTCTGGCTGTCGTATTCAAAGGGAGTCCGAAACGGGTCAAATAAGCCTCCTCCAAAGAGGGACTTTCGGAATCAGAAAATGAAATGGTGGTATCCAAACGGGAAAAAGGATCAACATTGCTGCCGAACACCAATTCCAATTCTCTTAAACTCAGGCGATTATTGCCCTCCACATCTTTTTTGGAACTGGTCAATTTCAATACGGTATCCGCCACTACACCGATCTCCGGGGTCCATTTGGCAGGAATCAAACGGTTTGAAGCCGCTGCCACCGGCGGTGTGGTTTGTGCGGATCGTTTGGCCAACTGATCTTCCAAATCAGCAATACGTTTTTCATATACACTCATCTTTGCCTGCATGGCGGCAAATTGTTCTTTCATCGCTTTCATCTCTTCTTCCAACGATGGACCCGCCCACAACAAGTGAGGATTGAAACAACACAGGTCATAAAAAACGATAATAAAAATAAAGAATCTACGCATAGCATCCCCCTAAAATCGGTGAATGAAAATACTGCTACCCGAATTATGTTTTAGAGGGAAACCGGTGGTGCGCGTAGGCCGGGAAGGAAATGCTTCTGACGGGAAATAAAAATCTCATCGATCGCGGCAGTCCTATAAATACAGGCCTCTTGCAGGCCAAATGCCGCGGCAACGACAAAAAGAAATGCCTGCGCCAGCAACTGATACACCGGGCAGTCATCGTGAGACGCTTTACTTGCATGATGGTGGATATGCTGGTGTAAAAACTCTCCACCCAGCGATATAGATAAGAATAAAGAGGCCGTGAAAAAAACAAAAGCAAGAAAAAAGTTATTACGAAAACGAACCATGGTAAAGAATGTAACAAAATAAAAAATTTTAGTCAAATAAAATAAAACCGATTCGAACGTCCCATCAGGGACTCAAACAAAAACCCTTATCGCTCATCGAGAAACAAGGGTTAAATTACTGGAGTGGGTAACGAGACTTGAACCTATTTTTTCCATTACCCGGATCACTGCCTAATTTAAATTCTGCCCTCCCAAATACCAATTTCCCCTCCATTGCCTGGCATCAAAACCCTCAAAACCAGCACTCTCAAACGGCCTTTTCAGGTCCCGGTAATGAACCTTCACCCCGCTCATCAAAGCCAGCCCGCCTAATACCAAACCCCATCCCCAACCACCCAGGCCATACCCCAAGCTCCCGGCCAAGATCCCCCACGCGGCACTCAAAGCAAAGACGGCATAGATCGTCCCCTTACGCTGATTTAACAACCAGCATAGGCCAACAAATAGCACGCCCACCCTCACCCAGGAATGCAGCGCGGTCCCAATAATTACGGCAAACAATAACGCCTCAAACCACAGGATCCTGAAGTTTGGGTCATTAAACCGGGCCATGTATTTTTTAAACATGATCGCCTCCGTTCCTGGGGACTATATGGGGACTAAAGCAATGTACTTTTATGTATCTCGGCATACCCTGGTGTAAAATAAAAATGTCCCCTAACTTGCTGTGGGGACATGGAGTTGCATCAATTTCAACGACTTGCGGTTTTTGGCCTGATCGCATCCATGCACTGATGCGCTGTTGGTCCCCTTTTAATTTTTCCCACCACCTACAAAACACAAAAGGCAACAGCGCACCCCACCATTACTCTTTCTCTTATTTTCAAGTTCGTCACCCCTATTCTTTATCTTTCCTTCTACCCACTTCAGTTCACTACCCATCCTTCATTCCATTCTTACTTTTAAACTTTTCCTCCCATTCGCAAGAGGTAGTTCAAGACCCCACTCACTCATAAAAACTTATGGTAGAGTGTGTGGGGTCTTGAACAGTTTTGGGCCGCTTCTGCCCAAAAACCCCTTGCGAATGGGAGGGTTAGGAAAGCTAAAAAATACAAAACAGGTACGCCGCTGTATCCGCCTTTTGTACCCGTGTACCCGTCGTGTACCTGTTCAGACCAAAATAAAGCCCGCTCATTTTCTTAAGCAGGCTTTAATATCAAATGCTCTAAAATCTTTCCCAGCATAAACAGAACAAAACCGGAACACGTTTGTTCCGATTCTGTTCTAATTTTGTTCTAGTTCTGTTCAATAAGGCACAAATAAGTCACATAGCTGCGACTTTTTTGTGCCTTATTTGTGCCTACAATCCGAGTATAAAATGGGTGTTAAATCAGATTGCCAGTATTCTTTTGTGTGCACGTTCATAATGGTCAAACATCCGCTCCAGCCGGCACCGGTATCCAAAGCCCATACATTGCATAGTTTCAACGGCTTTGTGGATCCGAACGTCCGCGTGGTGGTATGCCCCAAGTATATTTCCTTAAATGCGCTAAATTGATAATCAGGGTTGATCTTGCTGGCCTTGTATGCCTGTTCGATCAAATCCCTGTCCCATATCAAATCAAACCGGTCATGGGCAGATAAAGGCCGGGCGGGGTTAAAACCTGCATGCACAAAGACCTTGTCCTCAATCTCCAGCCATAAAAAGGCGTCTTTTAAGAAATCAATGTGCGCCTTAGGCATCGGCTGGTTGCCATAAGATCCAATGGTTGCTTTGCCTCCCTGGTTTAACCAAATAGCTTCCTTCCATCCCACCGTTGCCCAATCCAAAGCCCATAGATCATGGTTTCCCAAGAGGCAGTCACAATGCTTGACCTTTAACAGCTCATCCAGGCATTGCCTGACCTCCGGATAGCCATCACACACATCGCCCAGGACGATCAGGCGGTCTTCGGCATGATCAAAGCCGCAGCGCTCAAAACATTGCAGCAAAGCCCTGTACGCCCCGTGAATATCGCCTACGACAAAAGTTTTCAACTCAATACCCCTAAAAGATATTTACACTACAAGATTATAATTTTGCATTTTGTAGTGTAAGCTTCAAATTTTCTATCTTCTCTGTCTCTAATGGCAAAACATCAATATTTTTATCCAAAATATTCAAAATAACTTTTTGCCATGGCTTAGGCAAGGTGATGAATAGTTCTTGAAGTTCTTTTCTCTCCACAATCGTTGAAGTGTACACGGCCTGCTGAAAATCCTTTAGGGCTTTTTCCGGTTTTCTACGCCGGCTGGACACTATGAGTTTATGAAGACAAAAATTACATGGGCTTGGGACCCTGATCTTTAGTCCATCATCTTCAATGATGATCGACTTATCTAATAACAAATTGACAAACCTTAATGGAATGGCCCTCAGGCCTAATTGTTTAACACGAATGGCCTGGTCAACGCCTCTTCCCTTCTCGGGAGTGATAAACTCGATCAACAACTCTGCATTGTATAAAAACACGGAGCCATCTCTTTTGAAATCTCTTTGAAAACCAAGCTCCATCAATTGATCAGTAAACTCTTGATTAGATTTTCCTGTAAATGGATTAGGAATAAGAAAATCGATATCCTGGGTCCTAAGAGGGAATTCGGGAACACCAAGATATTTCTGATAAAGAAGAAACGACCAGCTGCCAATAAGCTCTACCCCTTCATTGAACAGATCGTTCTTCTCAAAAACCTTCAAAATTTGGCGAACGGAATCAAGCACGGCTTTTTCCTTTGACGCGCCCCAGCATCTTCAAGGCTTCATTAACTTTCTTTAATTCATTCTTCATAGATTTACGCATTTGGATCTTCTTGATCAGATCTTCAGGTTTTTTCTTTCCTAAATACTTATGAACAACTTTTTTGCCCACCCGTTGTTGAATATAGTAATACTTCTGGCCGGCAATGCTGCGCTCCTTAACGCTGCCATTGGGAAGATCAGCCAGCTTTTTACTGATCTTTTCTTTAATGCTTATATAATACCCGTGACTGTCTGATAAAATTCCATTTAAGACGTTCATATGTTTTTCTCCTTTACACTACATTATACCATAAAATCTAATTTGTAGTGTAAATTTTCACGTTACCTAACAAACAATGGAATTAATAAATTTGTTGGGTAACGCTCCTCGCTTTCACCGATGCGCCTGCCATGTGCTAAAAATGTGCTATAAAATAGCACGATTTTTGCACAAACCAAAAGAATCCGCCGCTATCTGCACCAACGCACAAAAATGTGCTGAAAACGTGCTGGACGAAAGGGTAAAACGTGCTATTTTGTAGCAAACCGTGATCTTGAAACTTTGCTGTAACTTATTGGTAGTAGGCCTATTTGTAAGAATTGGAAGGGGTTACGAAAAGCGGCCCGGGGCGGTTGCGAACGATGCGCTCTCCCAAACTGAGCTACCGACCCAAATCACCACAGTCTATCTATTTCAAATATATCCAACAAGATTTGGGTCGTTGTGTCGATTCCTTAATAAATAAATATTTTCTAAGAAAATCGACCCGACCCGAATTCAGGAGGGTATCCTAACAAAACCCGCCGGAATTGACAAGATTTTGTTACTGACTCTGTCCCGGCGGACTGGTCTGGGCGCTGACGGTCACTTCGGGGTTGGAGATGCTTTTGGGCGAGCCGGGATCAGCACGATTGACAATGGTCACTGAAAAAACGTTACCGACAGGATCAAAACCAAAGCTTGACGACGGAACCCCACTGACCCCGACAGCTCTACCCAATGATTTATATCCCTGATCACCGGCCGAACATGAACTTGCGGGGATGGTGCCGGGAGGTTTAACGCATGTGTATAAACTATTCGATGAAAACGTATAGCAGACCCAATAGTCATCGCTATAGTCCGCGGCGCTATTTATATTAGCAGCTGAAGGCGTAACACTATAATTATAGTCCTGCCGTATGCAAAAACTATTGGTGTCCGAAGAAAAATAACCCTGCTTACTCTTGTGTCCGGACATCAAAGACGCATTGTTGATAATGGCGTCGACGAGGACGCGGGTGTTCAAGGTCAGCAAGGTGCTGGCGTTTTGGTTTTGCGCGTTCTTGCGGACAGCGGAATCAGAAGAAACCACCCCGATCATGATGATGCCGATGATGATGGTGGAAATGAGAAGTTCAGTCAGGGTCATGGCGCACATACGCATATCAATTGTCCGGCCAATTGACCGTGATCGTCACCCGGCGGGCTTTCGAAATCGGGTCCTGCACGACGGTATAAGTATAGGTATAAGTGACGCCGTTGACCGGTTTGGATCCACTGTGCGTCCCCAACAAGGATAACGGGCTGCCGGGATCGTCCCACGTGCCGGCATCCACATTGGTGCGCATGGCCTCCAAAACCTGCTGGCCCACGTAAGCCGCTGTCAAGGACCTGTCGGTCCGGGCTGAAGGTTTTTTAATGTTGCCGATGGTGGCTAAAACACCTGTCACGGCAATGACGAAAACAATGGCCGCGATCACGGCCTCTGCGATGGAGAAACCGCCCCGCCGTAAGCAGGGCCAGCGCATGCAGGATCGCATAATGTCCTTTCAAGGGCAGTAGC